>OGRG01000092.1_pt1 | contig 100260 bp, 88 predicted proteins | sample 1553501 | NCBI WGS metagenome assembly OGRG01 (sample SAMEA2580018, study PRJEB22360) | human gut metagenome | biome: human gut; feature: human-associated habitat; material: faeces | place: Denmark | collected 2008/2010 | reverse complement strand
AAGAAACTTATAACTGAATCCTGTTTCCATTTACACAAAATTTTGGACAGTGTCTTATTCCGCAGTCTTTTTTCTTCTAGTCGGCTTTTCCTTTACCTCTTCCTTGTGTTCGATGGTTACACCAGCCAATTCCGGGTCAATCATGATACGTCCGCAATACTCGCAAACGATGATTTTCTTACGAGAACGGATATCCAGTTGTCTCTGGGGTGGGATTTTGTTGAAGCAACCGCCACAAGCGTCACGCTGTACATATACGATACCCAATCCGTTGCGAGAGTTCTTACGGATACGCTTGAAAGACTGGAGCAAGCGCGGTTCGATCTTAGTTTCAAGTTCTTTGGCTTTGTCTCTCAGCTTTTCTTCTTCCTGCTTGGTTTCAGAGATGATTTCGTCCAGTTCGTTCTTCTTAACGTCCAGGTCTTTCTGTCTTTCGTCCAACGCTTCTGTGCTCTTTGCAGCTTCAGCAGACTTCTCCTGTTCCTGTGCAGCGAACTCTTTGATTCTCTTATCGCAAAGCTCCATTTCCAGAGTTTGGAATTCGATTTCTTTGCTTAGGAAGTCGTACTCACGGTTGTTGCGTACATTCTCCTGCTGTTCCTTGTATTTTGCGATAGAAGCTTTTGAAGTTTCAATCTCCACTTTCTTGGTAGCGATGGCGGATTTCAGTTCGGCTACTTCTGCCTTAATTCTGTCGATACGAGTGCTCAGACCGGCGATTTCATCTTCCAAGTCCTGTACTTCCAGCGGAAGTTCACCTCTTAAAGTCTTGATTTCATCAATCTTAGACAACATAGTCTGCAACTGGAACAGGGCTTTCAACTTCTGCTCCACGGTCAATTCCTGAGGATCTTTTTTTGCTTCTTTAGCCATTTTACTTATAAATATTTTATGGGGTTGGTATTCACTTTGCACTGTTGCAGCGCAAGGTTAGGAAACAACTCCCGGATTATTGTATAGAATATTTCTTTTGTATATTGTTCGCTTTCGTAATGTCCTATCTCTGCCAACAGAATATCCGTATCGTGTCCGAAGTAATCGTGATACTTGATTTCCCCGGTGATGAACACGTCTGCACCGTTGCGTATGGCAAGCGGCATCAGAAATGCTCCAGCTCCTCCACACAGTGCCACGGTCTGTATTTCACGCCCGGTCAGCTTGTTATGCTTCAGGCAGCCTACTTCAAAGGTCTTCTTGATGCGTTTCAGGAACTCCAACTCCGTTTCCGGGGTTTCCAGTTCTCCGATAACTCCTGCCCCAGCCTGTGTCCAGCTATTCTGCAAAGGATATAAGTCGAATGCAGGTTCCTCATACGGATGGGCACTCAGTAGAGCTTTGATAACTTCCGATTTCTTGTAGGCAGGTAATACGGTTTCTATCCGCACTTCCTTTTCCGTATGCAACTCTCCGATGCTTCCACAGAACGGGTGGCTACCCTCCTGAGCGCGGAAAGTTCCCTCTCCTTCTATATTGTAGCTGCATGCGTCATAGTTTCCTATGCAACCGCATCCGGCTGCAAACAAAGCTTTACGAACATCTTCCGCCTGTGCTGTGGGTACAAAAGTCACCAATTTTACCAAAGCATTCTCTTTGGCTTCCAGCACGCGTACATTACTCAATCCTATTTTCTCGGCAATCTTGAAGTTCACCCCTCCCGGAGCATTGTCCAGGTTGGTATGTGCCGAGTAGATCACGATATCATTCTTGATTGCTTTCATGATACAATGCTCTACATAGTCCCTACCCGTGATGGATTTATATCCTTTGAATATCAGCGGATGATGGGATATGACAAGATTGTACCCTAACGCAATCGCTTCGTCCAGCACGGCTTCGGTGACGTCAAGACACAACAAAGCCCCTGTTGCTTCCGCTTCTGTCAATCCGATTTGCAGGCCGGCATTATCAAATCCGTCTTGCAATGGCAGAGGCGCGAACCGTTCAAGGGCGCTTACTATCTCCTTAATTCTCATTATGTGAATAGAAAATTTCGGTGCAAATATAGTAAAAATGCACTGAATAACTGTTTGTTTTACTCTTTTTTTATATATTTGTTCGGATAATTGTAAAACTCTATACCATGAAAGTATTACTTTTCTCGTTTTTCGCTTTATTATGCATTCTTTTCTCGTGCCAACCCTCACCCAAAGCCCAGGATGGCGGTGAAGAGGATGTACAAGAGGAATTTGTGGATACTACTCCGAAGGCTACAGCCATCTTCTGGATAGATAAACATAAGGAAATGCCCGGACAATCGTCAAAGAGGCCGGGGGCGGTACGTACCGTGAAAGCCAAAGTCAATATCCATTTGGCGGGGCGTATAGAAGTACTTTCGTATGTGAAACCGCAGAAAGGATATATAAAAAGTTATATAAATCGCCGTCTTGAGACGTTCCGGGTAAGGAAAGTATTGATGGATAGTGCTTATATAAAACCCGGTGTACAGTATGTACAGTTGCGTTATACTCCTGAAAAAGTAGAGCACTAACGGTTTTTCTTCTTTTCCTTTTTCTCTACCATTACCTGCAATAGTTTTCCGTTGGCATCGAACGACTTACGCGATGCTAGCGAGATGGTAATCATCAGCGAAAGCATGGATGCCGTGAAGGTTATCACCATAATCATCATCTGATATTTGATGGCGACATTCGGGCTACTACCTCCCAGGATTTGCCCGATCATTGTGCCGGGCAGTGCCACCAGACCCATAACGGCAATATTGGCAATCAACGGACTAAAAGACTTTATGATAGCCTGTTTGATAAAAGGTGCCTGTGCTTCTGCCCTTGTGGCGCCATTGCCAAGCAGATAGCGATACAATTGCTGTTCCCGTTTCAATCCGCTATAATAGGCATTCAGTGCAACAACATTGCTGGATAGCATATTTCCCATCAGGATACCGAATATCGGAATAAAATACTGGGCACTGAACACATTTTCCAGCCGTAATACAATGGCAATGAAGTACATGCCGATGCAGACGACACTGAATAAGAAACCTATGGAGATAGGAATAAACAGTATTTTCCGTTTCAATTGGGTGCGTGCCAAGGCGGTTTGTGCGGCGACGAATATCATAATAATCACCCACAGAAAGTTGATCCACGGGTTATTCCACAAAAACAAGTATTTCAGGTAGATACCGATAAAGAAAAGTTGTACAATCATCCGTGCGATACCAATCACGGTAACCCACAATAGCCCTGTTCTGAACTTCCACAAGTAGAACAGCGGAATAAGTAACAGCAGTAATCCGATGGCTAAACTGGTATATGATATGTCGATAGTTCCCACTTTATTAATCTCTGAGTTATAGCGTTATCATTTGGTTGCATCCTTGCGCAAATCCCTGGTCGTGAGAGACGGCGAGGATGGCACTTCCCTCCCTCATTCGTTTCCGGAAGAAAGCAAGTACTTTATCCGTAGAGTCCGAATCCAGTGCGGAAGTCGGTTCATCCACAATCAGCAGTGGTTTTTGCATCAGGGTGGCTACGGCAATCATGATACGTTGCCGTTGTCCTCCGGAGATCTCATTCACACGTTTATCGTACAATTCCTCTTCCAGCCCCAATTCATCGAAACAGGCAAATAGTTTGTCCAGTGAAAAGGGAGTAGCCCGGTTAGCTTTCAGATTGAAAGGGAGTTGCACCATTTCCTTCACCCATTCCGATGGAAGTGCCAGTTCTTGCGGTATCCATGCCACTTGCCGGCGAATTTGGTCGATAGTTCCTTTTTCCAGTAAAATGCCGTTAACGGTGATGCTCCCTGCTTTGAGGGGTACAAATCCTAAAACTGCATTCAGCAAGGAGGTCTTTCCCCGCCCCGATTGTCCGGAAATGCAGGCGATTTCCCCTTCGTGCAGTTGTAAGCAAAAACCGGAAAAAAGTGTATCTGCTCCGAAAGCGATGCATGCGTTGTCTATTTGAAGTATAGTCCTGGTCTCCATTTGAAAGCAAATATAGAAAGGAATTCTGAGAAAACGACGGATTATTGGCTGAAATCAGTATCTTTAAATAAGATAAGCTGCATTTTGGCATAACTTTTTCATGCAAGCATGAAAGTTCTGCACTCAATTTGCATTATCTTTGCTATCAGTTTTTAATAAAAGTGAGAATTATGATACAGAACGAACGTGCAAGCCGCCACGAACATGTGTTGGATGTGGCAAGGCAGATGATGACTGCTGCCCGTACCGCTCCGAAGGGAAAAGGTGTAGATATAATTGAAATAGCTATGGTCACCGGAGACGATTTAAAAGTATTGTCGGACAAGATGGTTGCCATGGTGGAAGAACACGGAATGAAGTTCTTTTTGCGGGATGCCGCCAACATTTTGCAGGCTGAATGTGTAATTATAATAGGTACGCGCGAGCAGGCGCAAGGATTGAATTGCGGCCATTGTGGTTATCCCACTTGTGCGGGACGCCCTGAAGGTGTGCCTTGTGCCGTGAATTCGGTCGATGTAGGTATAGCTATCGGTTCGGCTTGTGCCACGGCGGCTGATTTGCGTGTGGATACCCGTGTGATGTTCTCTGCCGGACTTGCTGTGCAGCAATTGGAGTGGTTGCCGGGATGCAGATCCGTGTATGCTATTCCGGTCAGTGCTTCGACCAAGAATCCGTTCTTTGACCGCAAGCCGAAAGAAGAAAAGAAAGAATGATAAATATGAGTGATACGTTCAATGCTGTTTTACCTGCCGAATGGGCGCCGCAAAGCGGAATACAGCTGACTTGGCCCCATGCCGGAACTGACTGGGCACATATGCTTACGGAAGTACAAGTCTGCTTTGCCGCTATCGCACGCGAAATAACCCAACGGGAATTGCTTCTGATCGTAACTCCCGAACCGGAGGAGGTCAAAAAGCAGATTTCAGCTACCGTCAATATGCAGAATGTCCGTTTCATGGAGTGTGAAACGAATGATACTTGGGCGCGTGATCATGGTGCAATTACTATGTTGGATTCAGAAGGCGCTTCGCTTCTTGATTTCATGTTCAATGGCTGGGGGCTGAAATTCGCTTCGGATAAAGACAATCTGATTACCCGTCAGGCTGTGAAAGTCGGTTTCCTGAATGGGCGGTATGTTAATCGTCTGGGCTTTGTTCTGGAAGGTGGTTCCATTGAGAGTGACGGGTTGGGCACATTACTCACCACGTCCGAGTGTTTGCTTTCTCCCAATCGTAACGGGCAGATGAGCCGCGATGAAATCGAAGACTATCTCTGTTCTGTATTTCATCTGAAACAGGTACTTTGGCTCGATCATGGGTATTTGGCAGGAGATGATACGGATAGTCATGTCGATACGCTCGCTCGTCTTTGCTCACCGGATACTATTGCCTATGTGCAATGCACCGATACGCAGGATGAACATTACGAAGCTCTCCATCAAATGGAAGAACAACTGAAAACCTTCCGTACTTTGAATGGAAACCCCTACCGCCTGTTGGCATTGCCTATGGTGGACAAGATTGAGGAAGAGGGCGAACGCCTCCCCGCAACGTATGCCAATTTCTTGATAATGAATGATGCGGTGCTTTATCCTACTTATCGTCAGCCGGAGAATGACCAACGTGCAAAAGAAGTCTTGCAGGAAGCGTTCCCGGAATATGAGATTGTAGGCATTGATTGTCGGACGCTGATTAAGCAGCATGGATCGCTCCATTGTGTTACGATGCAGTACCCTGCCGGTGTATTGAAATAAAATTAGAAAGATATGAGAAAAATAAAAGTCGGAATTATTCAGCAAGCCAATACAGCAGATCTTCGTACGAACCTGATGAACCTGGCTAAAAGCATAGAAGCTTGTGCTGCACATGGTGCGCAACTGATTGTATTACAGGAGCTGCACAACTCCCTGTATTTCTGTCAGACTGAAAACACGCAACTGTTTGATCTGGCGGAAACCATTCCCGGCCCTTCCACCGGATTTTATTCCGAACTGGCCGCTGCCAATAAAATCGTATTGGTGACCTCCCTATTTGAGAAACGTGCCCCGGGACTCTATCATAACACCGCCGTTGTTTTTGATCGTGACGGAAGCATTGCCGGAAAATACCGCAAGATGCATATCCCCGATGATCCGGCTTATTATGAAAAGTTCTATTTCACTCCCGGAGACATAGGTTTTGAACCTATCCAAACCTCTCTCGGAAAGTTGGGTGTACTTGTTTGCTGGGATCAGTGGTACCCCGAAGCTGCCCGCCTGATGGCATTGAAAGGTGCCGAATTATTAATCTACCCCACCGCCATCGGTTGGGAAAGCAGTGACGCCGATGATGAAAAGGCACGCCAGCTCAATGCCTGGATTATCTCCCAGCGTGCCCATGCCGTAGCTAACGGACTTCCTGTTATCTCCGTTAACCGTGTCGGTCACGAACCCGATCCGTCCATGCAGACAAATGGCATCCAATTCTGGGGAAATAGTTTTGTAGCAGGTCCGCAAGGAGAATTCCTTGCACAAGCCGGAAATGATCGTCCGGAAAATATAGTAGTGGAGATAGATATGGAACGCTCTGAAAATGTACGCCGTTGGTGGCCTTTCCTGCGCGACCGTCGTATCGATGAATACGGTGGATTGACGAAACGCTTTCTTGATTAAAATACAATTCGATAAAAGTGCGATAAAGCGCAATTTGATAAAAGCGCAGTAAAACGTAGTTTGATAAAGCGTTAACGGAACGTGATTCTCCTGTTCATTATAAAATTCACGCCTCCGTAAATAAACAGTCCTAGGAACTGAGCCAGGTATTCATCACAATTCAGTGCCTCGACCAACACTACCAGAAATAGGAATTGCGCCAGATACGCCATTCCGAAAGCGATAGAAAAGAGCAACACCTGCCTCCAGGTGTTGCTCTTCTTTTCTTTATTATCCAAAGGAAATATCCAGTGCTTGCACCAGATAAAATTATGAGTCTGTGCAATGACGTAAGCAGTTATGTTAGAGAGCATATAGTCGATGTCCAGTTCATCCATCATCAGCCAGATGACTGCTGCTATAATCAGGGCATTCAGCGTACCGATTACTGCAAAACGGAAGATGCGTCTCGACTCTCTCACAACAAACTAACCTACTCTTATTCTTTGATATCTACGATCAGATTCAGTTCGTCCAACTGAGACGGATCAAGTGCCGCGGGAGCATCCAGCATCACGTCGCGTCCACTGTTATTCTTCGGGAATGCGATGCAGTCACGAATACTATCCAATCCGGCAAAGAGAGATACCCAACGATCAAGACCATATGCCAGACCGCCATGAGGAGGTGCACCGTATTTGAATGCATTCATCAGGAATCCGAATTGTTCTTCTGCTTTTTCAGGAGTGAATCCCAGGATTTCGAACATCTTTGCCTGCAACTTCGGATCGTGGATACGGATTGAACCGCCACCGACTTCCACACCATTGATTACCATATCATAAGCATCGGCACGTACTGCTGCCGGATCAGTATCCAGTAAATCAATGTCCTCGTCTTTCGGATGGGTGAACGGATGGTGCATAGCCATCAAGCGGTTTTCTTGCTCACTCCATTCAAACATCGGGAAGTCTACTACCCACAGGCATGCGAATGTGTTCTTATCACGCAATCCCAGTTGGCTACCCATTTCCAGACGAAGCTCGCAAAGTTGCTTGCGTGTCTTCATGGTATCGTCGCCGCTCAAAATCAGAATCAAGTCACCCGGTTTGGCACCGAAAGCTTCTTTCACCTGTTGCAGTACTTCCTGCGTATAGAATTTGTCAACACTTGATTTTACATTTCCGTCTTCCTCTACACGGGCGTAAACCATACCTTTTGCACCAATCTGCGGTCTCTTCACAAATTCCGTCAGTGCATCCAGTTGTTTGCGGGTGTAGTGTGCGGCACCTTCGGCACAGATACCACCGATGTATTCGGCGCTATCAAATACAGAGAAGCCATGGCCTTTCAGTATATCCATCAGCTCCACGAACTTCATACCGAAACGCAAGTCGGGTTTGTCGCTACCATAATATTTCATGGCGTCCGCCCATGCCATACGCTGGAACTGACCTTCCAATTCCACACCGCGGATTTCTTTGAACAGATATTTCGTCATACCTTCAAACAGGTTGATGATGTCGTCCTGTTCTACGAAAGACATTTCACAGTCTATCTGAGTAAATTCCGGCTGACGGTCGGCACGAAGGTCCTCGTCACGAAAACACTTGGCAATCTGGAAGTAACGGTCAAAACCGGATACCATCAGCAATTGCTTCAAGGTCTGCGGGCTTTGCGGCAAGGCGTAAAACTGTCCCGGATTCATGCGTGAGGGCACCACGAAGTCGCGTGCACCTTCCGGAGTAGAGCCTACCAGTACAGGAGTTTCCACTTCGATGAAACCCTGGCTGTCCAGGTAGCGGCGTACTTCAATGGTCATTCTATGGCGGAGTTCCAGATTTCTGCGTACCGATGGACGGCGCAAATCCAGATAACGGTATTTCATGCGGATATCGTCGCCACCATCCGTATTATCTTCGATGGTGAACGGAGGTGTCAGGGCTGCATTCAGCACATTCAGTTCCGATACGATGATTTCAATATCTCCGGTCGGGATATTGGCATTCTTACTGAAGCGTTCATTCACCGTTCCTGTAATCTGAATGACGAATTCGCGTCCCAGGCGGTTGGCGCTCTCGCAAAGTGCGGCGTCCACCTCTTCGTTAAAAACTAACTGGGTGATACCGTAACGGTCGCGGAGGTCAATGAATGTCATACCTCCCATTTTGCGGCTGCGCTGCACCCAACCTGCCAGCGTTACTTGCTTATTGACATCGGAGATACGAAGTTCTCCGCAGGTGTGTGATCTAAACATGTTGATATTTACAATTTACAATTTACAATTTACAATTTGGCTGCGCTGTCGGGGCACAACGCTTAATTGCTAATGACGTGCAAAAATACAGATTTATTTTATAAAAAACTCAGATTTTCGTTAACTTCTTAATCTGCTCTTTACTCTTATCCAATATCATCTTATTCTTATGCACAATCTCCTCATTGATCTGCTTCAGGCCATTTATATAATCCTGTGCCCGTTGCAATACATTCGAAGAGTCTTTTTCGGCATACCGGGGGATGATAACCTGCAATCCTTCTTTGATTACCTTTACGTCAATGTTTTCTCCCATCATCATCGGGTCCCCGTCAAAGTGCACTACTCCTGGTTTGGTACGGTGGATGCGCAGCGTCTGGCAGCGGAAAGTTTTGATGCGGCTATTTTGGTCTATAGTCTTATTAAACAGTTGGAAAGACAGGGAGGGCACATCCAGCACCGTGAAAGGTTCAAGGATGGTCACGTCCAGTAATCCGTCCGTCAGCATGGCCTGTGGAGCTATGTACGCATTGTTTCCGTATTGCGAAGCGTTGCCGCAGGCTATCAGGAAAGCCTTATACTTTAAAGTACCGTCTTCCGTTTCCAGTTCGTAAGTTTCGGGCTGATACTTCAGACTCTCCAGCAGAGTCTTTTCTAAATAGGTAAGAGGGCCTCTCCTGCCCGCCTTTGCAAACTTCAGGCTGACAAAAGCATCAAAACCCACACCGCAGGTACAGAAGAAAGGCACTTCATTGATTTTTCCGTAATCGATGACGTCTATAATTCCTTCGTTGATGATTTCTATCGCCTTTTTGGGCTCCATCGAGATTTGTAGATGGCGTGCCAGTCCGTTTCCCGAACCACACGGAATGATGCCCAATGCAGTTTTTGTATGCACCAGCGAACGGGCTATTTCGTTAATCGTACCGTCACCGCCAATAGCCACTACAGCATGCACATTTTCCTTTGCTTTTTGTGCAGCAATTTCAACAGCATGTCCGGCATATTCGGTATAGATTACCTCTTGGACATACTTTGCCTTATCCAGCTTTTCATCGAGCAAATGGAGGATTTGCTCTTTGCTCTGCGTACCGGATTTCGGATTTATAATGAATGATATTTTCTTTTTTTCTTCGTCCATGCAAGGGTTGTTTCACTATGCAATTTTATAAATGGCAAAAGTAATACAAATACTTGAATTTTTAACCATAGAGTGGGCTTTAATCCATGGGCAAATATATTTTTTAGTAAAAAAAGAACAGATAAGCACATATTTTGCTATCTTTGCCCCCTGTTTTCAAAAGGCTTGTAATTAAGAGTTAAATATTTCATATTATATAATAAACATTTCATGGGATTACTACAAGACAAATTGGCGAAATACGACCTGCCACAGCAATATATGGCAATGGGCGTATACCCCTATTTCCGCACAATTGACAGCCATCAGGATACTGAGGTGTTGATGGATGGTAAAAAAGTCCTGATGTTCGGTTCGAATGCTTATACAGGACTGACTTACGATAAAAGAATAATAGAAGCCGCAAAAGCCGCCACAGATAAATACGGTACAGGTTGTGCAGGTTCCCGTTTATTAAATGGAACTCTTGATATACATGTAGAGTTGGAAAAAGAACTGGCTGAGTTTGTCGGAAAAGACGATGCACTCTGTTTTTCCACCGGATTTACTGTAAATGAGGGTGTTATTCCGCAATTGACGGGACGTAACGATTACATTATCTGTGACGACCGCGTGCACGCTTCCATCGTAGATGGCCGCCGTCTCTCCTTTTCTACTCAATTGAAGTACAAACATAACGATATGGCCGATCTGGAAAAAGAACTCCAGAAATGCGAGCCGGATGCTATCAAACTGATCGTGGTGGATAGTGTTTTCTCTATGGAAGGCGACCTTGCCAACCTCCCCGAAATCGTACGTTTGAAGAAAAAATACAATGCCAGCATCATGGTGGACGAAGCACACGGATTGGGTGTATTCGGAAAACAAGGACGCGGTGTTTGCGATCATTTCGGTGTGACGGATGATATCGACCTGATTATGGGTACGTTCAGCAAGTCACTGGCTTCTATCGGTGGTTTCGTTGCCGGAGATGCTTCGGTAATCAACTGGTTGCGCCACAATGCCCGTTCTTATATATTCCAGGCAAGTAACACGCCTGCTGCTACGGCTGCTGCCCGTGAAGCTCTTCACATCATTATGAATGAACCGGAACGTCAGCAACGTTTATGGGACATCACCAACTATGCATTGAAGAAATTCCGTGATGCCGGTTTCGAAATCGGTGAAACTGAATCCCCTATCATTCCGCTGTATGTGCGTGATGCGGAAAAGACATTTATCGTAACTAAGATGGCGTTTGACGAAGGCATCTTCATCAATCCGGTTATTCCGCCCGCTTGTGCACCGCAAGACACGCTGGTACGCGTAGCATTGATGGCTACTCACACCAAAGAGCAGGTAGACTATGCTGTTGAGAAGTTGACGAAATGTTTCCGTGAACTCGGAGTGATTGAATAAGGATTTTCCTGAAATCAGATAAAATGCAAAGAGACTGTCTTCAAAAGGCAGTCTCTTTTTTTTAGGAATTGATAAAATTATGTAAGTTTGTAGCAGAATACTGAATTCCTATTCAATGAAAAACATCATTAACAAGATCAGGCAAGTTTATCCGGTTTCCGACGAAGCACTTCAGGCATTGCAGGCAGATATGCAGGTAAGATATTACCCTAAAAATACTTATATAGTGCACTCGGGGGTAACGGACCGTCTGGTTTATTTTATTGAAGAGGGAGTTGCCCGTTCCGTATTTCATCACAACGGACAAGATACTACCACCTGGTTCAGCCAGGAAGGTGACATTACTTTCGGTATGGATTCGTTGTATTACAAACAGCCGTCAGTAGAGAGCATTGAAGCTCTTTCGGATTGCAAAATCTATGTCATCCATATAGACAAACTGAATCTTCTTTACGAAACGTACATCGATATAGCCAATTGGGGAAGAATCCTGCATCAGAATGTAAATAAGGAGCTTAGCCATATGTTTGTGGAGCGTCTTCAGCTTTCGCCCAAGGAGCGGTACGAACAGTTTAACCGGCGCTATCCCGGATTGATAAACCGGGTGAAGCTGAAGTATGTGGCTGCTTTTCTGGGTATTTCCATTTATACACTCAGCCGGGTGCGTGCCCAAAAATAAGTATTCGCCGGTCTTTTTTGCTTTTGAGCAAAAAAACTTCAGATGGCAAGCTGTATCTTTGCCATCTGAAAATATTAACTTAATACTAAGAAACAAATGTCTAATACCCCCTCAGCAGCATTTTCGGATACCAAGGCGCATTACGATCTTCTGGACGGACTTCGTGGTGTAGCGGCCCTTATGGTGATATGGTATCATATATTTGAAGGCTATGCTTTTGCAAGCGATACCATGATTACAACGTTCAATCATGGATATTTAGCCGTGGATTTTTTCTTTATCCTTTCAGGTTTCGTTATCGGCTATGCCTATGATGACCGTTGGGGTAAGAGTCTTACAATGAAAGATTTCTTTAAGCGTCGTTTGATACGTCTTCATCCTATGGTGATAATGGGGGCTGTTCTGGGTGCTATTACATTCTGTATTCAGGGCTCCGTGCAATGGGATGGAACACATATCGGCATCTCCATGATAATGCTGTCTCTGCTCTGCACGATATTCTTTATTCCCGCAATGCCGGGCATAGGTTATGAAGTGCGTGGCAACGGTGAGATGTTTCCGTTGAACGGGCCTTGCTGGTCGTTGTTCTTCGAGTATATAGGTAATATTCTTTATGCCTTGTTTATCCGTCGCTTATCCAATAAGGCGCTGACTGTGCTCGTTGTATTGTTGGGAGTGGCATTGGCGCTATTCGCAGTCTTCGATGTTTCCGGTTATGGAAATATAGGTGTGGGCTGGACGTTGGACGGTGTCAACTTTGGCGGCGGATTATTGAGAATGTTGTTCCCGTTTTCTGTGGGTATGCTTATGTCGCGTAACTTCAAGCCTATGAAGGTGAAAGGTGCGTTCTGGATATGTACCATTGTATTGATTGCTTTGTTCTCAGTGCCCTATCTGGAAGGTGCGGAGCCGATTTGTACAAATGGTGCTTATGAAGCATTTTGTATTATCGTAGCTTTTCCCGCCCTTGTATGGATAGGAGCATCGGGAACTACTACGGATAAAAAGTCAACTCAGATATGTAAGTTCCTGGGAGATATCTCTTATCCGATTTATGTGATACATTATCCGTTCATGTATTTGTTCTATGCATGGCTGATTAAAAATCAACTCTTTACTTTGGGAGAAACCTGGCAGGTTGCTTTATGCGTTTATGCCTTGAATGTAGTGTTGGCTTACCTGTGCTTGAAACTGTATGATGAGCCTATACGAAAATATTTGGCTAAACGGTTTTTAAAGAAGAAGTGATTACGCCCTTTCAGGGTTCAGGTCGGGGCTGAGATCGCGATGCCCCACTACTCTAGTACACATTATTTTTCATAACCTTTCATTTTCAATATAATTATGGGTCGCATGATATAATCTTTAAGAAAAGAAATATTATAGTATAAACTGGAATCTTGCCTGCAATACACTAAAATTCTTGTCGCTTATCTCCCGAATGTATTTTCCGGGGATTACATAACTGTAGTTTACTTTAACCCCTATATGCTTGTTTATGTAGTAATTCAATCCCAGAGAAAGATCCTTTTGTGCTCCGCCTAATACTTCCGCAGTCCGGTCGTTCATATCTACGATATTGAAACGTCCGCAGAGTTCGAGCGCACGACCTATAGGGCGGGAAGGACATGCCGGAGCTGCATCATAGTCATAAGTATCTCCTATCAGGAGCCACGAACATTGCACATATCCACCCTGTCCGGTATAGTCGGCAAGGGCATTCCTGCGTTTCACTTGAGTACGGATATATTCGCTTTGAAAGAAGAATTTTCCGTAATAGATCAGCAGTTCAGTACCCAGCTTCACTTGATGGCGGGCATTATCCACTTCCGCATAAATCAGGTTACGATTGTCGATAGTACTCACTCCGGCAGATTTATAGACAAAGGTATTCTTGTTATCATCATCCGGCAAAGCACCATCGGGAGTGCGATAGATAGCGGCAATACCGAGATGCAATAGCTTTCCAGCTTCATTTACAGGTCGGTAAACAAAACGTCCATCTACGGCATAACCTTGCGAGGTGTTCTTTAAGTTACTGATATCGTTGTCGGTAAACAATCCTCCGCAAGCATAATAATGCGTAGCATTGTAAGTGTAGGCAACTCCCAGACGCCGACTGTTGGTCATGGCAAGCACAGAGCCGGGTGACTGATGGAAACGTAGGTCGAAAGTGCTGCAAAGCATATCCATGGTGAAAGGTTCGTAGAATTGCCCTACCTGGATGATATGCTTACCGGAAGTGTAAGTGGCGAAAGCATCTTTGATAGAAACCTTGCTGCCTACATAGCCTATTTCCACTTTCATGTCCCAGCGCTGGTAAGTGGCCTTCATGCCTACACGCAGATCATTGAATTCCGTACCGTTACCGAAATGATTGTTATTCCTGAGATAAACACCGCCATCCATAAGCATGCGGCCGGTTACTTTGTACTGTAATTTGTCGGAGAGAGTTTCCTGTGCTGTGGCGGTCAGAGAAGTGACGACCGCCAGCAGGCACAGGGAGGATTTAGAAAGGTAATTCATTAGTAAGAAGTTTGTTGGACTACTTCTATCAGACGTGCGAAATCTTCAGGATGTACATCTCCGATGTTGCCGATGCGGAAAGTATCTGCCTGGGATATCTTGCCCGGATAGATGACGAAACCTTTTTCTTTCAGTTGGGTGTAGAAAGAATTGAAATCGAAACCTGCTTTCGGATAAAGGAAAGAGGTGATGATGGGCGACTGGAATTCGTCCGGCAGCAAGGTTTTGAAGCCGAGTGCACGCATTCCTTCTACCAATATGCGGTGGTTTTCGCAATATCTCTTGTGGCGGGCGGCTACTCCCCCCTCTTCTTCCAGTTCGGCAAGTGCCTGCTTGAAGGCTCTTACTACATGGGTGGGCGAAGTAAACCTCCATTTGCCATGTCCTTTTTCCATCGTCTCCCATTGGTCGTAAATATCGAGTGAGAGTGAACGGGAAACACCTTTGCAGTGTAACAGTTCGGATTTGCGGGCTATGATAAAACCGAAGCCGGGAACACCCTGGATGCATTTGTTGGCACTGCTGATCATGAAGTCGATACCTAATTCATGCATATCCAGAGGCACACCGCCGAAGCTGCTCATAGCATCTACAATCAGCTTTTTGTTGTGGAGCTTCACAATGTGGGCAATTTCTTTGAGAGGGTTCAGGATACCGGTAGTGGTTTCGCAATGTACTACGGCTACATGGGTGATATCTGAATTGTTGGACAGGTAATCGTCTACATAGTCAACGGAAACCTGTTCGGTTTCTTCGAAAGCAAGCATATCGTAGTTGATGCCGTGATATTCGGCAATGTGGCCCATGCGGTCACCATAAGCGCCATTGCTGAGGATAAGTAGTTTGTGCTTGGGAGTGATAACACTGCCGATAACAGCTTCCACGCAATAAGTGCCGCTTCCCTGCAAGAGTACGGAAGTGTATTCGTCGGTGGCTGTAGTGGCAAGGGCAACGAGGGATTTGCGGATTTCTTCTACAATGTGTACGTTATAGTCGGCGTCCCATGTACACCAATCGGTCATCATGGCTTCTTTTACGGTTTCTGACGTGGTTAATGGGCCGGGAGTTAATAATAAATAGGGTTTCATATTGGTTTGATATTTAAAAGGATTAATGATTCGTATTCAGTTTATGATTGATAAGTTCTATGATTTTGGGAAGCTCTTCGATGCTGTCCACCACATAGTGGGCGCCTGCCAGAAGCATGCGCTGTCTGACTTCTGCTTTCCGGGCAGCGAGCGTTGCGGGAGACATTTGCTCTACTTCCTCCTGGGTTAGTCCCAGTTCGTTACTGCCGAGTATGACGCCGACGGTCCAGACTTTGGCATTGATACCCTCTTTGATGTCGGCAATGGTGTCACCGTACTTCAGAACACAGTCTGTTGAAGGGATGGCAAGATCGATCATGTTTTGGTAAATCATATAAGGGAAAGGACGTCCGGCAGGCAGGCCGTTGGGAGTGACACACTTGTCGGTGGTGTAACCTTTGCGGGCTGCATTGGGGAGCACTACGTCCATCATGGCTTGGGTGTAGCCGGTGGTGGAACCTATTTTGATGCCTTGTTTTCTCAGTTCATTCAGGGTATCAATGACTCCGGGAATGGGGTCGGTGTAGTTTGCCAGGGAAGCAAAAAGGTATTCCTCGAATTTGGCGTTCATATCTGTTACGTCCTGTTCGTTCCAGGGACGGTGATAGAGTTTCTCAAACTCCTCGCCTACTCCGCCCATCTTGAACAGTTCGTGGATGTGGTCTATCTTGGCCATTCCCATAGGGCGGCGGGCTTGTTCCATCGTGATGTTGATGCCTATTTCATTGAAGGCTTTCAAGAAGGCGGCTACCGGAGCGAAACATCCGTAATCGACCGCAGAGCCTGCCCAGTCCATAATGATACATTCTATTCTTTTCATGTTTACTTGTTATTTTATAATGAGTTGTTTAATAATAAATTGGGGTTTATCTATTTTTGTAAGCCTTTTAGGCTACCTGCAAAACTTGAATTATTCATCTGTTGAATTATTGCTTATTGCGATAAGATGTTCTTATTTCTCTTACTTTTTTAGCTGGGCATCACAGAAAATGCAGATTGTAACATTTCCGGTTTCTCTTCTACCGCACGTCCCGTGCGCAGGAGTTCTTCTTTCTTATGTCTCTGCACCAGGTAGACAATAGAACAGCTGAATGCTACGGTACAGATTATTCCTACATAACCGGACATCTGGTTGTAAAAATCGAGCCAATTGATATCCGTATTAAAGAATTCCTTGAACATCAGGACGAGTACAGTACCAGTATATCCGATGAAATCAATAGTCACAATAAAGAATCCTACATTTCCTTTTATCTTGAAGCATGCTATGAAGCGGTCGAAAAATATGCTTTGAAAACAAAGGTAGGCAATGTAAAGGCTCAGACTCTGGATGAACAACCAAGTCACGGTGCTGAGTTGAAGCGTATCGTAATTGAGTGATACGAAACTCATGGTAGCCGTTCCGGCAACCACCATACTCAAGAGGATGACCAATACTTTGATATTACTCTTTACAAAGACCATCATTCCGAAAAGTGCCAGGATGATAAGAGTAACAACACTGTCGATCTGTGCAAACAGCCAGGAAGAATGTCCGCTCATGTCGATAATCTTCACCAGGAAATCTTCTTTAATATCCCGGAGGATAACCAACAGAAGGTTGGCTACGAACAGGAGGATCAATACAGGCATGAAGTTGCGGAACAGTTCTTTGCGTTGTTTTCCGTTGAGAGTGACACGCTGGCTCTTTTCGGCAATGTCTTGTTGGGTGGGTTGCGGCAGGCGATTCAGGGTGTAACCCAGTAAGGCAAGTAACGGCAGGGCAAAGGCTCCGATGAGAGCGGGCATCCAGAACTCTCCTACATGCAGGGTGTTCATAACGAACAGTCCGATAGATTTTGCCACGCCGGAGCTGATGACAATACTGATACCCAAAAGACTGGCAAGAATATCGGTGGTGCGTCTGCCTTCGATGAAGCTGAATATCACACCCCACATGCAACCCAGTGACAAACCGTTGAAGAACATGGCGAAGATATTATAAGGAGCGGGCAAGAGTCCGAAGAGAACCAAGGAGAGTTCCGCTACCAGAATAGAAGCCAGAATGAACTTCATGCGGTGCTCCTTCTTTAATTCGGAAATCAACTTGATACCGACAAACTTGGCGATGAGGTAGCCCAGAATCTGGACGATGGTAACCAATACTTTATAATCCAATCCGAAGGCATCCAGTCCGTCGAAGGAGGCAGCGGTGAAAGGTTTGCGAAGCGCATATACTAAGGAGTACGAAAGAAGCGCTGCACCTCCTGCCCAAAGTATGAATACAAGATCGGATATTTTCTTGTTTGAAAGTAGTTCCGTTTTAATGTCGGTAATTGTTTTCATTTTATTCTCTTTTGATTTCGAGGGCAAAAGTAGAAGGATGATGTTACAGAAAAAATGAATATTTATTATTAATACATTTAATTATCGGATAGAAAATAAAGTAACATTAATGTAACATTTATGCAATCGGAATATAACACAAGTGGGTGTTCTTTGCAAATTAAAAACCAAAAACACTTACAAAATATGGAGGAACTATTAGAGATATATAAGCGGATAGAAGATCTGCGTAATAAAGGGGTGAAAATGAAAGATATAGCTGACAAAACGAATATGCCCGCCAGTGTGCTGTCTTCTCTCTATTCAAGTGTGCTGCCCACCTTTGCAAGATCGGTAAAGAAAGGAATGACGGAAGAAGAAGCATTGGACTATGCCCTGTCTCAGGTGAATAATGTTTCGAAGAAACGTTTGCTCGGCAACCTTACTGAAATGAAAGAGCAGTTGCTGGAACTGGAACCCGTGACAACCGGTAACCAGAAGGAAATTCCATTCGTCAGAATGTTGACCGAAGAGATGAATCATTCGGCACAGGAAGTGTATAATTATAGTGGTATATATATAAGTTATAGTCTTTCGTCTTCGAGTGATTGCCTGAAGATGGAACCGTATCTGATTAGTGCCTCCGAAAACAATGACTATGTACAGGTGACTCATATGAGCGCTTACAACACAACGCACCGGGGGATCGGGTTATTAAATAATCATCAGAATGCATATATCATCTTCAACGAAAGGGAGGCTCCGCAGCTTGCATTATTCACCATCTACTTGCAACTGCCCATGTACGACTATCCGTCTATGCTGAAAGGGCTTTACCTGAGTCTGGACTATAACCGGAATCCGATAGCCCGGCGGATTGTTTTCGTGAAATATTCCGATAGCACCAGCATGGATGATTTTATTGAACTGAAAGGCGGACTGCTGACCGAGGAAGAACTGACACCGGAGCAAAAGGTCTATTTTGAATATACATGCCGGGGCGGGGATTATATAAAAACGTGTACGGTGCCCTCCCCTCACCTGAATGGTGACGATCTGGAAAGGGAGAAGAAGATGCTGAAACTGTGATTCTGCTAATAAGAATAGAACGACGGTGTGTCTTTTGTTACAGATTTACAGTTTTTCTTATCATCTTGCTTTGATATTGAAAGTTTTTTAGTATGTTTGCCGCATTATTAATGAAAAACACGTCTTTTCAATGAAAAAGCAAGATTTCCTGTTTATTATTCTGGTGGTGGTAGTCTTTCTACCCTTCTTTTTGAGTGACGCGGTTTATGACTGGTATAAGTCGTTCAATGCTGAACATGGTATGGTGATGAGCTTTCTGAAGTTTGCCATTCTGTCTTCGTTGGGCGAAGTGCTGGGATTACGAATCAGTGCGGGAGTGTACAACCGGAAGGGCTTCGGTATTATTCCGCGCATGGTGGTATGGGGCATACTCGGTATGGGTATCAATGCCGCTATGATTATCTTTTCAAAAGGTGTGCCGCAGTTCATGGAGTATATGGGAATGGCAAATGCTGCCGCAACGTTTACAAGTGAAGCGATGTCTCTCAATAAGGTGCTGGTGGCGCTGGCCATATCGGTAACGATGAACACAATCTTTGCTCCGGTATTCATGACTTTCCATAAAATAACAGATACGCATATTCTGATGTGCGGCGGTTCTATTAAGAGTCTTATCACTCCTATTCCAATGACGAAAATCATCACCGGACTGAACTGGAACGTTCAATGGAACTTCGTTTTTAAGAAGACAATCCCGTTCTTCTGGTATCCTGCACACACCATTACTTTCATGCTTCCACCGGATATGCGCGTATTGTTTGCGGCATTGCTGGGCATTGTGCTGGGAGTATTGCTGGCAGTGGCAGCACGGAAATAGTTTTTTTATTACCTTTGCTTCCTGCTAAACGAAAATAGATGTATGAAACTATATAGTAAGCAGGAAGCAATCGCACGTATGAATATGCTGGCAGGCTGTTCAAAGTCGTTTGTCTTTCTGATTGATTATTCGCAGGAACAGGTTTATGTGGAAGAGACGGCAGAGGTCTCACCGGAGGAGTTGATATATAACCTGAATGGATTTACGAATGAAGCAGTTGCCGGTTTAACGGATGAATTGCTTCCGGAGAGTTTGCCGGAACAGATAGAATGGACCTCACAGCCTGTTTCTTTTCAGGAATACAGTCGTGCTTTCGGACATGTGAAAAAGAATATTCTTGCCGGAAACAGCTTTCTTACGAATTTAACTTGCCGGACTCCGGTACAAACCAATCTGACTTTAAAGGATATATATTGTAACTCCCGTGCTTTATATAAAGTATGGGTAAAGAATCGTTTTGTAGTTTTCTCTCCGGAGATTTTTGTTCGGATAAAGAAAGGGATTATCAGCTCTTATCCCATGAAAGGTACGATAGACGCTACCCTGCCCGATGCTGTACAAACCTTGATGAACGACGGGAAAGAAGCGGCGGAACATGCTACGATTGTGGATCTGATCAGGAATGATCTGAGTATTGTGGCATCTCATGTCCGGGTGGAGCGTTATCGCTATATAGATGTGTTGCAGACAAATCGGGGACCGATATTGCAGACCAGTTCGGAGATATGCGGTGAACTTCCAGAAGATTACAAACGGCAGTTAGGTGATATTCTTTTCAGTATGTTGCCTGCCGGTTCTATTACCGGTGCACCCAAAAAGAAGACGATGCAGATTATTCGTGAAGCTGAAGGATATAAACGGGGATTTTATACGGGAATAACCGGATATTTCGATGGAGACAATATGGATAGTGCCGTGATGATACGTTTTGTGGAGCAAGAGGCGGACGGGATGTATTTTAAAAGCGGTGGTGGCATTACTTTCAAGAGTGACGCCCGCAGTGAATATGAAGAAATGAAACAGAAAATATATGTGCCGATTTATTGAAACGATACAAGTACGTGACGGTAAGTTGCAGAACCTTGCCCATCACAACCGTAGGATGAATGAGACGAGACAGGCGGTTTTCGGAATGGCGGATCAACTGGATATTCTGGATTATACAGAGGATTGTCCTGAAAGCGGTTTTTATAAATGCCGGGTAGTTTATGGCAGAGAAGTATGTGAAGTGGCATTTTCCGCTTATACAATGAGGACTGTACGTTCGCTCCGGTTGGTTGGTTCGGATACGATTGATTATCGCTACAAAAGTACGGACCGGAAGGAACTGGAAGCATTGTATGCCCTGCGCGGCAATCAGGATGATGTATTGATTGTCAGAAACAATCTTTTGACGGATACTTCCATTGCTAATGTGGCGTTAGAAAAAGAGGGAGTCTGGTATACACCGAGGACTCCCTTATTGAAAGGCACAAAACGTGCATTGCTGTTGGAACAGGGGGTACTGACGGAATGTGATATTCCGTCAGATGAGATTTCCTCCTATTCACATATCGCTTTATTTAATGCGATGATTGATTTTCAGTCTCTGGTTCTGGAGATTAACCGGGATACGATTATTCGTATTTGATACTATCTACCGGATTATTTCTTGCTGCCCGATAACTGTTCAGGCATACTGTGAGCAGGGTGATGCAGACAGTGAAGAACAAAGGAAGCAGGAAATGAAGGATACCAATGTGTACATGGTAAGCAAATTGTTGCAGCCAATAATTCATCAGATAGCAGACCAGGGGTACAATGAGTATAAACGCTATACCTATGTAGTACAGGAACGGGCGGTTGACAAGCCATAATATTTGCCCGAATGATGCACCGTGAATCTTCCGAATTCCTATTTCGCGTATACGTTGCTGGATAGCATAATGGGTGATGCCGAACAATCCGAACAGTGTGAGGAATAAACTGATTGATGCATACATCAGCAGGATGCGGGAAAAGTCGGTGACTTCTTGATTATTGGAGATCAGTACCTGATAAGGGTCTTCATAATTGAATGGAGTACCGGGGTATTTCTTCTCCCATAATCCGCGAAGATGATTGATAACTGCTGTGCGATCTTGTTCGTCAAACTGTAAGGTCAATGTGGTATAGTTATCTTGGGGTATTTCGTGCAGAATCATTCTCAGTGGAAACACATTGTTTGTGAGCGAATATTTCTTGAAATCTTTCATGACGCCGATAATAGTACCTTTCTCACTCTTTTCGGGCACGTATTTAGAGATCGGTTGTCCCACTGGGTCTTCTCCTTCGGGCACAAGATAGCGAATGAAGGACTCGTTGATGATGACCGGTACAGAAGTACGGAGTAATAAATGGAATGTTTGTTTGGCATCCAGCAAGTTGAAATCGTATATATCCAGGAAGTCCGGACAGTTTTCATAAAGTTCAAGCATCAGTAGGTCATTCTTCTCACCATTTTGGCGGGGAACGGCCATACTCATGGTATAAAGGCCTGATTGGGAAGATACAACAGACTTCACTCCGGGGATGGATTTAGTGTCTTCTATCCAAGTAGATAAAGGGGATTGCCGGGAGTCGCCGATTCCAAACTCAACGATTCCTTTGTAGCGGCTTCCCTCCTGCTCTATCAGGTCCATTTGGCTACGGATTATCATAAAAGCACTTAGCAGTCCGATAGAAATCATGAATTGTAAGGTGACCAGTGCTGCTACAATGCGCTGTTTCTTGCGACCTGTAAAGAAGCTGCGGTAACGGCTTTCGGACAAGGTCTGTATCTTCCGGCTCATGTATTCTGCCGGAACAACGGATAGAATGATGACAAACAGCAGAATAACAGGGAATACCTGAACGGAGAAAAGATAGGAGAACGACAGATGCGCGGATATTGTTGTATTGAATACTGCTAACAGGTCGCTCATCAACAGAATGGATAACAAGAACGCTGTAATCACCATCAGGAAAGTATCGGCAAAGAGTTGCCAACGGATTTGACGGTGGCTTGCACCTAAAAGGCTTTCAATGTGCAAGGTGCGTATTTGCTTCAATAAGCGTGAAAAACTGAGGTTGATATAGTTGAAGCAACCGATGAACAAGATTAATAAAGCAGATAGCAGTCCGACGCTTAACAGGGCCTTTTGCCGATGCTCGATACACTGGTTGCTATCTTGTGTGGTAGTGGTAAAATAGGATTCCTGTAAAGTCTGGGTACGGTAATACCCTTTGCCTAATAAAGTAGGAAGCTCGGTTGTCTCGAAGCGTTGGCGAAAGGCGTTGAGGTCTGTTCCTTCTTTGAGAAGTATCGAACAGGTGGTTCCTTCGGGACTTTTTAGATGCGTGAGCAAGTCTGCCTGCAACATGCTTTGCGATGGCAGACGGAAGACGGCGGCGATACGGTAGGCACTTTCGCCGGATTGAGGGATATCCAGCAGCTTGCCGAGGCAGTCGGTGGTACCGAAACAACGTTCGGCCAGAGCTTGGCTGATGGCAATGGTTCCCGGGTGAGTCAATACTTCTTCTATTTTTCCTGCAAGGGTTTCGATGGGGATAAACTTGGGCAATGTACTGTCTGCCGATAGCAGGTTCAGTTCGGAATATTCTTGGTCGCCCACACGGATTTTTGTGTGAGTGATAGCTTGTGTGCGTAGTGAAGCTTCTATCTCAGGGAATTGTGAGATGATTTCGGGGACAGATTCGTGATATACGAATGTTCCCTGCATTTCTTGTTGTGCGAAAGGTAGTGTTTGTGTCAGCCGGAGGATACGGTCACGGTTGGGGTTGTTATACTCGATGTTGTATTCGTATAGGACGAAGGCTGTCAGTAGATTGGTACATGCGATACCGATAATCAGACTGACAAGAGAAATAGTGACGAACAATTTATTTCGCCACCAGCTACGCAGGACAAACTTCAGAATGTACATGTTCTTTTAGTGATAATATTAATAGGTTTTAGCTCTATCAGGAAGCCTGAAGAGTTTACATTATATAGTGCCGGGAAACCTGAAAGGGCTCGCATTTACAGTACAGAAGCCTGAAAGGCTTACATTATATAGCGTAGGGCATCGCCCTACGTAATAAGTATTCCCATCTCTGAGCCCTGAAAGGGCGAAATAAAATAGTATATCTCCGATTTCGTCCTTTTAGGGCTTAAGTAAAAATGTGCACAATTTGGGTTACAGACTCACCTCTGTCACCACCTGTCCGTCGAACAGATTAATGATACGTCCTGCAAAACCGGCATCGTGCTGTGAGTGGGTTACCATGACGATGGTGGTTCCTTCTTTGTTCAGTTCATTCAGCAGTTCCATCACTTCCTTACCGTTCTTGGAGTCCAGATTACCGGTAGGCTCATCGGCAAGGATCAGCTTTGGATTGGCTACTACGGCACGGGCAATGGCTACACGTTGCTGCTGACCACCGGAGAGCTGCTGTGGGAAGTGTTTGCTTCGGTGTGTAATGGCCATGCGTTCCATAGCTGTTTCCACGCGACGTTTGCGTTCGGCGGAAGGAATGCCCATGTAGAGCAACGGCAGTTCGATGTTTTCGTATACGTTCAGTTCGTCAATCAGGTTGAAGCTTTGGAATACGAAACCAATGACACCTTTACGCAGGCTGGTGCGTTGTGCTTCGGTGTATTTGGATACTTCCTTTCCATTGAGGTAGTATTCTCCACCCGAAGGGTTATCGAGCAAGCCGAGGATATTCAGCAATGTAGATTTACCGCAACCGGAAGGTCCCATGATTGCGACGAACTCACCTTCTTTCACTTCGATGTTCACATTGTTCAAAGCCCATGTTTGCACTTCTTCTGTCTTGAAGATTTTCTGCAGGTTTACTGTTTTAATCATAATAGTGATAATTTTAATTAGTAATATTGTTTATTCATTTTTTATTATCTCGGCCGGATTGATATGCATGATCCGGTAAATTTTATATGCGGTGGTGAGGAATATCATGAAGGCTACGCTGAAGAAGAGCACAACGCCCCACCACCACTCTGACACGACTTTCATGTTATCAATAATAGCCATCATCGCCAGTCTTAATAAAGGATACGCGACCGCAAATGCCAGTAAGAAAATCGTCAGATAGGCTTTTCCGAATACGGTGGCAATAGTTGTCGGAGTGGCTCCGTTAATCTTGCGGATAGCCATCTCCTTTTGCCGGCTTATGGTATCCATCGAGATGGCCGAATAGATGCTCAGCACCACCAGCAGTATACTTACTATCGCCAATATCATCATCGCGCCTTGCATCATTTGGATACTTCTCATGAAATCTTGTTTGTCATCGGGAAGTTTTTTAATCTCAACCGGCAATGTGACAGGAACATAATGTCGGCAAATCTCGTTGATGCGCCGAATTGCTAATTTGATATCTGTTCCGGGAGCCATTTTAAAGCATATCGCATTGAGCTGATTGCCGGGATAAAACACCGAACCTATTGTATGGCCGTTGCTGCTCTCTTTGTGCAACGCCTTAAACGTGCCGATAATACGATAACTCTGGCCATAGAATTCCACCATGTCCTGTATGCTATCCTTATCCAATTGCCGTCTGAAGTCCTCGCTCACATAGATGGTTCCGCTTGCGTCTGCATCCACCACTTTACCCGACATAGGAATATTCAGGAACTTAAAATAATGGGGATCTCCCTTTATTACTGAAACATACGCTTCCGAACGGTCCGCCTTTGTATATGTTTGCATACAATAGGACATCATAGTATTATCTTCCATCTTCAGTTCATCCGTAACCTCGGGCAGTGCGCGGATATCAGCCAAAATGGAATTCAGATGCTGGCGCATACGCTGCGTATTTATCTTGACAATAATAATTTCTTTTTCCTCTTGCGAGGTAAGTGCGCTATATGTTCTGCCGAATGCTTCGTACCAGCCCAAATTGATTACGAATGTTCCTCCAATAAAGAAGATGGAAATACTCAGCTGCAACCACATCATGACCGAACGGAATATATGCTTGTTGCGATTACGGTTCACCTGACTGATAATGCTTGCCGTCCGCAAACGTCGGATAGGAAACCAGATGATCAGCATACATATCGCCAAGAGTACGATATATATCTTAAACTGCAGCAGATAAATAGCAAACAGTATGGCATCAGGTATCCCCCAATTAGGGATATAGATTTGCATGGCACTCATTGACAACTCCATCAACACAAGAGATATGAGAAAAGCGAACGACATCATCCAGAATACTTCAAAGAAGAGTAGCAGATACAGCCCTTTCACGCTTGCTCCCATACACTTACGCAAAGCTATCTCACGCTGCCGGTTATAGAACATCTGAATGATAAATTTCAGGAAGTTGATAAGTCCCGAAATCAAGATCAGCGAAGCAATGAACATGATCAACATATTGATCAACAGACTCTTCATGCTTACCGCATCTTTCTGTGACAGCAATCGGGCTTCGGGATATATGATTTCTCCATTCCGTTCCCACGGTACTGATCGCAGAAGTTGGTTCAGTGCTTCCAGATTCATTTGGGGAGGCAGGTAACCGTTTATAGCTATCGGCTGGTCGGGCATCACTTCGTAAGAGAAGTAACAGTCTGTCTGAATTTCCAGCAGATCGTTTTCTACTACATTTACCACTCTGAAACTCTGCATGGCACTATCCGGTTGCAGACTCGATTCGGTGAAGATGATTGTACCGATGGGATTCTTGTCACCATATGCCTTGCGGACAAAATTCTGTGATAGTATCACCTCATCAGGTGCCTGAATCAGCCGACTGCCATATAGCAATTTTCGGTTGTAATAGGAGAAGTAGTAATCATTGACACCCATGAAGTTTATGATAAATGGAAAGTTGTGCTGTTCATTATCAATGATTTCCGCTTCTATTGATTTATGGAAAAACTGACTGAAACTTAACTTTCCCAGTTCATGACTGAGTTTGTCTTCCAGCAGTTGGGCATCCTGCATGCTGAAGAATGAGTTTCTATCCTGAGAGTATTCCAATCTGATACGCCGTTCCATGTCCGGTAAATCTACCTCCATCTTTTGGCAATACATGGATACCAGAATGTAGCACACAATGCCCACTGCCAGGCAGAGAGCTGAAATCAAACTGTGAGTTTTATACTTCCACAGGTTTCTGAGTGATATTTTCAGATAATGGATTATCATGGGGTGTTTATTCAACTTATTGGTTATTCGTTTTTAATTACTTCCGCTGGATTAGTTTTTGCTATCCGTAAGATACGGAAAAGTATTGTAAAGCCTGTAATAAGAGTAACAATCAAGAATATACAGAGCCAGAAAAGCAGACCGCAGTCAAAGAATACCGTATACATTTGTTTCCATAACATCAATACAACATATACAAGCGGGAATGCAACGATGGCACTACACAATAACAAGATAATATAAAGACGGGCAAACAACAGGATAATCTGCGGAACATCTGCCCCATTTACTTTACGGATAGCAACTTCTTTCTGACGTCGTTCTGTATCGAGCGTGATACTGGAGTATACACCTAATAGTGTGATAATAATGCTGATAACAGCAAAGAACAAAATGATGTCCTTCAGATTGTACTCAAGAGCCTGCAAAACATGGATATCATCCAGGAATGTTTTAGCCTGATAAGTTATATTTTCTGGAAGCATCTCGCGGTAGACTTTCTCAATCCATCGGGCTACTTCTTTTTGCTGGCCCGGATGACTCTTTATGTAACAATGGCCTATGTAGACTGAAGGATCATAAGGCAGGAAAGCATATCCACTACTTCTGTTATATACATTGGCCTGAAAAGGTGCGGATATTCCACAGATTGTGTAGTCGGTATTACCGCTATACAAGTTCATACCGATTACATCTTTCTTCTGCATCTCCTGCCAGACATTGTCTACCACAATATCTTTTTCCGTTTGAGGAAGTCTTCCTTGTTCTATGGGAATATTCATAAAAGAGAAGAAATTGGCGGGTACAGCCATGACACTAATATCAATCCAGGAGTTCTCATTTCCCTTTTCGGTCGTTAATCCATTGCCCGACATTCCTTGCATATAACCGACATCTGATAACAGAATTTCTTTCACTCCGGCATGCTGTTTAAAACGCTCTATCAATGCCAACTTTTCCTCATTCTTCATAAAGGGATAGTCTAGGGGAATACTAAGAATCTCCGATTTTTCTTTTTGACTTAGCGTATGGATTAAACTATTGGTCGTTTTCTCGGCTTGCAGATATAAAGCAGCCGTCAGGGATACAAATATCCAGCAAATAAAGAACTGGATACCCAGCATAAGGTTACGTCCCCATTGCTTACCTCTACGTTTATTGTTTCCATAAATACCTGTTTGCACGGTAATACGACGAATACGAATGGAAACAGACAAACATATAAGGACGCAGAGTATGATAAGAAGAACGATATATTGCAAAGCATGTATTAAAAGCGTTTCAGAGGTAAAAGTCATAGCAAAGCCCGGCAAAGAGAAATTCATGTGATTTCCTAATAATTCTATGCCTGATAATACCAATATGGAGGATATGGATATGACAATCAACGACTGTGTGAATAGCAAGCAGAAGAGTTGTTTCCAGTTACATCCTATCATTTTCATGATACTATATTCTTTAGTACGATTGAAGAAAGAACCGATAAGGAAATGGAAAAAGTTGATCAGCCCTACTAATAATATCAGTGTACCTACAGTTCCGGTAACTAATCCCAGATAAGAAGCACCTTGTTTTTTCAATCTGGATCCCATACTACTGGCAGTGACAGTGTAAGCTTCGCCATACAAAGTATAAGTATAGTCTCTTTTTGAGAATTGCTTTTCTAAATCGGTACATGTAGTTTGTGGTGATAACAACACGTAGGTATTTGCTCCCGTCATGTTATGCCGTTTGGGACTTTGCAGAAGTCCTTCACTATCGTTTACGGTCAGCATATCTATGTTTTGCATAAAATCCAAACTATTGTTCAGAGGGATATCTTTCATTACTGCTTGAATGGTGTAGACGATACCTCCTGTTTTCGGGGTGCTTTCAGGAGAAGTATTGAGCCTTCTCATGAGAGTCATGTGTTTGCCGATAGCACTTTCTGCATTACCGAATATTTTAATGGCCATAGATTGGCTCAGGATGACGGAGTTAAGAGACTGACTTGCCATTTTCCAATGTCCTGCTACCATTTCCGGAGTGAAGATTTTATTATAGCAAGTATCTATTTCAATCGTTTCAAGTTCATAGGGTAGTGTCTTTTCCGGAGATAACTCTACATAATAAGGGCGTTCGCGAGGATAGGTTACGGATGAAATGGCTTCCGTTTCTCCCAAAGCCCATGTGCGCAAATCTTCGGCCAGAGGAACAGGAGAACCGGAAAAATATCTGTCTGCTTTGCCGTCATAGAGGTTTAATTCTGCTATGCGATCATGATTAGCAAAACAATGGTCTGTGCTTTCTACAAAGCGACTGCAATATATGCAGACACAGAAGCAGAGCAAACCTACTGCCAATCCGATGATGGAAATGATATTTTGTGTCTTATGCTTACACAAGTTTCTGAATGCTATTTTGAGATAATGGAATATCATGGTATATACATTTTATATTTTATATATTCAAAACTTATGCCAAGTATGTAACTTTCTATTTATTAATGATATACTGATTTTTGTTATAGGGTATTAGTGTGCTATAGTGCACAAAAATAGTGCATATCCGCACATGAATTCTATACTTACTCGGTCTTTATTATATCCACCGGATTTATTTTTGCAATTTTCAAAATGCGGAATATGACAGTAAGTAAAGTCATGAGAACTATCCCAATAAATATGCAAATCCAGAAGCAGAAACCGTCATCGAAGAAGACAATATACATTTGTTTCCATAATTGCAGTATTGTGTATAGCAGTGGAAATGCAATCACTGCTGTTATTATTAATATCCGGACATACATGCGCAAGAACAGATAAAGTATTTGCCATAGTCCCGCACCATTAACTTTACGGATGGCTACTTCTTTGCATCGGTGTTCAGTATCAAGGGTAATGGCTGAATATACTCCCAGTAAAGTAATGATTACACTTACTATTGCAAAAAATAGGATGATGTTCTTCATTTTCGATTCCAATCCTTGTATTTCTTCCAAATCTTGTTGCAGTGTACTGATTTGTGGGAACAAAGTGTATGGAAGTGCTTCACGGAGCACTTGGGATGCATACTCTTCTACGGCTTTTACTTGAGCTGGCAGGCATTTAATGTAGCAATATTCTATGGGTCCTTCCATCTTAAGTGGCAAGAAAGCCATACCCTCACTTCGGAAAAGACTCTCGCTCTGGAAATATACATTGGTTATAAATGAAGATGTAATGCCTTTGACGGTATAGCCACCGTTAAAGTTATACAAGATGTTGCCTAAAATAGGTTTGGGAATCCGTTTTTCTAAAACGTCATCAATTACCATTTCTGTATTGTTTTGCAGATTATTGCCTTTCAACAGAGGAATATTCATGAAATGGAAAAAATTGGGAGCTGCATATATGAAACTACTGTTGATATTAGAATCCCTGTTGTTCTCTTCAGATTGGAATCCGGTAATAGAAATTCCACCGGCATAATTGTTATTTGACAATAATTTCTCTTGCACACCCGAATGTTGTGCTATACGTTCTGTAATGGCAAGTTTCTCTTCATTTTTCATGAAGGTGTAGTTCAGAGGAATACTGAGAATACATTCTTTCTCTTCTTTTGAAAGAGTGCCAAAAAGTGTGGAGGTTGTTTTCTCTGTTTGTAGATAAAGGGATACTGCCAATGTGACGAATATCCAGCAGATGAAAAATTGAATGCACAGCATAGTGTTCCGTATAAAATGTTTGCTCATACGTCTGACATTGCCTTTGATCCCTTCTTGAATGGATATGCGATGGGTATATGCAACAGTCAGTGTACAAATGAGCAAATTCAGTAGAAATATCAGTATAAGATATTCGGAACATTGCTTCATTAGTGATGTTTTGTCTATTTCCAATGTAAATACTACTAACGTAAGATGAAAAAAGGGAGCCAGTAGTTCAATTAAACAAAAAGTAATCAGAAAGGCTAATAAAATAATCAGTGCCGATTGAATGAAAAGCTGTGATAACAGTTGGTGATTACTGCTTCCTAATACCTTACGGAGACTATATTCGCGGCTACGGTTAAGAAATGAGCCGGTAAGGAAATGGAAAAAATTAAGAAGACCGATAAGTAAAATTAGTATTCCTAATGCAGTGGTAACACTGATAAAGTAAGGGCTGAAGGTTGCACTATAGGCTCCCTTCCCCAATGCAGTTGCACAAATCGTATTATCAGGGAATGCATCGCTGGATAGATTCAGTTCGCGAAGATGATCCTCCAGTTGTTGTACACTTTTCCCTTTATGCAATAAAGCGAAAGTGGAGCAACCGGTCGTAAACTTTCTACTTTCACTCTGGAACAAACCTTCACTATCATTTAGCACTAATAAATCAATTCTATTGCAAAAATTCAAGCTGTTATTTTGTGGTATATCTTTTATGATTGCCTGGATGGTATAGACAGTGCCACCTGAATTTGGGGTAGCATCTGGTGAACTCATTAGTTTTTTGGTCAGTACCATACGTTTACCGATCGGATCACCATTTTCACCAAAAACCTTGCGTGCGGTGCTTTCCATCATAATAATAGCATTGGGGGTGTGGACAGCAACATCCCAGGAACCGGCTATAATCTTCGGAGTGAATACTTGGCGGAAACAAGAATCAATTTCGATAGTTGACATTTCAGTAAATGGATATTCCTTTCCGTCTTTCATTTCTATATTGTATGGACGTGGATCAGCATTAGCGATGTGTGTTAAAATGTCCACTTCATTCAATGGTATATCCTGCAATTGCTCAAAGACCGTAGCAGGAGTTCCGGAGAAGAACTCCCCGTTTGAACTCTTTAAAACAATATCGGCAATATGATCATGATTTTCAAAACATTGGTCAATACTTAGAAAGAAACGACTGCAATACATGCATATACTGAAGCAAAGCAGACACACTGCTAATCCTACGATACTGATAAGATTTTGCGTTTTGTATTTAAGCAAATGACGTATTGCTATTTGAAAATAGTGTTGTAACATTTTTTATGGCGTATTATATATGTATTTATTCACTTTTTATCACTTCTGCCGGATTCTGCCGTGCTGCCTGCCATACCCGCCAGCCAATGCATAACAGAATAAGTAAACCTATCCCACTAAATATAGCCAGATATATCCATGCACTGATTGCTGTTTGTTCTATATAGCTTTCCAGCCATTTTTTCATCAAAGCATATCCTATAGGAAATGCTATCACTGACGCTGCAACGAGTAGTATAAAGTACTCTTTTACAAACATGGCAAGTATTTCTTTTGCAGATGCTCCGTTTACTTTGCGGATGGCTATTTCTTTACGCCGCTGCTCGCAACTTAGCGTAATGAAAGAGAATATTCCGAAAGCGGCAATGAGTACGCAAATAATTGAGGCAAAGCCAAGCAGCTTCAATAATAACGTTTCGGATTTCAGGAACTTAGAATATTCCTCTTCTATATTGAGAAGAGAATGATATTCATTATTGCCAGTTGAGATTTTGGCATATACATCATCTACTCGCTTTTTAAGATCCTCCCATGTTCCTGCGCGATATTTTATCAATATATCACCATAGTTGGCATCGGAATCGGAACCTCCCAGACCTCCTTTATTGCAGAATAAAGTAGGTGCTGCCGGGATTGTAGGTGCTGTGATATGGAAGTCTTTTACAATTCCGACGATTGTAACTCCTTGGTGAATATTGATTTTCTTACCTATCGGATCATCTAAGCCTAATCTTCTTGCACAAGTCTCGTTGATGATAGCTTTATCCGCATCATCCGGTTTTAGCATTTCACCTTCTATTAGTTTCAGGTCGTAGAAATTGATAAATTCCCTCCCTTCTCTTATGCAGATGATATCTACTCTATCTTCCTTATCCGTGCTTTTCTTTCCTTCCCAACTGTTTATCCTGTAAGTCAGTGTACTATATCTTGGAAATAAAGGTTCACATCCTTTCAGTGTCTCTACAATACATGGCATCTTATCTATTTCGGCACTGACGGCAGCATAAGATTCCGGAGAAACATATTGTCTTAATACTGCTGTATTCTTTCTTTCCCAACCAATGTCACCATTTGCCAAATGATTGAGTTGTTTCATAAGAATGCTTACGCAAAAGATAAATAAGATACATATTATCAATTGGAATACTATGCTGCATTTACGGAACAGGAATAGGTTGCCGGATTGCCTGTAGTATCGGCGGACAATAAAAGGTATTAATAGGATATAGGATATGAAAAGAATACCTGTAAAGTAGAGGAATGATTCTCCATAAATATTTCCATTAATTTCGGACAGCTCTCTGAATTTCGGAAGCGATAATTCGATAAACGTCATTCCTAAAAGACCGGATAAAAGCAGCACAAATAAATATTCAGTACCAAAAAGTATGAATAAATTCCGAATGGATGAACCACAGACTTTTCTTAATTCAATTTCCCGGTTTCGTGTGCGCATACGGGTGATAAACAAGGAGAGATAGTTGAACAATGCGCAAAGTATAATCATGCCGCTTGCTATGGAGAAAAGTACTAAATAATTGAATTTAAGGGTCAGTTTTTCATTTATGGCAGAGTAATGGTATTGGGTTAATGGAATTATCTTATATTTTTCGAGAGGTTTGGGATACCATTGGTTTCCGGATTCGTAGTTCTTCATTTTTTCCTGAAAAGATGTAGCATCCATTCCTTTACGTAGCCGAACGTAGGTTTGAAATCTATGTACTCCCCATTCGCTTTTTACTTTTTGAAATTGTGATGACATTGCCCATGCGGCAAAATAGAGATTACTATGTCTCTCTACATTTTTCAGAATGGCACAGACTGTCTTAGGTGTATCATCTGTCTCTATCTCTTGTCCCAAAACTTCTGTTGAACCGAATAATGACATAGCAGTCTCCTCTGTTAATGCAATTTTATTATCAGAATAAAGGAATTCCATGCTTCCGGATAATATGGAGGTAGGTTGGAACATCTCTAAAAATGTGGAGTCAGCATACATGCAATTAACTTTTGCCGTTTTCCCCTCTTTGGTTTTCAGCCCTGTTTCTCTTTGGTAAACTGCACATGCGGCTTCTACTTCCGGAAATTCTTGCCGAAGTGTAGTAGCTAACATATATGAACTGTATGTGCTGAATGTTGATTCACTAAAAGTGGCTTCTTGATAAAGTAAATGAGTTCGTTCCACACCTTCGTAGAATTTGTCATACGTTATTTCGTAGTGTATCCACAGATTTGAGAGTGCAAAGCAAGTAAATCCTACTGCCAAACCTATAATACTGATAATACTCTGTATTTTATATTTCAGTATATTACGAAATGCTATCTTGCAATAATGCTGTATCATGTCTTTGATTTTTCTATTATTCACTTTTTATCACTTCTGCCGGATTCTGCCGTGCAGCCTGCCATACGCGCCAACCGATACATGCAAAAATAACGATCATTATGCCACCGAATATAGCAAAATATATCCAGGCACTGATAACTGTCTGTTCTACATAGTTTTCAAGCCAACGCTTCATCAGCACATACCCTACAGGGAATGCGATGACAGATGCTATAATCAGTAAGAGCATATATTCCTTCACAAACATAAGAAGAATATCTTTAATGGCAGCTCCATTCACTTTGCGTACAGCTATTTCTTTGCGCCGTTGTTCACAACTTAGTGTAACAAGAGAGAATATGCCGAAAGCGGCGATCAGCATACAAACAATAGCGATAAAACTCAGTAACTTTATCAGTGCATCTTCTGATTTCAGATAGCCGGTATACTCCTCTTCTGTATTATATAACTTATATCGCACTTCCGGATATTCATAAGTGAATATGCTATCTATCCGATTTTTAAGTTCTTTCCATTTACCATCATGAAACTTGATTAGTATTTGTCCTTTCCCTATCGAAAATCCGGAGTTTTTAAGAATATCTTCTGTAATTAGAGTATAAGGCTGTACCGGTTCTGTTGGAGCTGTGATGTGGAAGTCTTTGATTATGCCTGTAATGGTCCATGCTCTATTATCCAGATAAAGCTTCTTTCCAATCGGTTCACTCATTCCAAGTGCTTTTACTGCCGACTCGTTAATCATGATTTTATTAGTTTCTGTTGGTTTTACCATTTCCCCTTCCAGCAGTTGCAGATTGTAGAAAGATACGATCTTTTCACAATTCCACAAACTCAGCATATCTATGCTTTTCATACCATCTTCTTTCCCATCCCAATTTTTGAAGCTTTGTGAAAAACCTGATGACTTGGGCAATAAACAACAATGTCCGGTTATGACCTCTTTTGTGCATGAGAATTGCTTTATCTTATCAGCAATGGTTTCAAAATCTTTATCCGGATATAAAAGATTGATAGAAGCTATATTTTTTCTTTCCCATCCCAGATCCGTATTCGTAAGATAGTAGATTTGCTTCATTATGACTATCATGCAGAATGTGACAAGAATTCCTGTTACTAACTGGAATGTAATGCTTGCTTTACGGAGCATGTATCTGTTTACGGTATTCTGGATGCGTGAGCGTCTGATGACGAATGGTACCAACAGAAGCAATGATAACAAAAGAATCCCAATAAAATAAAGAAGTGATTCTCCATAAATGTTTCCGGATACTCCTGATATCTCTTTAAAAGCCGGTAAAACGATTTCAATCAAAGCCATGCCCAATATTCCTGATGAGAATATGATGTATAGGTATTCTACAATAAACAGAATAAACATCCCTCCAATGGAGGATCCACATACTTTGCGTAATTCTATCTCACGGCTACGCATCTGCATACGGGTAATAAACAAAGAAAGATAATTGAATAATGAGCAAAGAATGACCAATCCGCCAGCTACGGAAAATAGTATCAAATAATATAGCTTGATGGATTTAGTTTGATTAATCGGTGAATAATGATATTGGGTGAGTGGTATCAATCGGACGTTTTCAAATACCCGATGAGGATCTCGCGGATCAGCTTTAGCTTCATGTACAGCTAATTTCTTCTGGAAAGCTGCAACATCAGTTCCTTCGTGCAATTTAATAATTATCTCAAAACCTCCATTCCCCCATTCATCCTGCCAGCTGCGGAAGTACTTGCCCTGGCCCCAAGAGCCAAATGAAAGATTGCTGTGATGAAGGTCTGAAAGAAGAGCACAAACTGTTTTAGGATCATCATTGTAGTTTTTTACTTCTTTGCCCAGTACATCCGTGGTGCCAAATAAACGCATTGCGACGTCTTCTGTTAAAGCTATCTTGTCATCTGAATACATAAAGTCCATGTTACCGGATAGAATGGAAATTCCGAACATGTTCATGAAACAAGAGTCCGCCTGCATCTCATGAACTTCTACTGCGGGTTGACCGTCTACTTTTATGTCCGTTGCTTTTGTCCATCTGGTATATGCGCATGCGGCTTCCACTTCAGGAAAGTCGTTTTTCAGCACCGTTGATGCCGGATATGGCATATAAGTGGAATACCCGCTTGTTCCAAATATATTTTCTTTGCAGAGGATGTACATCCGGTCGGCTCCTTCGTGGTAAGCATCATACGTAGTATCATAATGTATCCATAGATTTGCAAGGGCGAAGCAAGTAAATCCTACTGCCAAACCTATAATACTGATAATACTCTGTATTCTGTATTTCAGAATATTACGAAATGCTATCTTGAAAAAGTGCTGTATCATAGCTATATATTAGTTCACGCATTATTTTACTGATGCCATTCACAAGATTATATATCAAAGTGAATTTCTTTTTTAGATTAAGATTCAAATCTCGTGCCAAAGTTATAACAGATTGTTTTTCAGGTAAATATTTGTTTTAGTAATATTGCTTTAGTGTGCTATACTGCACAAAAATAGTGCATATTCGCACAAATGGTACATTTAAAATCACAAAGAATAGTTATAGGCTCTGACTATAACTTCTTAACTTTTGATGAAGTAATAATCTAGCTGTGAACAGGTGTAGCGTTTTTTCTCTTTTAATAATCGGGAAGATGCTTCTACTTTTCTCTAAAAAACCATGCATTAGATGCACTCATGAATACACTCCTTGATGATGGACTAACTATTGTATATCAGTGTTTTATAGTCTAAAAATAGAAAGAAATATGTGGTGTTAAGGGTTCAAAATAGGGTCAGGGTCACTTATACCCCCAAATTCTGCTCAAATGAATAGAATATTTTAATTTGGTGTAAAATAAAAGCACTGATATGGCGCCAAATTACCAAGGAATCAGATTTTATAATCCACTCTTTATTACTTTTGCTTCACTTTTCTGTTTTTTGTATCAAACATTTACTCATAAAGAATCGTTCGCATTACAATATTTCGAATCTACGGGAATTTGTTTTTTGTAAAAACTGTCTAAAATCAACTATCTGTATATCAATGCAATATTGACTAGTGGAGTTAAAAATCACCTACAAATGGGGCTATAAGTGACCCTGACCCTATTTTGAACCCTAACAAGTCTTTTATTAGTCTTGGATTTGTTATATTCATTCAATAAAAGTACGTGAGAAATAATATGGTAAGTCAAGGCATAGTCAACCCCTGCCTTAAACGGAACATAAGAAGCAATGTCGTGATGCAAAACTAGCAATATTCCACATTACGAGATTGCTAGTTCTGCATCACGACATTGCTTCTTATAATTATACTCCCAAAGGACAAATCGTTTTTATTCTTTAATCACTTCCGCCGGATTCTGCCGTGCTGCCTGCCATACGCGCCAGCTGATACTTATGGTGATAACCATTGCTATCCCTGCAAAAATGAGGATGAACGGTAATGTTCCTATACTTACCTGACGATTGTACGTCTCTATCCAGTGCTTCATAATAGTATAACCGGCAGGGAAAGCTATCAATGAAGATACGATCAATAGCATTGCGTATTCTTTAAAGAAGATGCTCAGGATATTGCTGATGGTAGCCCCATTTACTTTGCGGATAGCTATTTCTTTCCGGCGTTGTTCGCATGTCAATGATACCAATGAATATATGCCGAATATAGATATCAGGATACAAACAATTGCAGAGAATCCCAATAGACTGGATAATGCATCTTCTGATTGCAGATACTTATTATATCGTTCTTCCTCGCTGTCCAGAAATAATTTGCGGTCGGGAAGTTCAGCTTGCTGCATTTCCTCGATGCTACGACGACATTCTTCCCAGGTTCCCGGTTTATACTTGAAGAGGACAAAGCAACGCGACCACATCCACTGTGATTTATTGCTATTGACAAATACAGTATGAGGCAGGTCCTTGGAAGGCGACCTGTACGCACAGTCTTTTATGACTCCGATCACAGTCATAGGTTCCACTTCTTTATTGCAGTAAAAGATGTGTTTGCTGATAGCTTCTTCAGGTGTCCATCCCATAGTGCGTGCTGTCGTTTCCATGATATTAACTTCACGGATATCCGACTTATCCGATATCCATTCTCCTGCTACCAGTTGCATGTTATAGAATTTGAAGAACTCCTCTCCTGCCAGAATCTCATCTATGCCGATTGGATTTTCAGTTATCCCATTCAATCCGTCCCAGGCATCTACCTCAACAGATGAATAAGAACCCATACTGATGAGCGGCCAGTAAACAGGCCGTACAACTTCAGTTACCATGGGTAACGCTTTTATCTTCTCTGCCCATACATTCATGTCCACATTCATCCAGATGCCCAGGGAAGCACGGTTCCGATAATCCATTCCCATATCTACATTACGCAAATGATAAAGTTGCATTTGCATAATGACAGTACAAAGTATAAATGTAAGGCAAACAACAAGCTGTATTACAATGCTTCCCTTACGGCATATATGTCCCATTATACTCATTTGAGTACTATGAAGTGTATTCTGCAATGAGTGACGGCGGAATAGGTAAACAGAACATAGCGCCACTATAAAAGCCAATACTGACATACCTGCGACGTATAATATGCAATTCCCATAAATGGATATATCTGTATCGACAATCATGGAATATTGCAAGAACCAGGGTTTTAGTAATTCCACGAAGAACATCCCTAAGAGTGAAGCCAATAGAATAGTAAATAGAAAGTCCGTACTAAGTAATGCCAATAGCGAACGTTCGGATGCTCCATTCACTTTGCGTAGTGCCATTTCCCGTTTACGCGAGCGAAAACAGTCGATATAAATCGTTAAATAGTTGATTAATGCGCACAGAATGATAAGCACTCCTGTGATGGAGAAATAAACAATGTAACGGAACCGTACTATTTGTTCGTCTCCACGAATAAATTCATCCGCATAACGCAGTGAGGTAATGGGCTCCAGATAGAAACGTGTATATCCGGTTACACCATAGCTGTTCTTTTTGAGTTCATCCGGAAAGTGCTGATTCATTTTTTCTAAAAGTACATCCACATTTGTTCCGGGCTTTATTTTTATCAGCATCCTGTAATTGGCGTTATCCCATGAAGTATCATTATTGGTACGCCCCATAAAAGCATATTTAAAGTTAGAATGCTCTCCCCAATCGCTGACAATGGCGCTTATGCGATACTCGTACCGACGGTTATTGTCTGTTATGGTCTCTCCAATCACTCTGGTAGTACCGAACAAGTCTTGAGCAGCTTTTTCTGTAATGGCTATCCCGCTCTTTTCCGGTGAGGTGGATAAAAAGAATTGGTTGTCACCCTCCAGAACTTTTATATCCATCATACGGATGAAAGTTGTATCAGGCATTAACATCGGATATTCCGTAATCTGTTTCCCATTTTTAATGAATAGAGTATTCTGACCTGATGCACAGAAATCTTCTATTTCAGTGTAAGTCGTTTTTAAATGATTCCCCAACGCGTAGGGCACAAAGTCAGAGTAGTGCCCTCCAAAGTGGCAATCGTCCATTCGTACCAAATAAATGCGTTCTGCATCCTTATGGAAATCATCATAAGTCATTTCATATTGCACCCAGAATGTAGACAGTGCAAAACATGCCAGACCGATTGCCAGTCCGATGATACTGATGATACTTTGTGTTCTGTACTTCAACAGATTTCGATATGCTATTTTTAAATAATGGTGTATCATTATATTTAATATTTTACAAGTTTACCTATTCTCCTTTTAATACTTTTGTCGGGTTGATTCTGATAGCCTTACGGATTTGCCACCATAGGGTACAGAAAGAAATAAGGGCTACGATGAATCCTGCTGTCAGGAATATCCATAGAGCAAGCGGAGCATGATGATAATAATTCTCCATATACTTATAGATGATAATATAACTGACGCCGGAAGCTACCACAAAAGCCGAACCGAATATATAGCAGTACTTACGCAATAATAACCGGAATACGTCGCGGGTAGTGGCTCCGTTTATTTTTCGTAAAGCAATCTCGCGGTAACGTTGCTGAATGTCATATAATGACAATCCGAATAATCCCAGACAGGATATAAAGATGGCTATCATCGCAAAAGTAATATAGATACGTGTCGTACGCTGATCATCATGATACATAGCCGCTATATCATCTTCGGCAAAAGAGTAACCGAATTCTCCGTCTCCGTTTATTTCATGAAATAAATCTTCCAGATATTTGATAGCTTCCCTCCGTTTACCGGGTACGATGGAAGCCAGTAAAGGACTCGTGTGACTGGCTTGCGAGAAACAGAACGCTAACGGATAATCGGGATTGGACAGATGTCCGACTTTGAAGTCTTCAATCACCCCTACAATTTCATAAGGAGGATTTTCATTTAGATCGATTCCGCTGGTATAAAACATTCTTCTTTCTGTTTGCAGGCTTGCTTTTGTAATATCTTCAATGCGGAATACTCTTTTGGCCGTTTCATTAATGATAAACTTATATTGTACAAACTGATCTTTTTCATTATCCCAAATCCGGCCTTCCTTTAGTTTAAGTCCGAAAAGTTCCATATAACGTTGATCTGCAAAATTGATCGTCATTGCGGCCTTTTCACCGGTTGATGCTGTGCATTGTGCAGATGGAGGATTTATGAATATAGGCAATTGCCCGTAAGTCCATTGCGAAAATAGCGGTGATTCATCCATTCTGCGCTGAACCAACTCCATGTCTGCGGATTCCTTTTGTTGTTGTGCTTGCCATTCTTCCTCCGATGTAATGTCCCAAGAGGTCTGCTTCGAGAAGAGTGGGCACTGAATGATATCTTGTGTGTTATAATTTAAGTCGTAATGAAGCACATAGTATAGCTGCCGGCTGAAGTAAATAGCCGCAATCACCAAACTGACAGTGATTACATACTGTATGAACAAAAATATCATGCGTGATACTACAGAGTTGCCGCTGACGCCGACGGAACGGAGAGAATTGATAGGGGCTGCGTAATTATAGCGAACAAATGGAAAGATACTCGTAATGAGGGGCATTCCCAATAATAAAAAGACAGATATCCATATATCAAAAGACAAATCTGACATCACAGGAATTTCGAACCATGAAGTAACAATATTGCGGGTTATTTCTACAAGTGTCCAGATAAAGAGTAAAGCCACTGCTCCCAGACAGAAGTTCTCGAAATATAGTTGCAAAAATATTGTTTTTCCATTAGCGCCGAATACTTTCTTTACCCCGAACTCACGGGCGCGTCTTAGCATCACTACGGTATACAAATTTACATAGTTGAAAATGCCTACCAACAATAACAGAATGGCCACAACAGTGAGAATATTCAGAGAAGTCTGGTTTCCTCTCAAGACTTTATCATAAACAAGTAGGTTATGATTCATATAAAAATCTTTGAGTGACGTCAACTGATAAAATATGGGGCGCTTACCATGAGACATCAGCTCCATAGGTTTCTGATTTTTCTTATTAAGCTCTGTGACGTCTTCTGCCCGATGTAGTTGTACCAGCTCATACGCCATACGGCTCCAGTTGTTGCGCAGGCTTTGGGAAATGATGATCTCAAATTGTACGGAAGCTTTTGTTGAAGGCTCGTCTATCATACCCGTAATAGTTACTATATCTCCTGTTGATACTTTCAGAGTCTTGCCTATCGGATTTTCGTTCTTAAATAACCGTTTGGCTAATTTGCGGGTTATAATTGCATCATTGGGGGTGCTGAGTGTATGTTTACCGGTTATTACAGGATGTGGCATCATGCTCAGATATAGACTGTCGGTCACCATTGTCTGCACTGTAAACCGACGACCGTCGACTATTACATAATCATCTGAAAACAGCATAAACCGGCTGACCTTTTCAACGCATGGATCTAACAGTGGGTTTCTGTAGTTAGGATCCTTATTGAAATCCACAGAACCACTTAAATGGGTCTGCCCGTTATCCATGATAGTTGTCATCAGGAAAGTACGCTCCAACTCTGGACAGAAGTGGTCTACATTACTCTCCTGATGAATATAGCGGGCTATAATCAAAGCACAGGAAACACTGAACACCAGCCCGATAAAATTAATAAAAGTATATACTTTAAAACGCAACAACATGCGTATGGATAATAATATCTGTTTCATACTTTTCTTCTGTCTTATTCTGCTTTCATGATTGTTGCCGGATTGATGCGGGTTGCTTTATTCACCTGCCAGAACAATGTTCCCAACGAAATGCCTGCCGCCACTAATATAGCGATCAGGTAGATGAATATACTGACAGGAGCTTTCACTATAAAATCCCGTGTATAGATGTATATCAGATAATAAGATAAAGGTATGGTCAGCAATGCTGCACCGGCTATCACCCATATATACTTGCGGAATAGAACGGAATACAGATTTTTCAATTGTGCCCCATTCACTTTGCGGATGGCTATCTCGCGGTAGCGTTGGCGGATGTCGAATAAGGAAAGTCCGAATAATCCCAATGCCGAGACAAAAATAGAGATGGTGGCAAACAATGTAAACACGGTTGCTACACGGCGGTCGTCGTCATACAGGGCCTGAACATCTTCTTTCAGCCAGCGATAGTCGAACTCTTCCGCATGAAAAATCTCCTCTCTTGTGTCTTGCAAATATTTGATAAGTTCCTTTTCCTTACCGGCCTTACAGGCTATTTGGAATTGTGCTCCACCGTAACCGGGTGTCACGATGTATACCACGGGTTTCTTTCCGGCTGTAAGATGGCCGGTATAGTAATCTTTGATGACAGTTCCTACAGGCATCAAAGACAGGCCGCCTTCTACTATTTTTCCGTCCATTGAGGAAGTTATCCAGAGTGCCTGTTCTCCTCTTACGAATGCTTCTTCCTGCTTCGTATAACCGAATGCTTTCAAAGCTGCCTCATTCATAACAACTACATTCTCTGAATAATCCTTTGCCTCCACTTTCCCCGGCAATGTACCTTGTACTGCTTGCAGTTCATACAGCTTGAAGAAATCCGCCGGTATATACATCACCATCATATTTAGCTTCACGTCTTTATCATTAATAAGTGTCGTACTGCCTCCGCTACTGAGGATGCCACTTTGCGAGGGATCGCCACAGAACCACCGTTCTATGAAAGGACATTCATCCAGCTTTTGCCGGATGGTAGTCGTATTCTGCCAGCGCTGTTTTCTTTCGGCTTCACTTTCACCTCCCCAGCTCTTGGGGGTAGGAATCAGATTAGCATAAAGTATACCTTCCGTCTTGAATCCCGGAGGGGTGTTTTGCAGGAAACGGAGGTGGCTGCTGAAGTACAGAGAGAGGACTATCAGCAAAAGAGTGATGCTATACTGGATAAACAGGAAAACCGTACGTGTAGCGACAGAATGCCGTGAACTTCCGATGGAACGTATGGACACGATGGGTGGCAGATAATTGTATTTGATAAAAGGATATACAGTAGTGAGTAATGGCAAAAGCACCAGCACACCGAGCGACAGTTGCCAGTCGAAAGCCGTATAAGGTACATCGCTGCCCAGCAACCTGCTGGCATATCCCGAAAATATTTCGATAAAGAACCAGGCCAGCAGCAGCGAGATGACGATCATCAACATATTTTCCGTCCATAACTGGAGGAAGAGTGCACGTCCACGGATGCCGAATACTTTCTTGATACCATACTCCTTGGAACGTTTCAGCATAAAAACCAGATAGATATTGACGAAGTTTAGTATGCCTGCCAGCAATAATAACAGGCATACTCCCATAAGTACCAGAATGTGCGAACGACTGCTGTAATGCCACATATTCGGTTGATCGGCCATGGCAGCCAATCCCTTATTCCAGTAGAGTTGACTGACAGGAATAAAGTCGTAACTCACCATATATCCCCATTCTGTTTGTCGCTTCACATGGCTGATAGCATTAATGGCATCTACATCTACTCCGGGCATAAAACGCAGGATTTCTATATACATTTTGCTCCACTCTCTTCTGGTTTTCAGTTCCAGATTTATCAGTATATCAAATGTTAGCGAAGATTTGCATGCCGGTTCTTCCAATATACCACAGATCGTCAACAGCTTGCCTCCGGAGTATCCCATCGTTTGTCCTATAGGATTCTTATCTCCGAACACACGTTTGGCAAACTGACGGGTAATGAGTACTTCTTCAGGCGCTTCTATGTGTTTACCTTTCAATGGGTAGTGAAAGAAGTGCAAGAATGCTGTGTCTGCTACCAATGCTTGGACGGTATAAGGTTTCTCATCGATGGTTACATTGTCATTGTCCAGTGTGATGAAGTAACTTCTCTTTTCTATGGCTTCGGGAGCGTAGTAAGCCGTATCCGCACCACTGTCTTTATTCACACTGCCAGGGAATACATTGCCATCAATTTCCCGTAGCGGGATAAAAGTCCTTTCAGCATGGGTGCAGTGCGTGTTCACTTGCAACTCACGGTGAATGTAGCGTACTAATATGATGGTACATGCCAGGCTGAGTGCCAGACCAATGACATTAATGATCGTATATGACTTGGAGCGTATCAGGAAGCGCCAAGCGTATTTGAATGTTTTCATATTTCAGTCTTTCTATATTTTAGTTATATTTTATTTCTTATTCGCTTTTCATAATTTTTGCCGGATTAATCCGTGCAGCTTTATTCACTTGCCAGAACAATGTACCTAACGAAATGCCAGAAACTATCAGTATGGCTATGGAATAAATGAATATGCTGATAGGAGCTTTCACTACAAAATCTTGCGTATAGATGTATATCAGGTAATAGGATAAAGGTATGGTAATCAATATGGAAATTCCTATTACCCAAATGTATTTGCGGAACAGAACTACATACAGATTTCTCAATTGTGCTCCGTTTACTTTGCGGATGGCTATTTCCCGATATCGCTGTCGGATATCAAACAGAGAAATACCGAATAGCCCGAGACCTACAATTATAATCGCAATACAAGCAAAAACGGAATAAATAATGCTTGTTTGTCTGTCCTGGGCATAGATTGCTTTTACGTCTTCCTCCAGAATGCTGTATTCAAAATCTTCACTGCCATAAATCTTTAATTCCGTTTTACGTAGGAACTCAAGCACTTCTTTCTTTTTACCCGGCACACAGGCTATCTGATAGACATCGCCGCTCATCTGATTGCTCACCATATAAACAGTAGGTTTCTTTCCTAAAGTTAAATGTCCGTTGTAGTAATCATCTACCACCGCTACAATGGGTTGGGTTTTGGATTCGTTTCCTCTTTTCAGGGGATTTTCTATGCTGGCACCTTGACAAGTGGTGTAGTTTAAGGCTTTCATAGCTGCCTTATTCACCACCAGAACTCCGAAAAAGCCTTTATCTGATAAATCGGGGAGCTCGCCTTCGATAAATTTAATATCATAGACCCGAAAAAAATGAGGCGTGGCAAGACGCATATTCAGGTAGATCTTCTTCCCTTGCTCGTTTATATAATCACTGCCATAATCTCCTTTAAGAATGTCAATATAGCTAGTCTCAAAATCTTCTATATAGGGACAGGAAGAAAGCTCCTTATTTAATGCGTTCACTCGCTCCTGCTGTTGTTTCATGCTCTCTTCCGTGTAAGTATTAAAATCCTTTGATTCGTAAGTCAGCTGAGCAATGATAATATCTTTGGTACGAAACCCCGGTTCGGTACTAAGCAACATATTCAGTTGATTATTGAAATAAAGCGAGATTACTACCAATAAAAAAGTGAGTACGTACTGAATCCCCAGAAATAGGATCCGTGAATGTATTGAACGACTTTCCGAACCTATAGAACGGATGGAGACAATAGGGGGAGTATAATTGTATTTGATGAATGGATAAAGAGAAGTAACCAATGGGAGTACTACCAATATGCCTAATGATAATTGCCAGTCAAATGTCGTATAGCTAAACTGATGATTGAAAAGATTTCTCACTGGCACAGTACTTACTTCTACAAACACCCAAGCTATGAGCATAGCGGCTGATACCAACAAAGTATTCTCTATCCATATATTAAGAAATAGTTCTTTACCCCTTGCACCGAACACCTTTTTCAATCCGTATTCTTTTCCCCTCCGGAGCATGACAACCAGATAGATATTGATGAAATTAATAATACCTGCTAATAGCACTAATAGGCATACTCCTATCATAATCCACAGATGGGAATAGCTGCCGGCAGAGAACATCAATGTCTCCTCATTACTGATGGAGCTATCCCAATAGAATTGTTTGACGGGAATCAAAGAATAAGTATAAGTACGCGTATCACCGCTTTCGGGCGAGTTTATATATCTTGGGATACTACCTGTTTTGTTTAGCTTATTTATATCAGTGCCCGGCATGAATGAAAACAAGTCTATAGCCATACGTTCCCAATTATCAGATAAGGCTTTAGACAATACTACATCGAACTGCAGGAAAGTCTTGTTTCCGGGATTACCCAATACACCCTCAATGGTTATGTCCTTTCCATTAGAACAACGGATGATTTTACCTACCGGATTCTCCTTACCGAAGAGCTTGTGGGCAAATGCCTCTGTAACTAAAGCGGAGTGCGGAGAAGGTAATGTAATATTTCCCTGCACCACCGGGTAGCGGAATAGCTGAAAAAAGATACTGTCTGTTACGATGATTCGCGAAGGAAACCGATTTGCCCCAACCATTATATGGTCTTTCTCCAACGGAATGAAGTTGCTCTGCTTATTGATGTAGCGTTGATCGATAAGGCTGCTATCTCCCCTATTAATAAGCATACTTAAATATTTATTGCCACCCATATCCGCTTTGACACCATAAACCTGTTCCCGGTCAATGCAATGGCTATCCACTGTCAATTCCCTGTGAATATAGCGGAATAGAATAATGCAACATGCCAGACTGAAGGCCAGCCCCAGTAGATTAATAATCGTATATGATTTGGAGCGTATCAGGAAGCGCCAGGCATATTTGAGTGTTTTCATATTTCAGTCTTTATTATATTAATCTCTTTCTGTTATTTTGCTATTCTCTGATGATGCTGTATTTGTTCCTTATTTTAATATCAGTTCTTCCGCTTCGCCAAAGTTATCATATCCCGTCGTAATAACCCAATCTCCCGGCTGTAAACCGTCTGTAATCTCGTATTGCTGGGGATTCTGGCGTCCGATACTGAGAGGGACACGAATTGCTTTCGTTTTGGATGCGTTTAGTTTGTAAATCCATTGACCACCGGTAGCCTGATAGAAATTACCGCGTGGGATAACGATGGCCTGTTCGGGTTGTCCCAACTCTATCTGTACACGAAAGCTCTTTCCTACACGTACATTGTCGGGCATCTCTCCGGTAAATACTAAGTCGACATCGAAAGTGCGGTCTTTTACTTCGGGAACTACCTTTGTAATACGGAGTGGATATTTACGCCCCTGATAATTAATTGTGGCGGGAAGCCCTGTAGTGATACGGTCTATGTAGTATTCACTGAGTGAAGTGTGTATTTTATATTGGTCTAGTACCTTGATTTCGGCAATACCTTGGTTGGATGATACTTGCTGCCCCGGAGTTACTTTCACGAAGCTGAGTTGTCCGGCTACGGGAGCCTTAATAACTAAATTATCCAGTCGTTCGCAAGCGCGTTCATACTTTTTACGTTCACGTTCCCGATCATTATGAATCAGGTCTTTGCGGATAATGGCAACAACAGAATCCTGACGCAAACTCTCGCGTTGTAACTTTGCTTTCTTTACATTATAATTATACTCATCTTCGGCAACTTCCAGTTGAGCTTTACTTTTTATCCCCATTTTATATTCTTCTTTATCAAGATTGAAACTTTTTTGAAGACGGGCCAACTCATAGTTGGTTTGCAAAGTTTGTTGCTGGAGGGTCAGGCTCTTCTGTTCCATCTCAATTTCTTTTTCACGGAAAGAAATCAATTGCTTCTCCAAATCATCACGTTGTTCTTCAATGTTGTGTATCAGATCAGGGTTTTCGAGCACAAGGATTGTATCTCCTTTTTGAAGTAAACTTCCCTCCTCGCCTACTATACGGTCTACACTTCCTGATTCACGGGCATTAACGATAATGGTGAGGATGGGTTGTATAAGTCCTTCCACGTCTACATATTCCATGAATTTATCATTTTTGACTTCGGCAATCTGCACATTCTCCTGGTCGATGCGAAGCTTGCTGGGACCGGCAGAAAGGATGATAACGTAAATAATGAAAGCAAGGAATAGAATTCCTCCTGCTAGGTAATAGCGGTAGCGGATGTACCAAGGCTTCTTTTCGAGTTTAATATCCATAATATCTTTATTGTTTTACAATTTATAGTCAAGTTTATAATATGTCCCTTTATTTTTTATCATCTTGTCCATCACTTCCTCTATTCTTTCTGTTTCTGTCAGCGGTGCATCTACTTCAAAATCATAAAGTGTGATGCTGCGGAGGGTGTAGTATAAACTCCAGTAGTTATATAGTGCAGTGATGTAATTTCGTCGGGCGGCATCTTTTTCACTGATGGAAGCATTGAGGTCGAGTACGGTAGACTTTCCCAGGATATAAAGTCGTCGGGCTACATCTGCACGTCGTTGAGCCGTCTCATCGGTGCGGGCGGCAATATGTACGCGCTGGGATTGTAAATTGAATTGTTTCACCAGTTTACGGACATTCAGTTCAAAGTCTGTCTTATCCTGCTCTACTTGAGTATAAGTTAAGTCACGATTAGAACGGGCTACCCGGACCTGTCCTTTGCCACGTCCCCAATCCAATATAGGCAGACTAATGCCGAGGGTGACATATTGTTGGTCCAAGGGATTGTGATAAGCGTCTTTCAGTTTATTGCCGGTCTGAGTCAGTCCGAAACGCAAGTAAAGATCGGCTTTCAGTCCGGCATTGGCACGGGCACTGGCTACCCGGCTTTCGCTTTCCAGCTTGCGTCGCTGCATGTCCAGTATATCCGGGCTGTTTTGACGTGCTGTGATTAAAGCTGTGCTTAGGTCTATGTGAAGATTGGGAACATGATCGCTGACATCTACTTTGATCAGTATATCCTCCTGGATACCGAGATACGAACGGAGTTCTTGCATGCAATTTTCTACTTCGATATGGGCATTCATACGATTTGTCTCTTCGGTCAGCTTATTAAGTTCCAATTGTAGCATCTCGTTTTCGGTAATGGTACCTATATTATAGCGCCCTTGTGCATATGTATATAAGGTGTCTGCATTGGCATAGTTGGTAGAAGCTATTTCGTAGTTGCTTTGTGCAGTGGCAAGGGCAAAGAATTTCTGCGTAGCATTGGCAGCAACGAGCTCCAGGGTTTCCACATAAGTTTTCTTGGCTTCCTGGTAACGCAATGGTTCGATACGACGATTCCATTTCAGACTATTATATCCAAAAAGAGACTGACTATAACCGACGTTTATGGGTGATGTCTGCCAGGAGGTAGAGTTGTCACTAAATAAATCAAGCCGCTGGGCAGAAGTTTCCACGAACAGTGTACCACCTGTCCAAGGAATATTCTGTGTCAGGCTTAAGGTGAGGTCGGTACTTAATAAGTTTTGTTCCACAAATTTCACGCTACCATCGCTCATTGTAATTTTGTTGATGGCACGATTCAGATACGGATCGGAAGTTAATTTCAAGGCGGGCAGATAGTTGGCCCGATAATATTTGTAGTTCCAGTAGGCGGAACGAAAACTGTGTTGGGCTGTTTGCGCATCGGGTGATTGTCGGCGGGCACGCTCTATGGTCTGACCTAATGTCAGCTCCATAGTGTGTTCCTGCGCATCAATAGTTATAAGAGTTCCGCAAGCTATTAATAATAAAAGTATTTTTTTGTACATAGTATGTTCCTTTTGGTAGAAGAGATTCAAATCTTATGCCAAAGATGTAATGCTTTGTATTACAATGTTATACTTCTGTATGATGTAAATTGAGCGTGTGCCATACCGCACAAAAATAGTGCGCATACGCACACACAACACATCGATATATTGTTTATCTTTGCACATCGGATATATTCATATTGCAGAAAAGACTATCGGATAATAATAGCTTCGTATGGAACAATTAGGAAAAATATTAATAGTAGATGATAATGAGGATGTACTTTTTGCCCTCAACCTTCTGTTGGAACCTTATGCGGAAAAAATAAAAGTAGCAGTAACCCCCGATCGTATCGAATATTTCATGACGACATTCCAGCCGGACATTATCCTGCTGGATATGAACTTCAGTCGCGACGCCATCAGTGGGCAGGAAGGCTTTGAGAGTCTGGAACAAATCTTGCGTATTGATCCTCAGGCGGTCGTTATTTTTATGACAGCATATGCAGATACAGATAAAGCGGTACGGGCCATTAAAGCGGGTGCTACCGATTTCATCCCGAAACCGTGGGAAAAAGAAAAACTACTTGCTACACTCTCATCCGGTATTAAGTTACGCCGTTCCCGCTGTGAAGTTAATCTGCTAAAAGAACAAGTGGAAGTACTTAGCGGTGCGGGAAGTAGTGTGGAAGAATCTATTATTGGTGAATCTGCCGCGATGCAGGAAGTGTTTGCCACGATAGAGAAGCTGCGTGATACAGATGCTAACATTCTTGTACTTGGTGAAAATGGAACAGGAAAAGATGTGATAGCCCGTTTGTTATACCGTTGTTCGCCACGTTACGGACGGCCATTCGTTACAATTGATCTTGGCAGTATCCCGGAACAATTGTTTGAGAGTGAATTATTTGGCTATGAAAAAGGTGCATTTACTGATGCCCGGAAACCGAAAGCCGGACGGATGGAGGTGGCAACGGGAGGTACATTGTTTTTGGATGAAATAGGAAATCTGTCACTGCCTATGCAAGCAAAACTGCTGACTGCTATTGAAAAACGACAGATCAGTCGTTTGGGTAGTACACAATCTGTATCCATCGACGTACGCTTGATTTGTGCTACAAATGCGGATATCCGCCATCTGGTGGAAGAAGGGAATTTCCGGCAGGATTTACTTTATCGTATCAATACGATTGAACTACATATTCCTCCTTTGAGGGAACGGGGAAATGATATTATTCTTCTGGCAGATTATTTCTTGCAGCGTTATGCCCGGAAATATCAAAAGGAAATGCGGGGTTTGACACGTGAAGCAAAAGCTAAATTGCTGCGTTATTCCTGGCCGGGAAATGTGCGTGAGTTACAGCATACGATGGAGCGTGCGGTGATTTTGGGTGACGGTTCATTGCTTCGCCCCGATAATTTCTTGTTCCAGGCTTCCTCCCCCCGTCTTAAAAAAGAAGAAGAAATACTTAATCTGGAACAATTGGAACGGCAAGCTGTAGAAAAGGCAATGCGGTTGAGCGAGGGGAATATGACACGTGCTGCGGAATATTTGGGAATTACGCGCTTTGCATTGTATAGGAAGATTGAGAAACTGGGATTATAAATTAAGAAGTAATATGAAGCAGTATTCCTTGGTTGTTATCTTGCATATCTGTCTGCTGGCAATACTTTCTGTTGGTGTTTATGTGTTATATTGTGCTGATTTATGGTTTAGCATGCTTATAACATTCCTGTTTCTTCTGGGGACAGGAATACACCTTTATTATATACAGATGAAGCAATTGCAGATGATGCGTCGTCTGACGGACAGTTTGCGTTATAATGACATGACACAGGCTTTCCGTCCACCTTATAAAAATAAACTGATGACAGAAATGGCTGTAGAGCTATCTGAAACCTTGCAGGCATTTCGTGCCCGCCTGTTGGAAGAAGAAATAAAACATCAGTATTACGAAAGTCTGCTGAACAAGGTAGATACTGCTGTATTAGTGACTGATATGTCCGGACGTATTGAGTGGCTGAATCGTGCTGCTACTGCCCAGTTAGGGCAAGATCCGCAATTGCCGGCCGAGCTTTTGAGCCTTCCTTCCGGTGAAACGCAGGTCATACGTATTCATCGAAATGGAACCACTTTAGAAATGGCAGTAGCTACCACTCTCTTTGTAGCCCGTGGCATGGAGAGGCGCCTTATCAGTTTGAAGAATATTCATTCTGTACTGGAACGGAATGAAATGGAAGCCTGGCAAAAGTTGATACGTGTACTTACTCATGAAATCATGAATTCCATTACTCCTATCATTTCCCTCTCTGAAACACTTAGTGAGCGTGGTGTACCCGTTACATTAAAAGATGCAGCGGGCGAAAAAGAATATGCTGTAATGCTACAAGCTATGCAAACCATTCATCGACGTAGTAAGGGACTATTAGGTTTTGTAGAAAACTATCGTCGTCTTACCCGTCTCCCCGCTCCTGTTTGTGCCAGCGTGCCGGTTCGGGAGCTATTCACCGATTTACAGAAACTTTTTCCTGATGAAACTATTCATTTCGAGCTTCCACCTTTGGAGAAAACACTGGATGTGGATCGTGCTCAGATAGAACAAGTGCTTATTAATCTGTTGAAAAATGCTCGTGAAGCATCTGCCCGCCGCGAAACGCCCAAGATTGAGGTTAAAGCTGTTTTTGCGCCTAAAGTGACTTCCTCTCTTACTGCATGGCGTTGTACTATTACTGTTCGGGATAATGGTGAAGGTATCTTACCTGAAGTACAGGATAAAATATTTGTTCCATTCTTCACAACAAAAACTGCTGGTTCGGGTATCGGACTCAGTCTTTGCAAGCAGATTATGAATCAGCATGGAGGAAATATTACCGTTTATTCGGAACCGGGAAAAGGGAGTTGTTTTACTTTACAATTCTGTTAGATAAATACTGCACCAGCAAAAGGTTGTTCTGTGTCTATTAAAAAACATAAATATTATATAATCATAAAAATTCTGTGCCGATATTTTATTGCTTTTAACAGCTACTAATTTTTCCATTATTTATTTTTGCAGCCACATAAATCGATAACTCATATTTAATTAACCATAAAATTCTATATGATTATGCGAACTAATTATTTGCTGCTATTAACTATTTTGTTGGGTTTAATACCCGTGAATTACACACACGCCTCTGACTCAATTCCAAGCGTGTTTCTTTATTCTCCTTATACAAAGATTTCTGTTTCTCCGGGAACGAGTATTGATTACAAAATTGATTTAATCAATAATTCGGATATTCCGGTCAATGTAGATCTGTCTGTTACAGGATTACCAGCAAGTTGGAAACGTGAATTGAAATCCGGTGGTTGGAATATTAACAAATTAGCTGTCCTGCCTAGTGAAAAGAAAGACTTTAACTTGAAATTGGAAGTTCCATTAAAAATAAACAAGGGTAGCTACAATTTTGTTGTAACTGCTGGAGGCTGTCAACTTCCTTTGACTGTCACCGTAGCTCAGCAAGGCACTTATCAGACTGAATTTACTACTGATCAACCCAATATGCAGGGCAACTCAAAATCAACATTTACTTTTAATGCCGTACTGAAGAATCAGACGGCTGATCAGCAGTTATATGCATTGATGTCTAATGCGCCCAGAGGATGGAATGTAATTTTTAAACCTAATTATAAGCAGGCAACTTCCGCACAAGTAGAAGCGAATGCCAGCCAGAATGTGTCGATAGACGTCACTCCGCCGGCTAATGTTGAAGCTGGGAATTATAAGATTTCAGTACGTGCAGTAGCCGGTAATACTTCTGCTGATCTGGATCTGGAAGTGGTGGTTACCGGTACATATCAAATGGAACTGACTACTCCACGGGGATTGTTGAGTACTGAAATAACTGCCGGAGATGTGAAGCGTCTGGAATTAGTTGTCAGAAACACAGGTTCCTCTTTATTAAAGGATATTCAACTCTCATCCGGTAAGCCAAAAGATTGGGAAGTATCTTTTGAACCTGCCAAAATAGAAATATTAAAAGCCGGAGAAACATCTACTGTTACGGCTATAATGAAAGCTTCGAAAAAAGCTTTGCCAGGCGACTATGTAGCAACAATGGAAGCCAGAACTCCCGAAGTAAATGCAACTGCACAATTCAGAATTGCAGTAAAAACACCAATGCTTTGGGGTTGGGTAGGAATATTAGTCATCGTTGTAGCTGTGGGAGGTGTCTATTACCTATTCCGAAAATATGGAAGGAGGTAATTATGGGCGAACAAGTGATTGTACTTACCGATTTAACCAAAAAATACGGTAATTTCACTGCTGTAGACCATATTAGCCTGTCAATCTGCAAAGGAGAGATTTTCGGATTATTGGGTCCGAATGGTGCGGGAAAATCCACAACTATCCTGATGATGCTGGGGTTGACAGAACCAACTTCCGGTAAAGTGGAAATTTGTGGAATAGACTCCACTACAAATCCTATTGAAGTCAAGAGGAAAATTGGTTATCTTCCTGAAGATTTAGGCTTTTATGATGATATGACCGGGTTGGAAAATCTCATCTATACAGCACTTCTGAACGGCTTTTCAAGGAAAGAGGCTGAAGAGAAAGCAAAGGAACTTATGCGTCGGGTTGGACTTGCCGAACAGGTGAATAAAAAGACCGGAAAGTATTCCCGCGGTATGAGGCAACGTTTGGGTTTAGCGGATGTATTGATAAAGAATCCGGAAATCATTATTCTGGACGAGCCGACATCCGGTATCGATCCTGCCGGAATTCAGGAATTTATAGAATTGATTCGTAATTTGAGTAGGGTTCATTCCTTCACCGTGTTATTTTCCTCACATAATCTGGATCAGGTACAGAAAGCTTGTGATCGTGTGGGCTTATTTAATCACGGAGAATTACTGGCACAGCTTGATCTTAGAGAAATGGAAGGTAAACAAGTAGAACTTATTGATATCTACAATAATTATATAAAGGAAGGAGGTGAGAATTATGAACGGAATTGAGCAGCCTTTCTGGGTTATTGTGAATAAAGAAATCCGGGATCATGTGCGTAGTTGGCGCTTTATTATTTTACTTGCCATTATCACGCTCACTTGCTTGGGAGCCTTGTATACATCACTCACCAGTATGCATGAGGCTGTCAAATCAGGTGATGTGGAAGATACTTTTTTCTTCTTGAAATTGTTTACTGTATCCGATGGCACATTGCCTTCTTTTGTTTTGTTCATCAACTTTTTAGGGCCGCTGTTAGGTATTGCCTTAGGATTTGATGCCATGAATTCGGAGCTGAACAAAGGGACATTATGCCGTATATTATCACAGCCGATACACCGTGATTGTATAATCAATGCCAAATTTGTTGCTGCACTGATTGTGATTACAATTATGCTGTTTGTATTAGGTTTTTTGGTAATGGGAGCCGGGCTGATAGCCATCGGTATTCCACCTACACCGGAAGAATTTGCCCGTATCATTTCCTTTTTGATCCTAAGTGTTTTCTATGTAGGTCTTTGGTTGAATATGGCGATACTGTTCTCGCTCTGCTTCCGGCAGACGGCTACTTCAGCTTTGGCTTCTCTGGCGATATGGTTGTTTTTCAGTGTATTTTATACGATGATTGTCAATTGGGTTGCTAAGATGTTCATGCCTTCTGATATGATGCCGCCTTATTATGTTGTCGGTTATCAAAAAATAGTTTGGGGCATAATGTCATTGAATCCGTGCGAATTATTCAATCAGGCAACTTCTGTATTGCTGATGCCATCACTTCGAAGCTTGGGACCGTTAATGATGGAGCAGGTTCAAGGGGCAATACCCAGCCCTCTCCCATTGGGACAGAGTTTGCTGGTTATATGGCCACAGCTAACAGGATTGATTGCAGTTACAATTCTCTGTTTTGCACTCTCTTATATCATATTTATGCGTAGAGAAATACGTTCAAGGTAAATTGATTGGTTAGGTTAGGAAGAAATCCCTGACGATATTTAATACTTTAAAGTCGTCAGGGATTTATATATTGCAGTTTGTATTATTTCTGCCTTATATACTCCAGAGTATATCCATAATTGGAACTTAACACTAACGAATCCGGCGTTAGCTTGTCAATCTTCAGTGTATCCACACCTTCAATCTCTATTCCATTACCGATACTTTTTACTGTCAGATAAAGCTGGTCACCTTGTTGTTCCCATTCTTTGTATATCAAAGTGTGCATATTAATGGAAGATGCTTCTCCATTCTCTTCCAGTTTGATTCCTTGCACTTCTCCAGGTTGCCCGTTAATGGGCATTACCCAAGATCCTACTACGGTAGCGGGAGCTTTAGAACCACCACAGGCAGCAAATACAACTGCCATGACCGCCATGCTAATGATTTGTTTTTTCATGATGTCTTTTTATTATAGTGTAACGTTGAAACCTACCAATTGTTTTCAGGGGATAAAGATAATTGAAAAATATCGTTCCGGAGCTATTATTCTATATTTAAGTTTCGCAGGCTAACGTTCTTTTCCCTAAGCTTGATTGGCCAAAGCATATCAGGATTTACGCAATCAGTCCAATATGGCAATAAGATAGTGAAATACGATATTTCTCTTCAATACGTTTGTATTTCCCCATTATCAGCAATAAGGTTTTCTGTCAAAAAGGCCCTTCTGGAAGAATAAAACCTTAGTTTATCATTATCATATCATCTATTGGTATGCTACAGATGGTCTATTCAGCGCTATTGCATGATTTGTTTTAACCAAACAGACCATCTATTTGATCCAAACGGATGATGTAATTTGGAAAATGGCTACACCCTTTGCCTCATAGGGCTACACCTTCATCACTAAAGGGTGATACTATCACGGAAAAAGGGTGTAGCCCCTCCGAAAAGCAGGTGATATTTTTCTGTTTTGAAGAAGATAAGCAACGAAATCTAATAATCACTTTTTAGGAAATATATCAAATACGCAATCAAATAAGAATGAAATACAAAGAACTCACTTTCCAAAATACACTTTCCCTCATTATTATAAATCATACGGCATTTACCAAACAGGAAATCCTTGCGTCTTTTCGCACTACGCCAACATTGATACGAAAGGATGAAACGTAGGATATCACGATTTACATTTTGTCATTTTGCTTAAGTTCCGCAAGTGTAGTGAATGATCTTGAATTATTTTATGTTTTTATGGGGAGTTGGTACGGAGCAAATACGAAGTTGGCTCTGTCTAAATGGGTATTTATGACCTCATCTGATTTTTTTTTGTAAAAAGAGTCGATTTGTTTTGTTTATTACAAAATAGTTTCTATCTTTGCACTCGCTTTTAAGAAATAAAGTATTCGGGGTGTAGCGCAGTCCGGTTAGCGCACCTGCTTTGGGAGCAGGGGGTCGTGGGTTCGAATCCCGCTACCCCGACTAGAGCCTAAAAGGCTGAAAATTAATTAATTAAGACGACGTAGAGCTGATGCAATTTGCATCGGCTTTTGTCATTTATAGCGAAAAATGTGTTATTTGACCCTCTTTTTATGCAAATAAAGGAGGTTTTTCTTATAACTATCTTATAACTGATTTTAAACTGATGCAAGTTGTATAATTGTTGAACTTTAATTTTGCAATTATGGCAACTTTTAAACCTGTCGTCCTGGTCGGCAAGAAACATCTTAAGCAAGATGGAACCAGTAATATCAAAATTCGTATTTACCATAATCTGGAGTCTCAGTACATATCGACGAAGCATTATATTAATCCGGTATTGTTGGATAATTCCGGCAACGTATCTTCTCTAGCTGATAACAGTGAGTTGCTCAACTATGAGATAAATAATACTGTTCAGAAGCTTCGGGCTGCATATATAAGAATGGGGAGCGCCCGGACCATGTATATGACCTGTAGTGATCTTAAGAAAGAAATAGAACGAAGTTTGGTACAACAAAGTGAAATCATTGACTTTGTTACTTTCTCCAGGCAAATAATAAAGGGTACTAAGAAAGAGAAGACGGCCCAATGGTATGAAGGAGCATTGCAAGCTCTGTGTTCTTTTACCAGAAGGGAGAAGATCGATGTAAAGGCAATCACCTCTGATTTATTGAACAAGATGATATTTTCGCTGAATGAAAAAGGCTTGGAGCCTGGTACTGTCAGTAATTACTTGCGAGGGATACGAGCGCTTTATAACAAAGCCAAACTTGCGTATAACAATGAGGATTATGATATAATACGCATCCCTGGTGACCCTTTTAAGCGAGTGAACATACCGGTATACCGCCGGAAAAGAAAGAGTATTAGTGTAGAATTGATTATGAGAATAAGAGACTATGAATCGGATAAGGCACGTACAAATATGGCACGAGATGTTTTTATGATGATGTTCTACCTGATGGGGATTAATATCAGTGATCTATACGGCCTATCCTGTGAGAGGCGTGGGCGCATTGAGTATAAACGCATGAAGACCACTACAGACAAGAACTATGAGCAGATACTTCTTTCCATAAATATAGAACCTGAACTCCGGGTGTTGATTGATAAGTACTCAGAGGGGCATTTCCTCTCCTACTTCCATACTAACTATAATTGTTTCAATAACTTTCTTCGGGCCGTTAATCTTGGATTGAAGGATATTTGCAAAGTCCTGAATATTGATTTTAAAGTTACGAGTAATTGGGCGCGCCACAGCTGGGCAAGTCTTGCCCGTAATAAAGCTTTTGTTCCCAAAGCGGATATTGATTTCTGTCTGGGACACGTTAATAATGACTATAAGATGGCCGATATTTATATAGATATTGATTACGGTGTCTGTGATCGAGCAAATAGAGTCGTTTTAAATCTTCTGCAAAAAAAATAAGAAAAAAAGCATTTTTGTTTGCAGATTTTAAAAAAATGTATAAATTTGCACCCAAGACGATGTAGGGCTGGATAAATTAGTTTTATCCGGCCTTTGCTGTATATATACATTTGCAGCATTATTTTTACTACTAAACACACTTTTCTTTCTGTTATGCGCCATAAAACAAATGACGCATGAAAATTACAGTTTCAAAATCGGAGCTTCTTAGCAAGCTGAGAAACTTAGGTAAGGTTCTTCAAACAAAGAATACATTACCTGCATACAACGACTTCTTATTTGTCGTTGATGAATATGGTATTGTAACCGTTACTGCCGGTGAAGAAGGTGGGCGTATCACTACGAACATCGATTGCCAGTCTGATATTACAAAATATCAGTTTACAGTTAATGCAAAAACAATCCTAGAGGCTTTAAAGGAAATACCAGAACAACCACTTGTTATGGATATCTATCCTAGTGATAAATGTATAGAGCTAGTTTGCGCTTATTCAAATGGTAAATTTTCTGTCGTTGGAAAATTTGGGGATGATTATCCAGCTCTTCCTTTTATTGAACCGGGCAAGCCAACAGTATTACAAACTACGGATTTTCTATATGGTATCAGACAGGTGAAGATCTGTTGTGCAAACGATCAACTCCGACCAGTTATGAATGGAGTATATTTCGACCGTGATCTTGATAGTATAACCTATGTTGCTACAGATGGAGCTACTTTGGCAGTGATCGAATATCCGGCAGCGCACGTTAGTGAGCGTACCTCATTTATTATTCCTTCTCGCTTTGCAGGCATTCTCTCAAGCATTATTCCAACAGACTGTGAGGAAATAGCTATTACTATTGCTAAGAATAATGCTTGCTTCGAATTTGACAATTATCGTTTATATTGCCGTTTGATTGAAGGCAGATACCCGAACTATCGTGCTGTAATCCCGAAGGAGAATAATAAGCATGCCGTTATAGGAACGGATGATGTGATATCCGCTCTTAAACGTACTTCAGTTTTCACCGATCAGAACACAATGGCTATCAAGTTGTCCTTCACAGACAAATTGCTTATTCAGGTACAAAATTTGGATTATTCTACGTCAGCTGAAGAGATACTCTCTTTTGAATCTTTCCAAGGTTCTCCTATAGATATAGGATTCAGAAGTACATATCTGATAGAATTACTTTCAAACATATCATCGGAAAAAGTCTGTCTTTCCATGAGAGAGGCAAACACGGCAGCGATACTCACTCCGAAAGAGGAAAGTATCTTCAAATTATTATATCTCATAATGCCAATAAGTATAAACTTCTAAATCATACAATCATGTTTAAAGAATTAGCATCAATGCTTGGCGAAAATGATACGCTAAACATTATCATAACTAGAAAAGGGGAAAAACTAATAATGAGTATTCTTCCCAAGGTATATAAAGTAAAAGATGATATACAAAAGAAAATATCTCCTTTTACTATTTCCGGAACCCCGGAAGAATTGGAAGAAGGTTTCATTAATGCTATCTCCTCACCTATTCAGAAAGTTACTGGATTATTAACCAATACTAGAGAATTCGAGAAATCTGCGGAGAAAGCAACTGTTAGTGGTAATAGCAAGCCTGCTCCTGATTCCAAAAAGAAAGAGGAGGAAGAACGGAAAGCAAAATACAATGAAGCTACTAAACGAGCTGACGAATTAGAAAAGGCTGGAAAGTTGCGTGAGGCTGTAATTGCATTGGAAGATGCAAATAAGTATGCATCTGGTAATCATAGTGCCATCCAAGGACGGATTGATAAATTAAACAAGATACTAAACAAGCCCAGTTTATTTGGAACTGTGGAGGAGTTATTGCCGGTTGAAGAAAGTATTGATTATTCAGAGAATGGAGAGGAGGATTGATTATGGCAACAGTATTTAAAGCAGAATGTAGTACCAATAATCGATTTTACCTTGAAGTGAATAGTAGTGAGATGGATGATATGGTACTCCATATGGAAATCGTAGATCGCCAGGAGAGTTCGGTGAATGGAATTGAATTGTCAAAAGAAGACGTACAAGAGTTAATTAAACATTTACAAAAACAATATGCAAAAATGGAGGATTGATTATGGCACTACAAGTTAATGGATTAGATCGAGTTTTCATGCATGGTAATATAACACTTACTGATCCGGACCCTAGTATGGCACCGGAAGAAGTAATGCAGTTCTATACAAATACATACCCAGAGTTGACTACTAGCAATGTACATGGGCCAGAAGTCAACGGAGATAAGGCCGTGTACAAGTTTAAAACCACTGTAGGAACGAAAGGATGAAAAGAAAATGCAAGAAGTTCAAATCAATAAAAGAATTTCATCGAATGCTGGCTCCGGTATTATTGGAAGATATTCGTCCAATTCAGTACGGAAGGGAAGGACGCGTCAAAAGGCGTGTCCCGTCTTCCCGGAATCAGGAAATGATTTTCTGAAAGAGTGTATTCATTCGTTGCCGTCAAAGGATCAGGAAGAGCTTCCCATCGAATTGGATGAAGAAGTATCCATGCAGCTTATGTATGATGCAATGACCAATTATTTGGGGTTACTGGGGAAGAAGTTTGAATATCAATTGACAGGTAACTTTCGTATTGATATTTGTTCCTTATATGCCGAGTTTACCGGTTGCCTACAAAAGGAAACGTACGCTGATATGAATTTAGTTAATGAATGGGATAATAATTACCTGGAACTATGCCTTTATCATTATCCGAATGTATTCTGTGATGAGTTCGTATTCCTTCCTATCAGCATTGTTGAGAGATTGACAGAACCTCTTGCTACTCTTTTTCTCGACTTCGTTGGTTTTTACTATAAAACTCAGCATGTATCGGTTCCGGCAGAAAATGACTATTTCTCTTACGTAATTGATTTTGAAGCTGAAGAGGCGGGAGAAACAGCAGATGATCCTCACTGCGAATTGAGTGATGAGGAACGCTCCGAATATAAGAAGTTTGCAGAATGTGCATTGAATTATCAGAATGGCGGTCGATACTATCCTTATTTCGAGCATATAATTAACTATGTACCGGACAAAGACACCTTGATGGAGCATTTTGAAAAAGCCAAGCATCTCTATGATGGCAGTAGCCTGGAACTTATTAAATGCTTGATTGAGGGAGTAGAGCTATGTGCCGAGGATTGCATCATGAGATATAATTATGTTGAAGGGAAAGCTGATAAAATACTGCTGGACATCTATCAAGATGAAATAGAACCTGTAGAACTAGATGCATTATTTTTAATCATCTGGGATGAGATGGATCCGGTCGTTGATCATGCAATGGATTATATAAATTCCATGATTAGTGAAGGAGGAGCTATAGGAGTCTGTCAATATCTGAAGCTGACAAAAGAAACAGATACAATTTTCAAGCAAAGTACATTTCCCGTAGAACTTAATAAATGGTTTAGTGAATTGATAGAAATTATAAATACTTATGGGACAGATAAATGATATATTAACGGATTCTCTTAAGCCTATGATGACTATAATTGTGTACAAGGATGCTAAGCGCAATTATTATCTTGAAAGGCGGATTATCGAGAATGGGAAAATGCAGGCTGGAGTTCCTTTGTCTGAGGAATGTATCTCAGGGATTATGGAAACAATGTTTGAGAAGCGAAAGGATTCAAGCGTTCATGGTATCGTGCCTACTAATTTATTATTCGCTGATTCTCGAAAAGGTCATGAGAAATATGTGTGGTATCGTAAGCCGGAGAAACGTATGATGTATTTTGCTGGGACACTGGATATACCCAACGGTGAAATGTTTGTTCCTGGACTCTTATATGTTGCTGTAGGTACATCTCTTGCTGTATATGCTTTTAAAGGTAGGAAGCCTAAGTCTAAGTTATATAGAGCACCTTTTTTCAATGTTGATAGTACACATGTATGTCTCGGAAATGCTAAAGTGGAGAAACCCGCGGAAAAGACATTTGAAAGCATTGTGCAATATTGGGAAAAAATGTTTTGGGGGTCAGAGTTTGTCCATTTACTTGGTGGAAATCCGGTAAAAGGCAATCTGGCAACCTTAACAAAGCATTGTATTCAGACGGGATGTAAGTTTCCGGAGGATAAACTAATACCGGTAAATGAGAAGATGGAGAACATTCTAAAAATGAAATGACATGAAAAGAGTACATTTTACAGAAAAATACCTATTAGATCCTACACATCCGATAACCATCTCTTTAGTTGGAGTTGGCGGGACAGGTTCCCAAACTCTCACTTCACTGGCTCGAATAAACCATGCTTTATTAACTCTTGGGCATCCCGGACTACATGTGCGTGCTTATGACAATGATGAAGTTACCGAGGCTAATATTGGCCGGCAATTATTCTCAGAATCGGATATTGGATTGAATAAGGCTAATGTTTTAGTTACGCGTATAAACCGCTTTTTTGGAATTGATTGGGAATGTGTACAAGATCTCTATGGTACTGGTCAGGAAGAACCGGAGAATATTATTATCAGTTGTGTAGATAGTGTTAGGTCTCGAATCCTCATTGGTAATTCTATTGAGGGAAGAAGTGGTATAGATTACAGACGTCGTCTATATTGGCTTGACTTTGGTAATGGTACCAACTTCGGGCAGGTAGTGCTAGGAACCTTGGGGATTATCGAACAGCCTCAATCGAAGAAATATGAAGTTGTTTCGGAACTAAAAACCGTAACTGAATTATTTGATTTGCCTCAGGTAGATGAAAAGGACTCCGGCCCTTCCTGCTCATTGGCCGAAGCGTTGCGTAAACAAGACTTATTCATTAACTCTACCCTTTCACAACTAGGCTGTGCATTATTGTGGAAGCTAATAACTAATGGTATGATTGATTGTCAAGGTGCATATTTGAACTTGGGAACAATGAATTCAAACCCTATAAAACTTTAGATAATGCCAAGAATTAGAACTATAGTACCGGAATTTTGGGAAGATGAAAGGTTTACGAACGTATCTCTTCCTGCTTGGTTGCTTTATATAGGTATGAAAAACTTTGCTGATGATAATGGGGTCATTCTCGCGAATGAAGTTATTATCAAGTCGAAAGTGTTTCCTGCCCGCGAAGATATTCGTAAGCAGCAGGTTTCTGGATGGCTGAAAGAACTGATTGAGAACTCTATCCTTGTACCTTTTACATTTGATAATAAAAGCTACTACGTGATGGACTTCTCCAGCGAACGCATCGACAAACCGCAAAAGTCAAAAATACCGGAAGAAGTTATTGAAAATGCTTTTTCTTGTGCCGAAATGAAAAATTCGGGAACATTCGAGAATATTCCCGAACAGTCGGGAATGATAGAGAATACTCCTGCTGGAAAGGATATAGGAGAGGATATAGGATTAGGAGGGGAGGGGGATACGCGCGAGGCGCCCCCCACCCCGGAAAATGAGAATTTTATGAAGTTCAAGATTTGGATTAATTCCAATGCTCCCAATGTATCCAAAATGAAGGAGCCGTTTACAGAAGTCCAATTTGAACGTATAAAGCAAGAATTTCCAATTGCGGTGATAGAGAATACACTGCGTTCTATGCACAACTACAAAGAGTTGTTGAAGAAGTATGTCAGTGCGAACCTAACTTTCCGCAAATGGGCTAAAAAAGACATGGAAGATGGAAAATACAAACAAGCAGCTAGCGGTGGTGCAAAATCGTCATCAGGCGTTAGCGATGATTACAAAAGAAACATTCTTGGACGATTATGCGGTACCGGCAGTGCAAGTGAGGTGTCGGATGGTTAACTCCTACCCTGCCGTATTCAGTTGTGATATGCCATCACTAATTGAGATTGAAAAGGCCTATGGTTATGAATTTTTGCAAGCCTATCTTGAAGGATGGATAGTTAATCTGCGTGAGTTTGTCAATGTCGGTAAGAGAATGACTGATATGCAAACTTTCGAGACTGCTATGATTATCTTGCAGGATTATAAATATTTGACCATTGCCGATATAAATTTGCTTTTCAAACGGGCTAAAAGCGGATATTATGGTAAACTGTATGATCGGCTCGATGGACAAATAATACTTGATTGGTTCAGGTCCTATGACAAGGAACGGGCTGGTGCTGCAGTGGAGGAATCGATAAATGAGGCGTCAAAATATAATGCTGACTGTTATGAGAGGACAAGCGGGCAACTTGCAGTAAAAGAGCATGAGTTTAAAAAATGGCAGATGCAGCATTTTACAAACGCTAAAGAGTAAGAAAAGAAAAAACTTCCTTACCTTTGGCATAAAATCAAAGATCATGAAAAAAGAAATTAAAGATTTGAATTCAATACTGCCTGAAGCTTATGAAGCTATTCAAAAATCAGCGGCAAGTACAAATGGAATCAATGGAGTGCCTAGTGGTTTTACTAAGCTCGATAAGATGACATCAGGGTGGCAGAATGGAGAGCTAATAGCTATCGGATCACGTCCTGCAATGGGTAAAACTGCATTCATTTTGTCTATGCTAAAGCAAATAACAGTTAACTATAAAACTCCTGCATTATTGTTCTCCCCGGAATCAAGTGCACAGCAAGTGGTGCATCGTATGATGGCTAATATCTGCGAAATTCCGAGTGAGAAAATCAAGAGTGGACTATTGGCGGATTATGAATGGCAGCAGCTGGATTACAAACTACGTGATTTACTTGATGCTCCGCTCTATATAGACGATACACCGTCGTTGAGAATAGAGGATTTGTGTGATAAAGCAAAAGAGTCAGTTGAGAAATTTGGCATTAAGATTATTGTAATTGATTACCTTCAATTACTGTATAATGAGGTGAAATATTGTGAGAACAGATATCTTGAGTTGAACTATTTCACGCGTCGATTAAAGACTTTAGCGAGAGAACTTAATATTCCTATTATTATAACTTCTCAGCTAAACCGTGAATTAGAGAAAAGAGACGGAGAAGAAGGAAAACGTCCGCAGTTGAGTGATTTACGTGATAGTGGAACAATTTGTGATGATTGTGATATGGTATGTTTCATTCATCGTCCTGAATACTATAAGATTTATACTTCACAAGATGGTACTGATCTACGTGGCATGGCAGAATTTATTATTGCTAAGCATCGCAACGGTGCGGTAGGTGATGTTCATTTGCGCTTTGTTAGTCAGTATGCTCGCTTCCAGACCCCAGAAGATGATATGATTATTCCACTCTCTCCTGATAGTACTTTGGATTCCAGAATGAATAATGGAAACAATGTACCTCCTCCTCCCCGAACGAATAATCCGTTTGGCGGTATGGGAGCGGATGGGCCATTGCCTTTTTAGATATAGATACTTAGTGGCTTGTTTGCAATGAAAATCTTGATTCAGAAAAAGAATTAAATATGAATAACGGTGAAATATTCCATAGATTTGCTTACATTTGCATAGACGATGTAGAGCTGGGATTTCATAGAAAATCCCGGCTTTAATTGTTTCTCACTACTAAAACGCACCGTTCTCCTGCTAGCTGCCATAAAACTTAATGATAGTGGTAAGCCAGATAGTAGAGAAATATATCAGCAAAAGATATGAGCGTTGGTTAGATTATGCTTCATATCATTGCGGACAGGTTGGAATACCGGAAGAAGCTTGCGATGTTCTGAATGAAGTTCTTTGTTCCCTGTTACAGAAAGACAACTGTAAATTAGAGCAGCTTCTTTCAATCAAAAAGAATGGTTACACAGAATTAGATTTCTTTGTCCTGAAGATGATAAAGTTGAATGCAACATCCGACACCTCGCCGTATCGGAGTAAATACAAGCCGATGCCAGTAGATGATAACATTGATTATTCACGTCTGGAGATTGAAGATACTCAGGAAGAGGTTGTCGATAAGAACGAATTGTTTCTCCATCGTTTTCACCAAGTTCGGGAAGCGTTGGAAGCTTTAGACTTGACGCCACTTGCAAAGAGAATCTTTGACTTTCGTTTCTTTGAGGATGCCAACTTCTCAGATTGGTCAGGACAAGAGTCTTTAAAGCAACTGTACGAAACGTATAATCGTGTTCAAGAGTTGATACGAAAGAAAATAGCTGGAGAATCTATATTTTAGGATGTAATATTAAAACAGAAATTATGAAAGCATTGATTACAAAGAAGGTAGTAGTAAAGCGTGAAGAAAATCTCGTTGACCCCGATACTGGGGCGATAAAGTCCGTAGAATGGATAGGAATGAAGAGTAAAGAAGTAACGTATTACCTTCTCTTCATCCCTATTTACCATGTTAAGGAAACATTTGGTAATGAGCTATTATGAATTGATCATTTTCATAACGTAATCGTAAGCCTCTCTGACTGCAAGTGAACTGCAGTTATTTCCCCAGCTAGAATGCTTAATGATAGCTCCATGGGCATCTTTTAGCACACAAATGATATGGGAAACATTGAAACTGTAAACTAATCCGTTACTATCAGTAACTGTAATAAACTTATTCATAAAAACATGATTTAGAGTTGATAATAAAATTGTCATCACAAAGTTAAGCAAATTCAGAACAATATATCTGTTTTTGGTTAACTTTGCTGAAATTTATTAAATTAAAAGTTATGAAAAAGATTTTAGTTTGTTTGTTAGTTGCAGTATTGGCGATTCCAACATTTGCACAAAGTACGGAAAAAGACAAGTCGGACAGTAAAGCTATTGCGTTTTCATCCCGTCAAGGAGCATTGATAACCAAAGTTTATTATCCATTAGGAAATGTCAAAGGGGTTGATTTTGAGGTTCTTCTTATGATTGATGAGTTGAAACTTGAAAAGATGGCATGTTTAAGGTTAAAAGTTTATTCTTCGGCTACGGATGATGATTATATTGGTACATTAGATGCAGATGAAATAGATGCATGCGTGCAATCACTGAACTATATTAAAGATAAGATGCTACCTAGTACTCCTGTAATGTATACTGAATGTGAGTATAAATCAAAAGATGGGATAAGAATGGGAGCTTTTTCAAGTACTAAAGGTTGGTCAACTTTTGTATATACTAAAGGCTATACATCTCGTTCTGCCAAATTTTTAAAAGAAGAAGATCTTCCTGTTATTATAGAAAAGCTAGTTAATGCTAAACAAAAAATAGCAGAAGTTCAGAAATAAGTTTATTTGCCACTGTTTTGATGAAAATAAGCGCAATTTCTTTTGAAATTCAGAAATAAGCTGTATGTTTGCAGTGCTAAAACTTTATGATGGTGTTCCATTACGATGAGCAGTCGGTTAATGCTCAATGATATTCATGGGGCTTTTTTTATGCCCTTACTTATGATATAGGCGGCTGCCTTTCCCTTGTGATTTTTTGCTCTTCGGAGTGGATACATCATAAAGTTTTAGCGAACATGGGAAACGGCGGCCGTTCTTGTGTTCTATAATCGCCGAAACGCTAAAACTTTATGATGTATGAATTCTATTTTAATTAATGGTGCACCCACACCCAATGGGCATCGTGTAACCACAAGTTTCATTCTCCGACTTGTGAATGTATGCATAGCGTTCATCGCTTTAATCGTATCGGGTTCTGCCGATATCCTATTTCCTCTTGCAGCCTGCATGGGCTGGTTTATCTCTTCATTGGTATTATTGTTTTCAGCAAGAAAGGAGGTATATCATGGCTAATGAATCAATTGCTCCCGAAAGAATCATAGACAATAGACTCTATGAACAATTGCAAGCCTTAAACCGTGTCAAGCTTGAGTGTGGCATCCTATTTGCCACTTATTCACATCAAGGCGTAAACGTATCTAAATCAGATGAGTATACTTTGTATGAAGACTTAAACAGTTGTATGCGTACCTTGACCATGCTTGCCAGTAGTAAGTATGAGTTTGATTTGGAGAAAGGAGGCATATTATGAGCGATAAGAATACGGAACCGAAGTTTGTAGTAGATGAAGAACTTCACAACTTGATGGTAACATTGAGAGATACTAAAGAGGTATACAATCGCATTTGTGCCCGTATGAGAAAGCAAGGCGTAAAGCTGCACAAATGTAATGAAGAGAACTATTCTAGTGACATTGACGAAGTAATATCCACTGTTTCATGCATCATTAGCGAGCAGCTTTATCATGACATACAGAAAGGAGGTATAGGATGAATAATGATATTCAAATAGTAATCAAAGACGAAGAGATGCTTTCAGTTTTACTAGATAAGCTCATTCGATGTCCCAATATAACAGTGAACATCAACATTCAAACTATTGGTGACATCACTAATAGCACAGTGAGTTTGGTAAACGCAAATGGTCGTGATATGAAGGTAGACTGTAAGGCTAAGAAGGGAGGTCTGGTATGAATGATATAGTATTCTGTAGTGATAATGGTCAGCTTATGACTACAAGTCTGAAAGTAGCAGAAGTGTTCGGTAAAGAACATAGCAAAGTTGTTAGAGACATTGAAAACATCTCATGCTCAGATAGTTTTAGGGTCGCCAATTTTGGCGATACCCCCTATGTTAATCCTCAGAATGGGCAAACTTATAAGATGTATTCCATGACCAAAGATGGTTTTGTTTTCTTAGTCATGGGGTATCGTGGGGCAAAAGCCGCTCAGTTCAAAGAAGCATATATCGAAGCCTTCAACAAAATGGAGAAAGCCATAAAGGAAGCACCAGCATTCCCCTCACCTATTGACGTAATCGGTTTAAAGCAACTGGTAGAGACTACCCAAGTGATGGCTGCCCAGATTTCACAGATGCAGGTTGAATTGAATAAACAGCATACATTACTTTCTGAACCGAAGCAAATAATTCCTGTACAGCCTCTGTCCGTTGGATTTAATACCAAAGAGAAGCGTATATCTCCCAGGCAGATACCTTACTTCACAGTGAAGAAGATGGCTACAGAATTAGGTGTTACATCGAAGCAACTCAATGCGGTATTAGAACTTGAGGATATACAGAGATGGAACTTCCCCAAACAGCGTTGGGAACTCAATCCTGTATATCGAGGTTACGATCTCACCTATACTGTAGTTTATGAACCGGTGGATCCGGATGATGAGCCACGTGAATATATGGTATGGTCTTCAAATGGAAGGAAATTCATTTATGATGTGCTTTCGGAACGGAGAAGGCTACAACAGCAATACTGAATCAATACGAACAGCATTTGAATGATCCTTAAACATCATTTGAATAGTCTATAAACTACCTATAAGTAATCATCCAACTACTTGTAGGTAGTTTTGCATTTACCTATAAGTAGTGGCCCAACTACTACTAAATAGCTGTTCTTCCTTGGATAATAATGAAATAGCTTTTATATTTTAAATAAAAAGTGTGTATGGGACGCAAAAGCGCATATAAAGAAGAGTATGTACAGTTGGCAGAGAACTATTCCTTACTTGGGGCTACAGATAAAGAAATGGCTGATTTCTTTGGAGTTACTGAGCGCACACTTAATCAATGGAAGAAGGATTATCCGGAATTTCTTCAGTCCCTAAAAAAGGGAAAGAATATAGCAGATGCTAATGTTGCATCTCGTCTTTATAATCGTGCTATCGGTTATTCATGTAAGGCTACAAAATTTGCAACGTCAGACGGACATATTACAGATTCAAAGGAATATATAGAGCATTATCCGCCCGATACAACAGCTGCTATCTTTTGGTTGAAGAATCGGCAGCCGGAGAAGTGGCGAGATCGCAAAGAAGTTGATGCAAATGTGAATCTCAGTGATGAGCTGGAATCAATGACAGATGAACAATTAGCAGCTATTGTACGTGGCGAAAAAGAGTGAGAGAGAAATATTGCTTAGGCAAGCGAAAGCAGCAACTATACTTCGTAAGCGTGAGGCCCGGAATGAGTTCTGGGCTTTCTGCTTATACTATGATCCTAAGTTCTTCGCTAAACGCTTATTCTTAAAAAAAGTAGCCGAGGCTTTCATGCGTGTATATTCGTCGTATATGGCGGGGGTTCTTTTCCGCCCCGCCCGTTGTGGGGACCTGGCGAGCATAATCTACCGCCTAGCCGTTAGTATGCCGCCACGTGCCGGTAAATCATATATATCTTCTCTGTTCATTGCCTGGATGTACGGTCATTTTCCTGAAGAATCAGTAATGCGTAACTGCTGTTCTGATACGTTATACAATAAGCTTTCATACGATACCCGCGATATTGTGAAATCTAAGCGCTTTCGAGAGATATTCTCAGAGATACACTTGAAAGGAGATAAGCAGAACGTTAAGAGTTGGAATATTGAAGGTGCTCGCCAGGTATCTTACTTCGGTGGTGGTGTTGGTGGAACGGTCATCGGATTCGGTGCATCTATGCTGGCCATGACTGACGACTTGTATAAGAGTCTGGAAGATGCGTTATCCGATAATAACAACGAGAAGGTATGGTCTTGGAAACAAGGTACACACGACTCTCGTATTGAGGGTAACTGCTGTCTTATTGACATCGGTACTCGCTGGTCCTCTAGTGATGTTCTCGGACGTTTAGAAGAAGCCGGAAAGTATAATGAAATCATTCGAATCGCTGCATTAGATGAAAACGACGAAACTTTCTGTGCTGACGTTCATACGACAGAATACTACCGGGAATTACGTTCTGAAACAGACGAAAGCATCTGGATGGCCGAGTATATGCAGGAACCATTCGAAGCCAAAGGTTTACTATTCCCGAAATCTTCTCTAATGCGCTTTAAACTGACTGACATAGCAGGTAAACGCCCGGATGGTACGATCGGTGCCTGTGATACGGCCGATAAGGGTGATGATGATTTCTGCGCTCCATTTGCAAAGGTGTTTGGACCGAAGTACTTTATTACGGATGTTCTTTTCACTAAAGATCCTGTTGAGGTCACAGAACCACGCCTGGCACAAATGGTAATAGATACAAGCTGTGATCAACTTCGTATTGAGTCTAACAACGGTGGACGTATCTTTGCTATCAATGTGCGCAAGATCGTTACAGGACAAAAGAAATCATGTGTCATACAGGCACGACCGACTACTCAACACAAAGAAACGCGCATCATCATGAAAGCCGGTTGGATCAAAAAGCATTGTGTATTCTTGGATGAATCAGAATACACTAAAGGCTCTGACTATGGTCGATTCATGAAGTCACTTACCAACTATAAACGTGAAGGTGACAATGCCCATGATGATGCTCCGGACGGAATGACAATACTTGCAGAGTTCGCAGAATCACTTGGTTTGAAGTTGAAATCATCAACTCGTAAGGTAGGGCGTGGATAAATCTCTTCCTGTGTATATTTTAAGAGAAAAATGTATGCCAGACATTAAGGATATTCTAAAGAAAGACGACTTCGGTAGCATAGTAGGTGATTTATGCGTTGATACTCGTGAGAATCGTAATCCTCGCGAGTATATGGAAGAATACGAAGGAGATAGAACCCGACGCAAAGAATCTGTAGGGTATCGTGAATCGAAGAAGATTGCTGTATATTCAGATACAGAAAAAGAGGTTGATTCCGAAACGGGAGAAGAAAAGCCTAAGAGACTAGAGGATAAAACTGTGGAAGTCGCTCAAACCGTGACTAATCTACCCAAAAAGATTGTCCGTACTTCTGTGGCCTTTTTATTTGGTGGGGAAATGACTATCACGGCCGAAGATCCTAACGACGGTTTCAGCGAGTTTAAGAAGGTCTACAAGCGTAAGCTCAAGATGCAATCTGTATTGAAAGAGTTTGCTCGCAAGGTATTGTCTGAAACCAAAGCAGCGATTATCTTCTATCCAGTTACCCGGGATGATGGAAAAAGCCAGCTAAAGGTTAAGATCCTCTCTACTCCTAAAGATAGCAATACCGAATGTGAATTCTATCCGCATTTCGATGAAGATGACGATATGGACGGCTTCCTCTATAAATATAATGCAGAGGTTGATGGACGTACCTGTGAATGTGTAAAGATATACACGAAAGACACCATCTATTCCGGCATTATGGATGGTATCTGGAAAGTAAAAAGGACTAAGAATCGTTTTGGCAAAATTCCGGTAGTATATGCCGAAGTCGATTGTCCTGACTGGGATGATGTTGCCAATTTGATAGATAAAAAAGAGATGAGACTTTCCCGTCTATCCGACACAAACGATTATTTCTCTGAACCAATTCTAAAAACCTATGGCCTTGCAAACCTACCGAGCAAAGAAACTGTAGGCAAAGAGTTAAATTTCGGTATAGAAGTGGATGCAGATACCGGTACTTCGTATCACGGTGACGCTGATTATTTAGCGTGGCAACAGTCTTGTGAGTCCGTTACACTCGAACTGAACCAATTGGACGATGCTATACATTCCGGAGCTTCTAGCCCAGATCTATCTATGAGTAAACTAATGGGACTCGGCAACCTTAGCGGCACTTCCCGTCGTTTTATGTTGATTGATGCAGAGATTAAAGCCAGTGAACAGATGGAAATATTCGGCCCTGCTGTACAACGAACAGTGGCAATCGTTCAAGCTGGTATGGCTAATATTACGCATACTAAATATGCCTCTCAGCTAAATGATAATTATATTGAGGTGGAGTTTGGCAGCATTCTTCCACAGGACTTGGCAGAAGAACTTAAGAATCTTGAAACAGCATCCCAATTCAATAGTAAAGAGACGATTATTAAAAATTCGCCATATACGGATAATGTTGAAGAAGAACTGAGCCGCAAGAAGCAAGACGAGAAAGATACGGCTCAAAACAACTCATTCCTAGGCGCAACACTTTAATAATATGCCTGGACTTTCTTTCTACGACAAACAGCATATACAGAAAGTTGCTGCACAGCAGGCTATAATAGCCAATATCTTTAACCAGTTTATACTTTCTATTTCTCCGTATCTCCGTAAATGGGATGATGCGGGGAAAAGTAGCGTGTGGATACGTAATCAGAAGGTGGAAGATGCGGTTGATCGGGAACTGCTGACATTGAAATCTCAATTAGAAACTAATATGGAGCTTTTCCAGCATGACGCATGGGATCGATCCAATAAAAAGAATGATGATTTCATTAGGAAGTATATTGAAGGTATGGCCATTAGTACAGCCACCAAAGAAGGTATGTTTTCTCATAATCTCACTGCTTTAGAAGCCCTACAGAAGAATGCAGATGTAAATGGATTAAGGCTGTCTGATCGTGTGTGGAATATTACTCAGCAGACAAAATCACAGCTTGAATTCTACCTTGATAGTGGTGTTTCTGTTGGCCGTAATGCGAATGGCATCAGTAGTGACATACGTCAATTGCTGAACGATCCGGACAAGCGCTTTCGTCGTGTGCGGAATGAAGAAGGTAAGCTGGTATTGTCTCGTCCCATGAAAGACTACCATCCGGGACAGGGTGTGTATCGTAGCGCCAAGATGAACGCTCTCCGGACATCTGCAACAACAACGAACACAGCTTACCGTAGTGCGGATCACGAACGTTGGAGTCAGCAAGATTTCGTACTTGGCATAGAAATACAGCGTTCAGCAAACAATAAGGGCCCATGTAAGATATGTGATGCTATGGTCGGTAAATATCCGAAAACATTCAAATTCACAGGTTGGCATCCTTTCTGTATTTGCTTTGCTACACCGATTACTATGGAGCCGGAAGATTTGGCAGACTATCTGCTCACGGATGAAGTGCCGGAGCAATTGGTTATAAAAGATATTCCTAGTGCTGCTCAATCATTTGTGGATAACAATAAACAGGCATTAGATAAAGCCTATTGGATGAAGGATAACTTTATTAGAGAGCCTCTTAAAATTGCTAGCTCTTCTACTTCAGAACAGAAACCGGCTAAGTTCATAAAGTCGAAACGCATCAAAACCGATGAAGAGAAGGCAGATATTCAGCAAAAATGGAATGAACGGAAACTTTACAATAAAATAGCTAATACAGAGAGTGAAATACGCTTAAATAAAAAATTTGAGACAGGAGTTGTATTCGATAAGAATGGTAATATTTTAATTGATAAACGTGGTGCTAAATATAGTGTTTCCTTTGATAATGATGAGCTTTTGAAGATGAAAGATAGCATATTAACTCATAACCATCCTCGCGGTTGGGGATATCCTGATAATTCATTAGAGAGAATAGGAAACTCTTTTAGTCCAGATGATATATATCTTGCTGTGAATTGGGATTTGGCAGAAATACGAGCTGTAACTCCGAATTATACTTTCAGAATGAAACGGCCAGATAATGGATGGGGAATTTCATTTGAGGAACTACAAAAAATGGTTAATCAGGAAAATAAAAACATTCGATCTGAATTTGGTAATAGAATCAATAAAGGGACTCTTACACCGAGTCAAGCAAGTACAGTTCATTTTCACACATTGTGGAAAAGAATAAGTACTAAAAATGGATGGGATTACTCAAAGGCTAAGACTCGGGAGTAAATATAGTATTTCCTTCCTGGCCTTGTATTGGTTTATCATGTTTTTGCTTTCCCTCTAATATGGCGACTGGAATGCCTTTAGGGAAAGCATTACATGTCCGACAGGTAGACCAGTCAAAAAAAATGCATTCTCCACATTGTGATGAATATAAATTAAAATATTCATGTCTGTCATTTAATTCTTCCATGGTTGCAAATGTAATTAATTGGATTCAAAATAAAATATACGGTAAGGAAAACTTTCTCTTACTTATATTTTAAAGGAAAAAGAATTATGAAAATTTTAGCAGTAATCAAAGCGGCTTTGAAAAAGGCTGGAATCCCTGAAAAGTATGCGGCTAAGGTCCAGGCACTTTTCAATATTGAGAGCGAAGAGAATTTGGATAACTATATTGAATTATTCAAGGAGAATATTCTTCCAGATTTGACCGCTAATGATCAGAATTCACAAACTGTAATGCAGGCAGCTATTGCAGAGTATGAGAAAAAGCACGGTTTGAAAGACGGGAAACCCATTGAGAAACCTACTGCCAAAGGGAAGAAAACCAAAAAGGGCGTTGATGACGATGATGAAGATGAGGACGATTTTGGAGATTTGCCACCTGCTGTTACTAAACTTCTTAAGGCTCAACAAAAGCAAATTGAAGCGTTGACAGACACTGTGGGTAAGGTTGCAACTACAATGGCGACTTCTACAAAACAATCATCAGCAAAGGGGCTGTTTGAAAGTTCAAAGCTTCCAGCAAAATGGTTTTCACGTATCGATGTCAATTCTGAGACGTCAGTTGAAGATCAGATCAAGGATTTGCAAGAAGAATATGCAGAAATCAAGCAATCAGTAATTGATGATGAAATTGCCGGTGGTGATTACAAACCTAATTCTTATAAGCCGAAAGAACGTTCAGAGAAAGAATGGTTGGATTTGATGGAGGATGAGGAAAGTGATAATAATGGAGTTGCCAGCCTTGGTCTGGAAGATTAATAATTAATTCATTTTGCTATGTTTAGAAAGAAAGAAACTGAATTTCAGTATGCCCCCGGTATAGAGAAGATTATCGAGGACATCCAAGGCGGTGGAACCATCGCCCGCGCGGAACTGAAGGGAGTCATTGATGAGCTTCCTCCGCTTGTGATTGTGGGTAAAGATACAAACGGTCTTTATCATGTTGTTAAAACAGGAAAAGCTACAGCTGAAGCGGCTGCCGATGCAGTAACCATCCAAGTAGCAAAAAATCATGTGTTTACAGTTGGTGAAGCTGTTACAATCGGCGGTGCTTTAACCGGAGCCTCGGATGTAATTTCTGCAATTGACAAAACTAACTCAGACTATGATACAATAACTCTTGCGGGGGCTATTGGAGCCGTAAAGGTGAATGACGTGTTAGTTCTTGTTGCCGCCAAAGCTGCTGCCAAAGCTGCAAAGTTCAAGTATACACCGGAAATTATCACCATGAACAAGGTTGATGTGACCGTTGCTAATCAACAGTCGGGCCTTTTGGTACGTGGTACTGTAAACGAGGCAGTAATGCCCTACCCTATTGACGACGCCATCAAAGCGTTGCTCCGTTTTATCCGTTTTGTCTAATCCATTAAAATAGTGATATATGGAAAGAAGTTTAATTAAACAAGTGAACCGTAAGAATATGGGAGCACGACTTAACTCACGTAAGGTTAAGCCGGTATTCTTTCCTAACTTCTTCGGTGTAAAGCAGAAAGATTCTCTGAAATGGGAAACTTTGACCGGAGAGAAAGGTGCTCCTGTTATTGCAGACGTTATCAGCTTCGATTCTTCTGCACCGCAAAAGAAGCGTGAAGTTGTTGGTAAAATGTCAGGTGACATCCCTAAGACGGCTGTTAAGCGTGGCATGAATGAAAGTGACTGGAATGAATACCGTCAACTTAGCCGCGATTGTGAGGGTGATTCAGATCTAAAGGCTCTTCTTGACCTTGCTTTTAAAGATCAGGACTTCGTATATAATGCTGTTCGCGGTCGCTTCGAATGGTGGTGTATGCAGCTGATGTCTAAAGGTGGGTTCATTCTGAATTCAAGCAACAATAACGGTATTGTTACCGAAGAGTTTGTAGGCTGTGGTATGCCTAATGTAAACAAAAAGGTGGCTACTGTTGATTGGTCTAAGTCAACAACAGCTGACGGTTTACAGGATATTGAAGATACCGTAGTTGCCGCTTCTGCTGAAGGAGTTACTATCAAGTACGTTGTTATGCGTAAGGATAGATTTGCTTTATTGAAAAAGCAGAAGGCTGTTATTGAAAAAGTGAAAGGCTGGATCAATCAGAAAGAAAAGCTGACTATCTCCAAGAAGGTTATTAACGAGTATCTTGCTGCACAGGAGAATACAGAAGGTGTTCAGATAGTTCTTGTAAGCCCATCTGTTCGTATTGAAAATGCTGCTCATCAACGTACAACAGTAAATCCGTGGGAAGCAAACAATATCTGTTTCTTGGAAGATTTACAGTGTGGTGATATTCAGCACGGCCCTATCGCCGCAGAACATTCGGTTGAATACAAGAAGAAAGCTACCACGCTGAAAAAGGACTTTGTTTTCCTTAGCAAGTGGTCAGAGTTGGAACCATTCAAAGAGTGGACTAAAGCGGAAGCTAATGCCATCCCAGTAATCAATGATCCTGATGCAATGTACATCATGAAAACCGATGGTCAGGCATGGGCGGAAGGCGAAGACACTGAAAAAACAGACGAAGACGGTTATTAATTATTATTATGGCAACAATCAGAGAAACAATACTGGAATATCCATCTGTTGAGGATATGAAAGGCTTCCTGGATAAAGTAGTCTTTGTTAAACGTGGTGTCAATCCCGAGGAAAAATGCACTACTGAAAACATGAAGCAAGTCGGTCTTTGTGTCGCTGATACGTATGCCATGTTGGTAAACTCGCCGGATTTCAGTGAAAACAAGCTTTCTATTACTCATCCCCGTTCTTTCTATATTCAGACTGCAAAACAGCTGTATATAGAGAATGGGGAGCCTGAGAAGGCTGGCAGACTTGGCAAGCGAATCATTATCAAAGGAAGAGCGGGTAACAGATGGTAAAACGGTATCCACATACTGCAATAGTTACTATTGAGGCTAACGGGCGCTTAGTTGATGGTGAATGGATTCCTGGGGAACCGATTGAAATATCTGCCCCTGGACGCTATGACCCGGTAAGCGATGGAAGAATCGTTTTCAAACGTAATTCGGCTGGTGATGAAGCGCAAGTACATGGCTATTTCTATACCAAGATGCAACCACCGGCAGATAGTAAGTTCTTACGTTTGAAAGTTGTATCCAAGGGTATTGATGTACCAGTTATCTGTTGGGAACCTTATCAATCACATTCAATCATCAATGTATGAAAAATGGTATGACTCCCCTATTCACTTATGATGAACTGGAAAAATGGCTTGATCGCTTTCAAAGTAAAGCAGAAGATAAAATGCTTGTTTTCCTGCAAGCGGGTGGCGAGAAGTTTATACAGGTGGCCCGTCGAATCGGATCATACAAAGACCAAACGGGAAATCTTCGTTCTTCTGTTGGTTATGTGATAGCCAAAGATGGAGAGGTTATCAAAGAGAACTTCAAGGAAAGTGATAAAGGGACAGATAAAACAACGGGAAAGTATAAAGGGCATAGACTCGCTGAGGAAATCTCTTTATCATATACCGGTGGATATGTACTGGTTGGTGTTGCAGGTATGGAATATGCGGCAGCTGTGGAAGCTAAAGGATATGATGTAGTTACCGGGGCTAATGCTCAATGTGAGAAATATTTAAGGGACACGTTGAAATCAATTTTTAGCGAGATTTGATTATGGATGAATTTGACGCTGTAGATATAGTTTATAATGTTGTGGCCGCTGCGGGCACCGATGTTATGATTTACAAGGACAAATCGGAAGCAGGCTTGACCAATGAACATATCGTTATCAATCATCTGCAATTGAATGAACTTGACTTTATCCATAAAGTGCCTGTTAACATCAATATCTTCGTTCCTTGGAGTGATGAGAATGGTATGTTAAAACGTCAACGAATGAAAGAATTAAAGCGTAAGGTTAGAAAGTCGCTTGATTCAATCAATAGTAACGACGGTGTATGCAAAGAAGTGGAAGTCCTCTGGAGTGTTCCCATGCCGGATATGAAAGAAGGCTTTGCTTGTACAAATATTAGATTGGAAATTTTAATAGATCAGTAAATTATGACAGTAGAAAAAAGGCCTATTGCTATGGGCGTAGGAGCAGTTAGAGTTGCAGAAGTAGGTGACGGTGTCCCTGGAGTAGATTTTAAAGATCTTCCGTTGCCTTTTAGAGGTAGTGTTGCTTTTAACTTTCAAGACCCTAAAGAGGTCAAGATTGATACGGAAGGCAGTGATGATCCGTTGTATATTGAGTTTGTGAAGGATGGCTCTGATTACATAGAGTTCTCTATCCCTACTCCGAGCAATGAGACAATAAAACTTCTCATGGGCGGTACTATTGATACCGGTGAAGAAGGAAAAGGAAAAGACGTTTGGCAGGAGGCTACAAATACTCCATCCATCTCTAAGACTTTCCAGTGTGAAACATTACCTAAACAGGGTAAGAAGGTTATCTACACCATTGTAAACGGAAAGATCGCTGCCAAGCTATCTCAGGCACCAGGTGCAGAACAGGCGGAATTGTTATTGGTGCGTGTGTACAAACAAGCTGCCATTTCTGCTGCAGGCCTCAAAGGTTATGCTTTCTCTCGTGAAGTGGCTGATGTCGCTTGATTTTAATGGAACCGTATAGCTCAGTGGTAGAGTTCTGCTTTGCAGTGGTCGGCGGTTCGAGTCCGCCTGCGGTTACAAACTTTATGAGAATAGAGCCGAAAGCACCAACAGCCAGGCGCGAATGGTTGAAAGTGTTTCTTTGAAGTACAAAAAGATAGGCTCTTGATGGTATTATCCCTCATTGCAATGCTTTGAGGGCTTTTTAATAAATAAAATAGATAATATGAGTGTAGGCCAATTATTGAGACTAGAGACAGAAACGGTAACCGAACTTCCGGTTAAAATACCGTTTGATTTCACAAACAAAGATGCTGTTCCTGCAGGAAAGGATCCGGGCGATAGCATTGTCATACGTCCGATAACTGTACGAACGTGGTTTCGTATTCGCCCCTTACTTTTACAGATTGAAAAAGAAGATCTGGAGTGTATGATGGTGAAGACTGGAGAATTGAATACTGATTTCCCTAGGATGATGGATAAGTATGGAGATTTGCTCTTGGATGTAGTCTGTCTTGGTATTCATAATAAATCCAGTGATCCTCCGGCTTGGTTCCGTGAGACCCTTATGGATAATTCCACTTGGGAGGATATTAGGATTTTGTTGAATGCAGTCTTGTACCGAATAGGCTATTACCCTTTTTGCACATCTATCACGACGCTTCGGAACGTGAGCCCGCTAGGAGAGACGGAGATAATAGCCGCTCAGAAGAATCTACAAAGCTGGCGGGATATAGCCAAGCAAGATTCTTTGTCATTGTACGTGAAGCTTTAGGGCTGACGTATAACCAAGCATTGGAAAGCAGTTATTCACTGATAGAGGCTATGATGCAGGAATATGCGATAATCATGCGAGAACGAAGCATAACTTCGGATGAGGATGGAGTTGAGGGTGTCAATTACGAATGGGTTGAACTGCCGTCATTCGATGATCCTACTCAGACAATACGAATGAAAAAATTCCATGATGTCGGAAATAAGGTAAAAGGATAAGTAATTTATATATTAAACATGAAACAATTGAAATTTTCATGCGATTTTGATTTAGAGTTTTTTGTTAATTGTCCCTGTGTCTGTGAAGATGTAGGGGCTTTTGCATATAAAATGGGTACAAAAGCAACATAAAATCAATATAAAATGTTATCTTTGCATAGACGTAGAAAGGAGGTTGATTATGGCTACAACAAAAGTCAGAGAAAATAATATGAAGACATCTCAAAAATTAAGTAAACCGCTTACCCGGGAGGAACGTAGGGCTAAGCTAATAAAGAAGATAACCTCTTCTAAAGAAGAAGCTACGAAGTTTCTTGTTAGAGCGGGTATTTTGGGCGAAGATGGTAAATTAGCTGAGATATATAGATGAAAGAGTCTATCTATTCTTGTCGATCCAATTTGGTAATAGGTTTCCATGGATGTGATAAATCTGTGGTAGATAAGGTATTATCCGGTCAAGAAAATCTCATAGCAAGTACTAATGATTACGATTGGCTCGGACATGGAGTTTACTTTTGGGAGAACAATGAAACTCGTGCTTTGCAATATGCAAAAGAAATGATGAAGCGCAAAGGATCTTCTGTGAAGGAGCCGGCAATCATTGGTGCTGTGATTGATTTAGGTTATTGCATGGATATGATGGATTCTATGTATTTATCCGATTTGAAGGAGGCTTATTCAGTATTAGAACTTATGCTGAATCAATCGGGTGCAGCCTTGCCTGTAAATTCAAATATAGGTAATTCAACAGATAAATTAATGCGTCGTTTGGATTGTGCAGTGATTGAGATGGCACATAGTATGAATGAAGGTTCTGGCGAAAAACCTTATGATTCTGTTCGTGGTGTATTTTGGGAGGGCAAAGAACTCTATCCTGGTGCTGGTTTCACAGAAAGGAACCATATTCAAATATGTGTTCGCAATCCCAATTGTATAAAAGGCTTCTTCCTGCCTCGTGAAATGGACATTCACTACCCTAACCCATAAGAAATGAAAGTCTCGTTTTATAACGGGACTTTTTTATTTCACAACTTCAGAGAGCTTTTGGGTTAGTGAAGCATTGTCTTTCTGCAAATTCTCAACCAGGCGTTTTTGGTAGGCTATCATTCCTTCCACCTGCCCTACTCTCCTACCTTTCTGGTAAGCATCTTTTAAATCTTCTTCCGTGTAGCTACTTTTTTTCGCTTCTACGGAGTTTTCTTCTCTTGTTGGCATAAAACTATATCATTGGAATATAAAAAAGGCTATCAGTCTCCCTATTCGCGCCAACGAGGAACATTCACTCAGTTTTATATAACGAGCTATGTGCGGGACTTGATAGCCTAATGCCTTCAGTCTCGCTATATACAACTAAATAAAATTGTCCCTCGTTGGCAATTGGAACGCCACAAAGATAATCAAATTTACAATACTCATCCCCTTTTATATTTTAAGAATAAACGATATGGGTATTCAGAATAAAGAGGGAGCATTATACTTTGCTACCGGCATAGATAACACAGGGCTATATTCAGGTAAGCGTGAGGCTATTGGCATTATCAAAGCGATGGCAGGTGAGATAACATCGTTTGACGTGTTTGGTGGACTAGGCATTAGTGCCGGTATAGCCTTTGCACAAGCAGCTAAAGGAGCTTACGATTTCGAGAAGCAGTTTCAGCAGAGCATGAAAGAAGTAGCCACTCTTTCAAGCGGAATCAAAGGAAGTCTTACGGATTTCATGAATCAGGTTATAGATGTTACCCGGGAGGTTCCAGTACTGGCCAATAATGCGGCAAAAGCATTGTATCAGATCGTTTCTGCCGGCCATGACGGGGCCGATGCTATGAACATATTGAAAGTTTCCGCTAAGGCGGCTATCGGCGGTGTTACTGATACGGCTACAGCAGCTGACGCCGTTACTACAATCTTGAATGCATACAAGATGAACGCTAGTGAAGCGGGGAAAATATCAGATCAGTTATTTACAACGGTGAAACTCGGTAAGACCTCGTTTGGTGAACTAGGAAAGAGTATAGCCCAAGCTGCCCCGGTCGCTGCTGCTTATGGCGTGGAGATAGACCAGGTTCTGGCTGCAGTTGCCACCCTTACCAAACAAGGTACGCCAACAGCCCAAGCCATGACACAGATACGTGCTGCAATTGTCGGTGTATCTAAGTATCTTGGTGATGGTGCTTATAATGGGCGGACATTCCAAGAAGCTCTGGAACTTGTCAGACAAAAGGCTGCTGGAAGTGAATCAAAACTCCGGGAGATGATACCGGAAATGGAAGCCGTGAACGGATTATTAGGGTTGACCGGGCAAAATGCACAAGAGGCTGCTGGACATTTAGATGAAGTAGGAAATTCTGCCGGTGCTGCTGAAGCTGCATTCAAAGAAATGGCTTCTTCTGCTCAGAATCAAGTGCAGTTACTCCAGAATAATATCGTGGCTGCACTTCGGCCTATGGGCGAAACCATACTGAAAGAGGTCTCAGAAATAGCATCTTCTTTTAATGAGGCATTTAACAACGGAGATGTGCAGGAGTCCATGAAAACTTTAGGGAACCTAATTGTAATAGTAACTAGCGCATTGGTTGGATACAAAGGCTCAATCATAGCAGTAAATGCAATGAAAAAGATACATGTTTCATTGATTGAGATGACAAGATATGAAATGTTATTATACCGAAAGGCTGTTGAAGCTGGTACCATATCTGAAAACGTCCTCACGGCGGCTCAAGTAAAACAGATGGCGACGAGAAAAGCCATGGTTACCACAATAAAGTTGCATACAGCCGCATTGAAAAGGAACATTGCAGCACTAGCAACCAATCCTTATATTTTAGCAGCTGCAGCAGCTGCGGCTCTTGGCTATGCTATTTATCAAGTTGCCACTGCGGAAACAGCGGCTGAAAAAGCTACCAGAAAGTATAATGAAGAGCAAAAACGTTTTTTGGAAACTCTTGATGATCGAAAACAAAAGATAGAAGATTTACTTCGCACCATACAAAATGAAACGGAAACAGAGTATGCTCAAATAAAAGCGTATGAGGAATTACAGAAACTGTCTCCTGCCCTTACTAATGCATATAAGCGCGAAGAACTTGCGATCTTAGGTACTGCTGAAGCCCAAAAGATTCTTAATAAAGAACGGGATAACTCTAACTATGAACATGCTGTTGAACAAGTGGCTAAGTATAAAAGGTTAATTGAAAATTTGAGCGAAGTTAATGATTGGAATGATGTTGATTTATTCACGAGGCAAGAGCACCCTACAGGTTCGATTAGTGATGCGTTGAAACAAGATATGGAGAGTCTGGAAAAATGGAAGAAAGTTCTTGATGAATATAATCGTATCAAGAAGGAAGCTGAAGAAAATAGCAAACCCATAGAGGTGAAGCTATCCGCTGCTCAGACAGACCTTAATCAGATACAAAAAGAGTTTGATAAAGCCAAGAAGAAGCTTGATGAAGAACAAACTAAATTGAAAGAGAATCCATTCTATGTTATTCCCTTCCATATTCAAATAGAAGTCGATAATCTCGATAGTAAACTCAAAAAGACGAAAGACCTTATTGCGACGCTATTGGGGGGTGGTGAAGCTGAGTCTAAAGCTGAACCTAAGAATTATGATTTTTGGGATAAGCAAAAAAAAGAAGCCGACAAAGTACTAAAATCCATTGATTCTTCTCAGAAAAAGCTAATGGATGCTGGAAACTTCAATGGTATAGATGATAGCGTGGTAGAAAGTTATAAGAAAAATAGTAAGCTATTAAAAGAAGCAGAAAAGGAACTAAGTGTCTATGGCTCCAAACAAGAGGATAAAGCTGAAAAACTTCGACAAGATACAGAAAAGTATAAGCAACTCCTTGATAAGAATAAGCGAGACCAATCCCGTGCTGAAATAGATGCTCAAAACGATGTAAATCAAAGCGTCATTGATTCGATGGAAATAGGATCCGCCAAAATTATTGCCCAGAGAAATCTCAATCATAAAAAAGAGATTGAAGCCATTCATCGAGAAGCTGAGGATCGTAAACAACAGCTTATTGATGCTGCAAAAGCAGAATTTGAGGCTAATCCGGCTAATGCAAAGAAAAGTTTCAATACTATTGGTTTCCTTAAGGATAAATCAGTTCAGGAAAAGTTCAGCCAAATAGATGAACAGGCTGGCAGAAAGGAAAGGGCAAGCAACATTATATATAACCGTGGCGATGATTTTACTAGTCTGCTTGATGAATACCAGGATTATACAGATAAACGTCTTGCTATTGAAAAGAAGTACAATGACGATATTGCAATCTTACGAAAGCTACGAGAACAAGCTGAAAAGGACGGTAATGTATCTCAGGTGGAACAGATTGACCGGTCCATAGCACAAGCCAACGAAGAGAAAGGCAAATCTTTGATGGGATTGGATTATGATAAATTGAAAGAATCTCCGGAGTATATTCGTGCTTTTGAGAACCTTAAAGAGACATCTTCCGAGACACTCAATTCGCTGCTTGCTCAGTTAGAAAACGCCAAGCAAACCGCAGCTGAAGTTCTGTCACCAGATCAATTGAGAGAGTATACCTCCACCATTCAGGATATAATGAATGAATTGGATGAGCGTAATCCATTCCAAGCACTTACTGATCGAAAGAAAGAACTGGCTGAAGCTGAAGCTGAATTAGCTGAAGCTAAGAAAAATCTCGATACTGTTAATTCTGGAGGTAGAGTTATTACTGGCACTTCGCTCAATAAAGATACCGGGAAAATAGAGAAGACTTATTTAACCTCTGCTGAAGCACTTGAGAAGTATAATAAGGCTAAAGATAAAACAGTAAAGGCCGATGCAAAAGTTCATGAAGCTGAAAGAAAGGTAGATGATGTGATGGGGGAATTGTTTGACTCCATTAAAAATTTAGGTTCAGCTATAGGTGGGGAAGCCGGGGAGATTATCGGGGTTATTGGTGATATAGGACAATTCGCCTTGATGGCAATGCATGGAGTTGAGTCAGCTTCCGAAACTGCGAGTACCGCCATTCAGACTGTCGAGAAAGCTTCTGTTATTCTTGCAATTATCAGTGCTGCCATTCAGATTGCAACAAAAATAGCGAGTCTATTCAATAGTACGGATCATATGGCTGAGTTTCGCAAAGAAATGACCAAGCTGAATTACGAATTGGAATTAGCTAAACTAAATGCGGAGATATCCACCGATAAGAATAGCATTTTCGGTGATGACCTGTGGGGTAATGCTGTCAAGAATGTGAATCTCGCCCAAGAAGCTCTGGAAAAGTACAATGGAACGCTGGACAGGATAAGCAATCGCAAGAAGTATACCGGCCTGACAGCATTGATGGCGGAGGTCAAGGGCATCAAGAACTCGTACGACTCTCTTGGTGCATCAATAGCGGACATGCAGGTGAAGGTGCAGCATAAGACGTGGTTTCGTTCAGCCAAGTATTCTTCGCTAAAAGATTCAGTACCGGAGCTGTTCAATGCGGACGGCACTGTCAACCAGACCGCTCTGGAGAAGTTTATAGGGTCGGATACCTTCGGCAAACTGAGTGAGGAAAATCAAAAGTATCTTCAAGAAATGTCTGACTACTGGAAAACTTACGAGGAAGCTGTTGATCAGGTTAAAGACTATCTTACGGATATCTTTGGAGATCTTGGTAATACAATGAGTGACGCACTTGTCGATGCTTTTAAGAATGGAACTGATGCAGCCAAAGCCTTTACTGATTCTGTCTCTGATATGTTAGAGACATTGGCAAAGCAGATGATTTACTCCGTTACATTGGCGCCATTGATAGAACAGGCACAAGAACAAATGCTTGGTGTCATGAAAAACGGTGACTTGAGCGATGAACAGAAGTTTAATAACTATATATCAATACTTGATGGGCTGACAAGTGGAGTCCTTGGACAACAGGATGCATATAATGCTCTTTTAAAAAAGTATCAGGAAATGGCCTCCAATCAGGGACTTGATATCTTCAAACCGGATGACGAATCAGAAGAAAATGGAGTTTCTGGGAAACTGGAAGCTGCTATGACAGAAGGTACTGCTAGTGAATTAGTCGGTCTATGGAATATGACAGCTATGGATATTCGTGCTCTTCTGAATCTAAGTTCTGAACATTTTTCAGAGTGTAGGCGCTCTTGGGATATAACTTATAGTATTTGGGAAGAGACTCAGAAAATAGCATCCAATACCGAGCGCACGGCGAATAATACAGATGGACTTGTTGAAAAGCTTGAGGATGGTCTAAAATCTGTAAAGGATGAACTGTCAGAGATAAGAAAGAATACAAAAAATAATAATAGTAGCAGAGGGTAATATGAAATATAATTTGGATAACATAGATATACGTACGTATGGTGCTATTCCCTACGTTGAGCACTCGAAAGAATGTATGGCATTGACTGGAGTATTTGACTTACCAAAACGTAAAGGAACAACGGAATACAACTGGGAATCCAGCATTGAACCATATGTTGACGCAGGTGATATTGAGTTGGATGGTAGAACCCTCACCCTATCACTCTGCATTAAAGCCGCTGACTATAAAGATAAACTCTCAGTTCTGAAAGCCGCTTGTATTTCCTGCAAGAAATTAGGTACTGAGTTTGGAGAGTTTGAAGTCATTCTCAAAGATGGTATATCTGTCGATGAATATATTATACTCAATATGGCTATTGTGAAAATAAAGTTCTGGCAACAAGTATATTCTCCAGTCGAAATAATGCTAACTCCCACGGGCGGCATATCCTACATGTTGGATGAATATAACCTACAGCAGGATTTTGGTATTCTGATTTCATCCCGTAGTAGGTTTGAAAATCTAGAAAAACGGATTGAAGTATCAACTACTAAACCGTATACTCAAACAGTATATCGAGAAGCTAGAGACATCACTTTCCAATGTATAATGAGAGGTAGAAACCTGTTTGAATTATACGAAAAGATGTCCCAATTTCAAGCTGTATGTATTGCTCCTGGGATGCGCCGTCTTTGTTTAAGAGAGAATGAAACGATTGACTTATATTTTAAAAATGGAATAACAGTAACTGCCCGGACCGAGCGATTACTAGAATTTAGTTTAAAATGTAGAGTTGTAGGATGATTGATACTTTAGACATATACCGGATTGTAGATGGAAGTCCCGTTCTTATTACAAGCATTGCCAGTGACGAAGCTGTTCTGGGTAACGTCATTATGGGTAAAAACGAAATTACTGTATCACTGGTTACAGAGGTCATTCTTGACATAAAGGAGGGTGACTATATTTTATTAGAAGGTATTAAGTATCGACTTAACAGAGAACCGGAGTTTGTTGACAAAACTATCATTCATGATACAACATTTGTCTTTGAAGCACCGGAATACACTCTCATTGATAAGATCCTGACGAATAGAATAACTGGTAGCACCAAGGTAACTTTATTAGGTAAACTGCATGATTGGGTTGAACTTTTAGTGTGGAATGTTAATAAAGCCGCTGATAATCCGCTTGGAGTAGACTCTGGCTGGCAAATTGGTTCTATTCCCGATACGGACTATATAACATTAACATTTGATGGTATAGATTGTCGCTCTTTGTTATCAGAGCTAGCTTCTGCCTATAATTATGAGTATTATGTTGAAAACAAAACAATAAATTACGTTTCTCGTATTGAAAATGAGAGAGACTTATCATTTACTCAAGGACGTGGTAATGGTTTATATGAGATTCGGCAGAGTAATGTGGATAGTGGAGATATAACTACACGCATCTATCCAGTAGGTGGTACAGAGAATATTATCCCAGGGGAAGGTGATGCCGAAGGACGTTTAATTTTGCCAGAAAAGTATATTGAGAATTTCAGTGAAACGAATCGAGTCGTTGAAAAGAAAGTTGTATTTGAAAAAGTCCATCCTACATTTACAGGAAAGGTTGAAACCCTTTCTGGGGAGAATAACCGAGAGTTTGTTTGCTCTACAATAGATTTTGATATTACCGAACTTGCTTTTAATGATGAAGCACGAGTTAACTTTCTTACCGGTGATTTGATGGGTAAATCATTTGAGTTCAAGTGGAATAATGGCGAAAAGAAAATTACCCTAATCTACCAGGAAGATACGTTGGCTACGATTGATCCGGAAACTCAAAAACGGCCTACAATACCATCTGAATTAAAATGTCTACATGGCGGAGAAGATTTTAATTTTACCGGTATCCGTCTCGGTGAAGCGTATAAGAGTGCTGCGGTTACGAAGTTGCGTGAGAAAGCTACAGATTGGTTGAACTTTCACTCTCAGAAAAGAGTAAAGTTTACCTTGTTAGTAGATTACCGTTATATGCGTGGAAAAGGTGACTTGAAACCTGGAGATCTTATAACGGTCAATATTCCGGAGCGGAATATTAGTAAATTGATTCGTATAACATCTACAGAAAAGAATCTGAAGACGGGTGAGATTACTTGTGTTGTTTCTAATTATTTGTCTGAAAAGTGGGAAGATAAAATCGAAGGACAGATTGGCACTATACAAGCTACAATTAATGGCGGCGGTGGAAATACTGGTATTACTGTTTTAGAAAAATACGATGACCGGACTCCTTCAGATAAAAATGTATTTTCTTCGCTTCGTACTATTTCGGAAATAGCGGATAATAATGAAGATTTAAAAAAAGTTTTTCTTTCTAAGGTAGAAAAAGACACCGCTTCTGGTCACCTCACCCTGTACAATGGGGGCACTGTTGAGAACGGCTTAATCGTTCGTCTTCCAAAGCAAGACACCCCAGCTGCTTTAATGTCTTGTTTGTTGGAAGAGGATATTGATACTCTTATAGAAGAAGACGAAGATGTTATCATGGAGATCGCTCCGGCAGAAATTTCCGATTTATCATTCGGTGGTCTTAGTAATGTGAATTCTTCCGTAGATAGTGCTCCGGTAGGTTCTCTTCCGGTTAAGGGTGAAAATGAATGGAGTTACGTCGCACCTACATTATATGCTGGAGTTGTTGATGCGGATAATATGCTGGTTCCTGTTTTTGACCGCAGGACACAGACTATGGTGTTTATTCCCATATCAGCTATCCGGGGAGGTATAACCCCACCTCCAACCGGCTTCCCTTATACCTTCTCTTTTGTATTAAGATAATTCTAAAAAATAAGATAATATGGCAAATTTGAATATACCTTCCAAAAATACCGGTGATATTTTATCAGCGGACGAGTTTAATCAGGTTGTCTCCGCCGTTAACGGTAAGGTGGACACTGTAACGGGAAAAGGTCTGTCAACGAATGACTATACAGACACCGAGAGAAACAAATTGGCGGAGTTACATCTCAAGGTGGATGAGATAGCCGGTGTTGTTGAAGGCACAGTCATTTCTGAGGTTGAACGTAAAATAGGTGTTTTTCGGCTATATGGCACTTCCTATGACCTTTATCAACTGTCCGTTTCATTGACGGACCTTCCGTCTGTGGCGGACAAGACAAAAAGCTACGCTGTCAGTGACGAACCTTTTGGAAACAGGCTCTATTTATCGGTCCGTGATTTCATTGTAACGGATGCCGTCGGTAATAGTTTCTATAGCCATACACATTCAGTGCGGAAAATGTATGTTGATGATGTGAATCTCAATACTTGTATCGAAATAAAGTGCAACGAGGATATCTCCAACGCCGTCAAAGCGTTTTTAACCATCCAATATATCAAGATTGATTATGAACGGGTAGACTTTACACTGACCAATGTTGATGATGCATCATCCATCGGGCTGTCTTTTCCTGCTCTGAAGTATGACAAGCAATTTGCTTACTCCCTTATAGTGGATGATTGCCGGGTTGACTCCAATAAGCTGTTTTTCCAGATCAACCAAAAATGGGTGGACTCGGAAAAATACCAGCACTTTGGACAAGCACATACCACCGGTTATACTCCGGAAAAGACACTCAACTATAGTGACGGCTTTGGAGTCGAAAAGCGTTTCACCTATGGAGTGGCCATATTTCCAACGGGGCATAATGATTACATCCCTGACTATATGGGTCGTGAGAATCCTCTTCCGAACTATCCTTATCTGACCTGGCCGCAACTTCTGCATGTCTTGAAGTTCGGGAATGAAATGCATTTCCATGATGTCTTTGATGTTGATACAGGCACTGTCGAAGGTATTCTTTCCGGTATAACTTCCGCTCAGGATAAGACTTTGGAAAAGACGGGCACCGGTATAAAGGTTATGGTGCGTCCAAACGGGAACGATGATTATATAGAGGCTTCCAAACGTCATGACGATATAATGTTTATGACTACGGAAGGAAGTAACCATACTGTTTCCGATCTGAATGCTTCCACCAACCTGTTGAAAGGAATCATTTACCGTCGTAACTGTGATGGTATCACAAGTGATAACTTCATGTCCAGGATAACGGATAATGCCTCCGTGCCTAATAAATGGATGTGTGATTTCACGCACTCCCCATCCTCCGGCATGCTTGAAGGACTTGTGTTCCTTAACGACACTTACGGTAAGGATGGAAACGATACAGTCTGGTTCGCCACTATTGATGAAATCTATGAGTACTGGTTCATCCGGCAAAATGCAAAGTTCAGAAAAGAAATATCCGGTAGCAATGTCAAGTTTACCCTGTTCATTCCCCGGCTGAAATATGGGCGGCATACTGATTTTACAGTACAGCTAACCGATGCTGTCTATACTTCCGGCAGTATCAGCTTACAGACCGATAACGTTTATGGGCTGTCTTATGGTGTCAAGTCCGGTAAGTTCCTTATAAATTTCAATCTGAACGCAAAGTTGCCGGATTATGCCGAAGAGTTCGTATCCCGATATGAAGCGACATTGAATGATGATGACAAAACAGATGCCGCATACTTCGTACAACAACTCCGTACTGACTTGCAGGCTCCATTCCTTGCGCGACTTGCTGCCAATGAAAATCCTCCTGAGCTTAATTCTATCTCTATCAATGGAGGTGCCGCAACGACATACGACAGCAATGTATCTGTAGCCTTATCTGCTACAGGAAGTATTACCCACTACAAGATCAGTGAAAATGCAGGTATGACAGGTGCTGAATGGATGGCGGGAACATCTAAGATTCTTTCTTATTCATTGTCTGCCGGATACGGAAGCAAGACTGTTTATGTGCAGGTCAAAAATAATTATGGCGAGTCCGCCATCAAGTCAAGTATAATTAGTTATGCAGAACAGCCCGCGGTTTCCTACACCGTTACAGGGCGTGCTAATAACTCTGCTTATGGTTCCGTCACTCCCGCTTCTCAGACTGTTGCTGAAGGTGGACAAGCGGTAGTCAATGCACAGGCCAATGATGGGTATGAGATCGATAGCTGGTCAGGTGCCGATTCATCAACGGGTGTAGGTGCAGACTCCGGCACTGCAACAGTGACAAACGTGCAAGCTGATAAGACTGTAACATGCAATTTCCGGCAACAAGGCAGTACTCCGCCAACTTCTATTAAATGGGTATTGAGCATGAATAATAGTATGTCAATAGAAGGTTATGATCCCGAAACTGGGATCAGTCGCATGCAAGCTATTACCGCTATGCGTAATATGTATACCACTACCGGTGAACAGATCGGTACTATGGGCTGCACTTTCAACGGTTCAAGGCTCTCCGCTGATTCTGAAAAGAATTCCGGTAATGCCGGTGCCGTTACTGGTAATAACTCTGGTATATGCCCCGATGAGTATTTGGCAAAGATGGTCGGAACTTATTCATCCACCAACCTGGGTTATCTGCCCAGTACGGTTTTCAATATATCCGGTCTTCCGGCGGGGACCTATAATGTGCGAATACTTTCCAATACCAGGAGTTCTACACTCTCCCAGGGCGACAATCCATTAAAATATGCGGTAAATGGTACTGAAATAGAGAAAGATAATAACTGGCCAGTTAACAATACGTCCGGGTTAGTTGAATTTAACGATGTTATTTCTGGCGGTACATTAACTGTGACTGCGACCGGTCCTTCTTACACGGGTACCCGGACTAATCCGATTAATATTATTGAAATAGAAAAAATATCATAGTGTTATGGCTATATTAAGTACAGCAAAGATCGTGGGTATGCTTACCTCGGCTAAGAAAACGGGTAAACAAGTCTTAAATTCTGCCGGTGAATGGGTGGCAGAGATAGTGGAAGACTTCATATCCGGGTTTGCAGGTTACGGGTGGAAAATCTGGGAGTATGTGAAAGGTAAATGGATGCTTGAGATTGATTCCATCCGGGTGCGTGAACAGTTTATCGTATTTGAGATGCTGGTGTCCAAGATGCGGGCTATCATTGGTTCGTTAGGCATTAGTCAAGCGTGTGGTAAGATTGCTACTGTTATGCTATCCGAAGATGGTACAGAGTATCTTATTACCTTGGAGGATGAGACCATGAGCTTTGTCTCCCATGACTTTATGCGGTGTCAGACCTATACAGGAACTAAACAAACGTTCTATCATGTCGAGATTGCATCCGTTGTGGATAATGTGATTCATGTGTCTGTGTCCGAGTTTGATAAAGATGAAGAGGGTAATGTAGTCAATCCTCCGGAGGTTGGAAATGATATCGTGCAATTCGGTAATTCAGTCAACAAGAACCGTCAGTCCGCAATCTACATCCACGCTGATGAGAGTGGCCAGCCTGCCATTGATATCATGTTCGATATTGACAGTAAAGACTGGACCGGCAAGATTAAGACGCGCCTTGGTGGTGATATTCCCGGGGGAGATGGTGCCCGGGGATTCTATTGCGAAAACGGCATGATCAAAGGAACCGATACCGGCGGACATACGGTATACTGCATCCATCCTGACGGTACCGCTGAGTTTGGCGATGGTTCCGCTAAGTTTGCAGCTGACAGGTCCGGTAAACTTGCCGGTGGTGCGATTTCTTGGGAGTGGGACTCAGACAAGAAAAAGTACGTGTGCACGATGGGAGATGTGATCCTTGGCTGGGATAATCTTTCCCCTGAAGCTAAGGAAAATCTGAAAGGTGCAGACGGAAAGGATGCCGTTCTATTTCAGATAGAATTTTATATAAACGGCACCCATATTAGCAATATCCCGTGCGACATACATGGCACTTCAATTTCCGGCAATATTGTTATAGCTAAGTTATATCGTATTAGTGGAAGCAGTAAGGAAGATTATATTCCTGACAGGTGGCGTGTATCTTATTTAAAGGAAGGTGTTGAAGTACTTTCCATTCAGCCCTTGGAATCGCTTAACTTTATAAATATATCCCTCGACAAATCATTAGAATATGACAGTATTGCGGTGATGGTCTATGAACAGTCAATTCCTGATTATGTCTTGATTACCGAGGCTTCAATATCTAAGGTTATGGCAAATGTACCAGATTGGTTAATAGGCTGGGATACCAACAAGGTGCAGATAGGCAGCGAGTATATGATATCTCCGAAGCTGTTCACGGGTAAGAACACCGGGACGGCTGAGGAACCGATCTTAACCGGTATCGTGCAGGGTGACAAGTGTATAACCATTGATGGAGTTGAACGATCCGGTATCTTTGCTTTGGTGGATAACGAGATAATGTTTGAGCTTGACCCGGAAAATGGAAAATACAAATTCAATGGTGAGGTCAACGCTACAAGTGGAGTCTTTAAGAATATAAAATCGCCAAACGATTCTTTTAGAATTAAAGAAAATGGAGAAATAGAGATAGTAGGTAAGATTTCCACTTCCTCGAATGGTACTCGTATAGAAATAGACCCGGTTACTAATAGTCTCAAAATGTACACTCAAGACGGTATAGAAGTTGGGAACTTGAGCTTTTTTGAAAGCGAATGGAATGGTGTTATTAATTATCTTCCACGACTTAGGCTGCGTAGATATGTAGATAATGTGTTATATAATGAAACTTCAATAGACAGTGGAACAATCTTTTGTTCTCAAAAAGTAGGTTCTGATGATTATTCCTGTTATTTGATTCCTTCTAACGGTTTGACATTTTACAAGAATAACGAGCAGACCAAGCATTATTCAAAGGCGTAATAATAAAAGTCCCGTCTACTTTCGCAAGCGGACGGGAATAACGACAAAACTACTATGTGACCTTAACGGTCAATTTGAATGCAAAAGTAGTATTAATGATTTAAATAATGAAGGGAAAATGAAAGATGTATTTGACTTTTTACATGCGTTAGATTTGACTAATCTTTACCGACATATCGGCGTGACATTGATGTGTTGGTTGGTAATGTTTGTCTCTGTGTTGATTGATATGTGGGATGGCGTACAGACTGCGAGGGTAATGAAAGAGAAAGTAGATAGCAAGGGATTACGACGTACATTTGCTAAAGCTGGCGATTATTGGCGTATGATGTTGTTTGGACTAATGTTCGATACATTGGGGTTACTCTTTACTTGGTATGTGTTACCATACATGACAATTATCATCACAGTTGGAGTCTTGATTATTGAATTTCGGAGCGTATGGGAACATAATAAGAGAAAGCGGAGCCATGCGGCAGAGTTGCCTGGTGTGATAGCCAATATCGTAAAGTGTGCATCGGAGAAGGATGCTTTAGAATTAATTGAAAAAATAAAGGAGGTACAGAAATGAGAACAATTGATGCAATTATCATCCATTGCTCGGCCACACGTGCCGGGCAGGACCTACGGGCCAAAGACATTGATCAGATGCACCGGGCGCGTGGTTTTAATCAGATTGGTTATAACTTTGTGATTGACCTTGATGGGACTGTGGAGACTGGACGCCCTCTCTCTGTCGACGGGGCGCATTGTAATACTAAAGGATTCTCGAATGTGTCATACAACAAACATTCGGTTGGTATCTGTTATATTGGTGGTCTGGATGCAAACGGGAAACCAACCGATACCCGGACGCCTGAACAGAAAGCTTCACTTCGAGATTTGGTTGCCAAACTTTGTAAGGAGTACCAGATTATTGAGCTTCTTGGTCACCGGGACACTTCGCCAGACCTTGATGGTAGCGGCGAAGTAGAGCCGGCAGAGTACATCAAGGCGTGTCCTTGCTTTGATGTACGTAGTGAGTTCTCTAACTTTCTCCGTAATGTAGTTGTACGGCCATGAAAAAGCTGCCTTGGATATTAGTTATATTGCTGGCGGTGGTTTGTGTGGTTGCCTGGTTCCGTCCGCACGAACCTTTGCCGGCAGAAATACGTACCGAGACGAAGGTAAATACAGTAGTCAAGGTTGATACGTTACTTATCTCTGCACCTATGGCTCCTCTGTTAGTTTTCCAGCTAACAGATACTATTCGTATTGGTGATACGGTAGTTCATCGCGAGCAGGCTTATTATGAGGATAGTCTTTACCGGATATGGGGGAGTGGGTATCGTTCGAGGTTGGATAGCTTGCAGATATTTCCGAAGACGGTGTATCGGACGGTGACGAATGATATCTATCATACTATTGTGCCGAAGAAGCGTTGGGGATTGGGGGTACAGGTCGGGTATGGGTATCTAGGTGGATTTTATACAGGTGTGGGGATTAGCTACAACTTTTTTCAATGGTAGTTTTTATATGATGTTATCGATTACTGATTATCTTCCTTTATATATAAAAAGAAGATAGATGAGGTTTATAAGATTATAGCGCAAAATGATATTTCGGCTTTAGTCTTTCTTTTATACCATAGTGTTTAAAAATGAAAAATAAATGTTTTTTGCAAAAATAACTATTGGCATGTTGTTGGTGCTTGTTTTATACTGTTTTAGATGTTTGTAATTTAAAAGTATTTACTAATGGCATTCTTTAATTAAAAAGCTATACTTTATTTTTTCCTAGTATTGGATTGTAAAATGAAATTAAAGATGTATTTTTGGCAAAAAACACTTGAATTATATTGTATTTTAAATTTTAATTACTTATGAATCACAAATTATTCATATCTCACAGCAGTATACAAAAACCATATGTTGAGGAACTTCTTAGATTTGTTGGCTATGATTATGCCATTGTTGATAAATATACTTTTGAGAGCGGAAAAAACCTTTGGGATGATATACGTATGGCTATTGATAGTTGTGACTTCTTTGTATACTTAATTTCTGAGGAGTCATTACAATCAGAATGGGTGGATCATGAAATTGGTTATGTGCGTGAAAGAATTGATGAAAACCAAATTATTTTCTGTCCTTTTATTATTGATGAAAAAATTGATATAAATCATCCGAAAATAAAAAAATGGATTAAAAATGCTTATCTAACTGATCATTTTGTACATCCTCGTTCACTTGCACGTCTATTGAAGAAGAAGATTCGCCGTAGTGTCTGGGAACAGTTTCCTGCTTTAAAAATACAAAACCATTTATTTTTGGGCCGTGAGCAAGAGATACATGCTCTTGCAGAAGCTTATTTTAATGAGGGTGATTATTGTAAAACAAGTATTATTATTTCTGGGCTTCCGCATGTGGGAAGAAAAAGACTTCTCCGAGAGTTTGTCGCTACTAAAGTAATGGTTGGTGGGGATCCGACAGATCTTATAGAAATAAGGATGACAGATAAAGATAGTATACAAGAATTTGCTATCCAACTTAATGATATTATAGAAGATTATAGTTATGATGAACTTTTGGACAAAGTTAGAGATAAAGATGGTGCCTTATCAATAACAGTTCAGTTACTTAATCGGTTGCATGATATTAAGGAACACATTGTGATTAATGATGATAAATGTATCGTACGTGGCGATGGTTTACTTACGGAGTGGTTTCTTGATATAGTAAAACATGATTCTTTAAAGTCGCGTCTATATCTAAATGTTGCTTCGCGTTTTACGCCTCGACCTGATTTGAGTGAGATATTCTCCAATATTGTTACATATCAGATTCATCCATTGAAGTCTACGGATATGAAGACATTGTTCAATGCTTATGCCCTGCAGAAAGGACTGGAAGTATCATCACAAGATGTAAATTATTTTATAGAACAATTTGCCGGTTATCCAGAACAAGCTTTATTTGCAGTCGATACGCTTGACAAAAGTAATGTAGCATTAGCGAGAAAGAAAGTACAGGACATAGTTAGTAAGTTCGATAATAATTATCAGGCTATTGTAACAGATTTAAAAAAAGATGATCGAACTTTCCAAATTTTGATATTATTGTCATTTTTTGAATTTATAAGTTACGATTATTTATGTCGTATTTGTGGAGAAGATATTGTAGATGTATTAGAAAAATTTCATTACTATTCTTTAACTGAGTCTTTTGGGTCAGGTAAACAGTATATCAGCTTAAGTCCAGCTATTGTTGATTATATTAAACGGGTTAAATTTAAGTTGTCTGATATATATCAAAAAAGATTACACAAAATGACTCGTGAAGTTTTGGAAAATACAGATGATAAGATTTCAGATATATCATATCGTTTATATGCCACAAAAGAATTATTAAGGCAAGGTGGTGTAAATGTAGATGAACGTTATCTTATTCCTTCTTTTGTGCTTAAAGTAATAGCAGAAGAATATTATGATGGTCATGATGACAATGTTATTTCCCTTGCAGATAGAGTCTTGAAAAGCTATCATAGAAGTACATATGAAGCAGTGATTCGTAATATAAACTACTGGTTATGTTGCGCTTTGTGCAGAAAAAAAGATCGCCGTTTCTTTGATGAAGTGAAATATTTTGAGAATTCACCATATTCATTTTATTTTCTTAATGGTTTTTACTTTCGCCATACTCGAAATTATTCCAAAGCTAAAGAATATTATAAGGACGCTTTAAGCCATACACGAGAGTATGATGAAGATAGCTATGCTTCTAAGGCTGAACATGAAATGGTAATGGTCTGTATGATACTTGGCGATTATGAAGAAGCTTTAGAATTAGTTGAGCATAGTTATAATAAGAATCCGTCAAATACTTACCATATAGAATCTTATTTCCGTTGTTTGGTGCGTTCTGCTCATCCTGATCGTGACATATTACAACGTTTGATGAGTGAAATGCACAAATCATTTGATAGCCACCGTGAAATCATTTATGATACAATGCAAGCAGAATATACATATTATGTTAATGGAAAATTCATCGATGCAATTAATATGTTACGTCCAATAATAGTAAATAATAAGGATAAATTTCGTAATTATCCATTGCGGTCACTTCGTGAAATATGTCGCAAACGTGATGCAATGCAAATATATGCTAGTATATTGAAGTTATGTAAAGACTTTCAAGAGGAAGCAGATTTTGATGTAGTAGATAAATAAAATATAGATAAGTAGAGCGTAAAATGTGATAAGGAACAATTTAAAGAGGTAATATTAAGTGAAGCTGAACATATTACAGACACCAGTATTTATGTTCGTGCCAATATCAACGACATTAAACAGCATTACCCGGATGGGTTTTACAATCCGGCCATTACGCGACTGTACAGGCTGAAGGAATTTGTAGAAGGGACGACAGAATAGTTGTCCCTTCCTATGTTATCTAACATATCTTTTAAATGATAACATGTTTAGTTATTTTCTATTTTTACACAGTAATATAAAAATAATATATCATGGCAGAATATAGTAGAGAACAAAGGAGTAAGCTTAGTAGGACGCTTGCCAATTGTGAGACTGGAAGTAAGCAATTGAAAGGATTTGTAGATAATCGCAAACAGAAAGTTATTCAACAACAAAAAGATGTTAGAACAATTTCTACAGGTTTAATAAGAAGTGTCTCTAATGACTATCGTTTACAGGCAGATGAAGAATTCGTTACTGGGAATACATATCCATTAGGATTTATAAATGAACAGCAATTTAGAGATGCTACCCGTCTACTTGCAAGGAGATATAGAGGATCTGAAATCATAGTTTCAGGTAGTAGTGTTACAGGATATCAGTATCGGGATCCTAGAATACCTTTTAGAGCAGAAAGTGATATTGATATGGGAGTTGTTGGTACTATACCTCTAGGAGTTAATGCACGTGGATTTCCAAGTGGAAGAGCAATGCGTCGATTTGAACGAGACTTTAATGCAAGTATGCAAAATACAATTCACCATCCAACTGGAATTAGATTTTACGAGACCAGACCTGTTCGCCCAATAATTGTACGTCCGCATACCCCAGAAGGCACTATAAAATATTTTGTGTAAATGGAAAATACGGGATTCAGGTTGAGTTC
>OGRG01000090.1_pt1 | contig 100722 bp, 85 predicted proteins | sample 1553501 | NCBI WGS metagenome assembly OGRG01 (sample SAMEA2580018, study PRJEB22360) | human gut metagenome | biome: human gut; feature: human-associated habitat; material: faeces | place: Denmark | collected 2008/2010 | reverse complement strand
CCGTGTAATCCGCGTAATCCGCGCCTAAATCATTATCAGCATTTAGTTCATTACTATACCGTTACGGCATCGGTTTCAAACCTTCCCAACGGACATCCCATGTTCCGTCCTGCGGGAAGCCCGGGTTCTTCACCTGGCAGCCATCCCAACCGGCACACATTAATGCTACGGCAGTCAGCAAGCCTCCATTACCGGGTAGGTAACAGCGCAGACGACCATCCTGGTAGTTATGTCCATTCTGCAAATACGTATTCGTGCGCTTATCCATCAGCAAGGCGCCGACAGCTTTTTCCGGCTCGCCCAGACGAGTGGCATTCATGGCAGTCATCGGATAATCCCATCCCCAGGTCTTACCCCAGTTCCAGTTGTCCCACACCCAGTGCAGGGTATTCTTCATGTAGTCGTCACGAATGAGTTTATTCATCGGAAGGATACCTACAGACCCCAATACAGCCATGTGATCGCTGGTAAAACGAATATCTTTGTATGTATCAACAGCATCTTCAGAAGCAAGGTAAAGATGATCCTCATTATAGGCAAGCGGAGAAAGTTTATCAATCATCTCATCCCACTCCAGATTACGCTTCTCTCCGGCACGCTCGCGCCATTTCTGCGCAGTCTGCATGGCAAAGTGCCAGTAAGACAATTCGAAAGGCGGGTTGATGGTAGTAGCTGCACGCAGCGTCTCTTGTGCAGGAATAGCTCCCTTCAGAATGAAACGTCCGTGAAACTCATCATAAGTTGCAAAAGCATACATGAACTCGGCAGTTTCCTGCACCAGACGATTGTACTTCTTAATCACTTCATCCGAAGGATTGGCACGGTAGACAAGTTCTGCCAGATAGATAAAGTGCGGTTGTTGCCAGATCAGGAAAGAACCTACATTTGAGGGAGCTTCCGTACCACTGGGATCGGTCATTTTCATCCAGCGTACGCCGGGAAACCCTTGACGACGTGCTATTTCACGAGCAACAGGCTCTACAGTTTCGTACCAACCCAGTGTACGATCCAGCAGATTGGCATGTCCCCAAAGAGGTTGCCATGCCTGATGCCACCAAATCATTTCGAGATGGAATTTACCAAACCAGGAGTTATAAGTCAAACCTGTTTCCTGCGGAGGTACACTTCCAGCCGACTGGATAGCAAGCAGATACTGACTCAACAACACGCGACGTTCCAATTCTTTGGCACGCGGATCCGTGCAATGAGAGAAGTCAACGGCAGCACCATTCTTCCAGAAATCCGTCCAGTATGTAGCACTGGCGGCAGCGGTTTCGGTGAAAGCGGGCAATGCTTTGTCATCGGCATAGACAGCAGGTTCACTTTCGAATACGGTTCCCTGAAAATTCGGTGTAAACAGGCAGGAAAAGGCCAACATATCTTCTTCAGGAGTCAGTACGAAATAGTTCTTAGACTTCTCAGCCAGATTCGCCTTGCCTTCCCAACGGAGGGTTACGTAATAAGTTGTTTCGTCAAGTACACGCTTCAACAAAGCACTTTGAGCATCCTGGCGAACGATAGTTGTGGAATGTTTGTCGTTCGCATTCCAATTGCAGGCATCATCGGCATGTCCGCCTGTAGGATAAGGAAAACGCAGATTAACCCCCGCATGCGCACGACTGGTAACACAAGCAGAAATCATATCCTGGTTAGGATGGCAGACTGTCTGCACATCGAAAGCATTGCCATTCAACATGAAGTGGCTGGTGATTTCACCTTTCCACATATTCAGTGTCTGCTGAATCTCAGTAATATCAGAAGCTTTCACTCCCTCGCCCAGTTCGAGGCCTATAATGCCCAGATGCAGGCGATGCGGATTCACACGAAACCAATCGGAAGATTCTTTCTGACGGCCCGGTTCCTTGAACTGGCAGGCATAGAGTTCTTCGTGACCACGACCGAAGTCAAATGATTTCAGTGTTTCCTCATGCTTATATCCTTTAGGATTGGCAAATGAATGCCAGCCCCACTGGCTCTGTGTGCCCAAGGGTACACCTTTACTATACATGGCCGGAAATGTCTGCAAACCGGTAGCATCTACCGTGAACGCAAATTCACCGTTGCCGACACTAAGCGAAGCCAACGAATCGAATGAGGATACTTGGGGATTGTTACGGGCCACCAATGCTTCACGGTCTATCGGAGCTTGTTTCTCCGAACCACAAGCCGTCAGCACGAAAGCGGCGAGAAGGGAATGAAATACTTTTTTCATGGTATTCTTTATAACAGATAGTTAGATTAATAGCTGGGACAAAAATAGCAGTTCCCGGTAAAGCAGGCGGTGCAGGGTTTGACGGAAATGATAAGGAAAATGATAATTTAGCGGCGAAGCCATTGATATTCTGACTATCTCAATTCCCCTCCTCCAGCTGGAGGAGGGGTGCCCAACGGGCGGGGTGGTAGGTGAGAGAAAAATTCCTTTATCTTATTATTAATAGGTATTTTATTGTTTTACCTACCACCTCCCCCTACGGGTACTCCACCCCCTCCGACTCCCCCGTTATCGGGGGAGAGCAATTCCCAAGAGGAGGAGAATTTGAGATACTTCAACCTTTCATCTCCCGTTAAATTATCATTTATCTGAAATCAAACATCAAATTCAACCTCAATCCCTCATCCCCCTTCTTGATACGGATTATTCCCGGTTGGCTCTGTGGTCCGTGCTGACTAATAGGTTTGAAGCAACGGATAGCTGGTATATCGAGCAGGAAGGAAATATCTCCGGCAGGGAAGTCGGGCATGGTATTCAGGCCATCCTGACGTCCGTGAGGTTCTTCGGGGGTAAATACTCGCAGGAATATCCCGTCACTCGCCGCATAAACCGTAAATGGAGCGGTAGAACTTTGCAAAGTTGCCCAGTAAAGATTAGCATGATAGCCCTTGAACTCCGGATAAACCAGACGTTCGGTACTTTCACCGGTGATTGTATTATTATAATCTTTCTGCCAAACACCATAATTTGCCCCCGGAATACGATTCTTCCATACACGATATGGACCGCGTCCCATCCAACGCATACCGGAACACTCGGACTCAGGATAAGAGAAAGTAAGGCCAAGATTCAGCACTTCCGTGTCAGTGAAAGCATCGTCGAAGCCACCACCACCGGAAGCTCGGTTCAGCAACACAGCATCCATCGAGAGCAATCCGTCCGGTGTCAGACGCCAAACAATAGAGTCCGCCGCACCACGATAACGGGCACAAAGAACCGCATCTCCATTTTCCGTACGAGCAGACAGATCAGCCAACACCATCTTCATCCCAACAGCAACAGGGCCATCTTTCAGCGGGATGATTCGTCCGTCAGCATTCCTCGTCACAGAAGTGATAGTGGCATCACTCTTTCGGAAAGAGACAGTGACGGCAGAAGAACGCAACGTAATCAGAGTATCTGTTTCCTCAACATGGCAATTACTTGCAGCCGCACTTTGCGAACCGGACGGATGAGCATCTGCCCTCTTCGGCTGTAACTCACCTTTCAGATAGTCTTTCGCGTAATGTATCGGGAATGTACGTGTACAGACACTCTCGCCATCTGCTCCATAAGCTTCAAGTTCCAGAATATCTCCGTTGAAGAAATTATCCGGCAGATTCATGCGTGCAAACCCCGTTTCTCCGGGAACCAATGACGGTAACTGCACCATTCCACTGTCCAGCACCTGACGCCATGCCCGTGCACCTCCGTCAGCTACTGTCACAACTTCCCCTTCTCCATCACCATTCAGTGGTGACGTGCAATGAAGCACGCGCCAGCGCATGGAGCATGCACCCAGGTTTGTAAACAGATATCTGTTCGATACCCGGAAATCCCCACGGAACGAAGGAGTAATCATCAACGGTTCTATATGTATTGGCGACCAGACTTCACGAACTGAATAATAACTGCCCTCTTTTTCCCGGAAAGGCCCCAGAATACCATCCGGTGCATTATAATCTTCACTGTCCAGTGCCCCGCCGCGATCCGAACGACGCACTGCCTCATCACTATATGCCCACATGAAACCTCCGGCAAAGAGCGGATGAGCGGTGTAGCGTGCCCAGAAATCTTCCAGTCCGGCACCATGTCCCTGGTCGTACTGGCCGTGCATGAACTCGGCAGGCATAAAGACTTTATAGCCATTGGTGAAACGGGCCACTCCTGTGAGATAAGCGGGATAGTGATGGGTATCCAGTTCGTCAAAGTCCGCCCAGGGATGGATGACATGACGTTTCTGGGGATCGTATGTACGGAACAGGCTGTCGACGGCAGTATTCCATCCGCCTTCGTTGCCATTGCTCCACAACACGATACACGGATGGTTTACATCGCGCGTCAGCATTTCGCGAACAAGCCGGGTACCCGTCGGGGTATCGTAAGCATCCTGCCAGCCTGCCAGTTCATCAATATAAAGCAAGCCCAACGAGTCGCAGGCATCCAGGAAATGCTCATCAGGCGGATAATGGGAACGGACAGCGTTCATATTCATTTCTTTGATGAGCTTCACGTCCTGTATGCTAAGTTCTTTATTCGTGGTTCGTCCACCATCGGGATGGAAAGAGTGGCGGTTGATTCCCTTCATAACCAGCTTCGTACCGTTCAGGTAGAGCCCGTCGCGGGGACGGAAATCAATGGTGCGAAAACCGATGCGGGTATCCACAAAGTGACGTGGATTCGTATTCTTATCACACAAATACACTCTAAGTTGATAAAGGTTGGGAGATTCCGGAGTCCACGGGCAAATATCTTCCCAACGGCTTGTGGAGTGCAACGTAGATGCGCCTTCCTTAAATTGAACAAATACGACTGTCGTTTCTTCGAACAATGTATCCTTTTTCTGCAAAGGTTCTACCTCTATTCCTAGGTACCCTTCCTCAGTAACCCCTTTCAAATACACATCCAGTTTCAGTGTGCCATCCGCCTGCGCGTCCACAGCCAGACGCTCTATATGTGTTGCCGGTTTTGCTTCCAGCCATACCGGGCGGTATATTCCACCGAACAGCCACCAGTCCGCTTTACGTTCGGCGGCATTTACTGTACGGTTGTCGGAATGTTTCTTCACCCGTACTTCTATTTGGTTGGAATTTCCGTATTTCAGCAATTCCGTTACGTCATAAGAAAAGCGATAGAAACCGCCCTGATGCACCGGTCCCGCCGATTGCCCGTTGACTAAAACCTCGGTATCGGTCATTACACCGTCAAACCAGAGACGTATGTTCTGTCCCTGCCAGTTGCGGGGTACGCGGAAAGAACGTTTGTATGTGCCTTCTTCCATCGAAGGGTTCTTCACGCCCGGCTTTTTATACCAGCGGCCGTAGGTGTATTCGCCGAAGCCTTGCAATTCCCATTGCGAGGGGACTTCTATTTTACTCCAGCGTCCACTGTTCCGGCCTTCGGAGACGCGGAATTGCCAGGTCACCGTACTGCCCAGCCCGGTGCCGGAAAGATATTGGCGTTCTGTTTCCTGGGCTTGTACAACCCAAGTGGTCAATAAGAAAAGGAGGATTCCGAGAAAGTGCTTTCTGCTCATAGTATTTGGCTTTATTATTCGATTTTACAAAGAAAGACATTCTCAGGCAAACAGGAAATAAGCAGAATGATTTTCTGGCTGTACAAAATGACAGGAAGAGAACGACTAACCATTTAGACTCTTGTGCCCACCAATAAAAAATATAACTTAGTTTTTTCCCTACGTCCTTACTTCATCCACTTTACCAGTACTTGAATTACTCTTATTGTAAAGTATAACCAAGTTATATGGGGGTATGTCACACTGATAAGTATAACCACTCTCGTTGAATGTTTTAGTAGTGGTATAATAATTCGTCTGTGCATGCAAATATGACACATAGAATAAGATACAAATAGAAACAATTAAAGTTCTTATTAGCAAATTCATACGCACAGACGATTATTAATTAAATGACTTACTATTTAGGTTCTTGCGCCCACCAATAAAAGATATAATTCAATTTCTTTCCCACGGTAGTCGGAGTATACCAAATATTTTTTTTGATTTCGGTTTCAATCTTGCGATAAACAGAAACAGGAATGGTGGCAAAAGGATCGGATTTGTGAAATTCAAAGCTTACTTCATCCACTTTACCAGTACTTGAATTTATGTACATAATTATATTGAAATCATGTCCTTTTATCCTTTGCTTCTCACTGGCTGAAAATGCGGAATTAACAATAGAAAAACGTTTTGAACGTGTCCAAGTGTCGCTTTCAAGTAATTTAATACCATCACCAGCCTCATCTTGCACAAAATTTTTGCCTGTATCCTTATAAATAGAATGAACATAGATCCATTTATTACTCTTATTGTAAAGTGTAACCAAGTTATATGGGGGTATGTCACACTGATAAGTATAGCCACTCTCGTTGAATGTTTTAGTAGTGGTATAATAATTCGTCTGTGCATGCAAATATGACACATAGAATAAGATACAAATAGAAACAATTAAAGTTCTTATTAGCAAATTCATACGCACAGACGATTATTAATTAAATGACTTACTATTTAGGTTCTTGCGCCCACCAATAAAAGATATAATTCAATTTCTTTCCCACGGTAGTCGGAGCATACCAGATATTTTCCTTTATTTCGGTTTCAATCCTACGATAAACAGAAACGGGAATAGTGGCGTAAGGTCTAAAATTTGGAAACTCAAAGCTTACTTCATCAACTTTACCAGTACCTGAATTTATATACATTATTATAGTAAAGTCATGCCCCTTTATTCTCTGTTTCTCACTAGCAGAGAATGCGGAATTGACAATAGAAAAACGTTTAGAACGTGTCCAAGTGTCACTTTCAAGCAGCTTAATGCCATCACCGGCTTCATCTTGTACAAAACTTTTGCCTGTATCTTTATAGACCGGATAAATATTTATCCATTTATTGCTCTTATTATAAAGCGAAACAAATCTAGAAGCAGCTACATCGCACTGATAAGTGTAACCGTTCTCATTAAATGTCTTGGTAGTGGTATAATAATTCGTCTGTGCATGCAAATATGTTACACAAAACAGCATGCTAATAATAATAGTTTTCACCTAATTATCGTATATTTACAAGAGTTTCAAAGCACTTAATTTTTCCTACCACTGAAGCATCTCCCTCTTTAATTATCCTAATAGATAATTTAGTTGTTACAACTATACTTTTTGCATTCAACCACTTTTCTTTATTCTTTAGAGTAATGCCAAAACATTTTTCTTCATTTGGATTCATCCAACTCATAGAACGATATTTCTTTAAAGTATCTGCTTTTTCATCATATTCCCACATCAAAAACATCGCGTCATCAGAAAAAGGACTTTGCGGGCTTTCCCTAATGTAAATAATACTACCATCAAACTCATTCGTGCCAATACGACCATTAAATAGTCCAAATGATTTGCTGCTACTTTCGTTTTTTACTTTTATAAGTAAAAACTGTTTCTCTTTTAAATAAGACACATCCACCTTTAATTCATTTTGAGATAAACACAAAGTAGAAAATGTGAACGAAATTAATATGCAAATAATATATTTCATAATCTATAATTTATTTATATTCTTCTATTGCTATTTTATATTTTTGTTGATGTAACCACAACCCATACTCTCTTTCAATGCTATATGAATCCGTAACATTTTTAACTGTTTCAATTTCATTTGTATAGGCATTAATATCATTTAAATAATACTCCGGAGGCAAAGTAGTAGCAACCATAAGTTCTGTATATTTAATATATTCATCCAAACTCGTTCCACTAGAGTGTGAGGAGTTGTATTCTTCTATATGTAATGCTCTTAAATAATTCATCAAATTATCAGGAGGAGTATCAAAATATCTTATACTATTTAAATTTTGCAACTTAGAATCCCAATCTGTTTCACTATTTACATCGTTGCGTATATGATAGATTTCATGATAGATTATTGATACTTGATCATTTACATCACGTCCATAAAATTGGGTACATACTTGAATTTCACTCCCGTCTTTTGTTCGTTTAGCATTTGATTTACATTCAATATTTTCTGTTAGTTTTATTCCTTCTAAATCAATCCCTAGTTCTTTTAGCTTAGAAGGAATTACTTTTTGAGTTTCTGTTAGATTCTTACAGGACTTCACTTTAGTGTAGTCAAAAGGATTAGTTGGATTAGTTTCATATCCTGCTCCTCCCGGAGGATAGGGATCATTCCACCAATCATCCTCTTCTTCATCATCACTACCATCATCCTCCCAATAACAATCTGTCACACAGTCGTCCCCTTTATATTTAGGTATACAATTTTCCTCGATTTCAAGGACTATACCGGATTCTAAATCACCGGTTTCAACATACGAATAAGTGCAATCATCTTCGAAAACAGGGAAGCAACTTTCATAGCAGACTTCTACTTCAGCACGCGTCTGCACACCAAGCGTATCCAATGTTTGCTCATCATTACTTATTGCTGACAGAGTTGCTACTATTTTACCTTCCGAGTATCTCCATCCATTCATAAATGTTCCGTCCAATTCATGAAAAAGTACAGAACCGCTGAAATCCGGCTGTCGATACAAATAGCTGTTCTTTCCTATGGTACGAGTTTTTTTCAAATACTCCAAAGTACCGACAAAAGTCATAATAAAGCTCCTTGTAGTACCTTTTTTCTTATCCCGTAAAACTACCATCCGAATCGTATTTCTAATAAAATCAGACTTCATTCCGGATTCCCAATACGCAGCGGTTTCACGATCCATCACCACATGGACACCCTGACTAAGTATAGGAGTTTCCACAACCTCATACCGTTTGCGATTGTGCTCTTTGGCTTTTTCCCAATAAGGTTTTTGAAGCCGTTCTGTTCCGTCTACAGATCGTGTGGGCACCACCGGGGTGTAGTTACTTTCAAACCATTGCCTCGCAACAGAGACCGTCAGTTCCTGATTCTTGTTCTTAGCTTGCCTTACCGCAGGGTTCTCATTATCCAACAACATTTGGTCGGCACAAGCAAACAACATGCCCAGTACACTGATGTATGCCAAGATACGCCATTTTTTACATTTTCCAATGTTTTTCATGCTTTTTCTTTTTAGTTAAACAATTATTTTAATTCATCTTCGAAGATTTTTTTCAATTCGCGATGCAGTTTAAATGTATCAAATCCATACACTTTCACATGCTCAGTCAGTATCTCACGGGCTATTTCAACCGCCTCTTTCTTACGTCCAATCTCATTATATAGGAATACTAATTTACCGCGAGGTATTTGTAATGTAGGAACCATATACGCCGCCAATTTATAAGCTGTTTCAGCTTCTCGCCACAAGCCTTTTTCTTTCAGATAATCACCCTTCATCAATAATAAATCCGGAGAAGGAAATTTTTCTTCCAGATAATGAACAGTATGGATAAACTCCTTGTCCTGATTCTCCATTTGGGCAAGTTTACAATAAAGATATAGAAAGCTAATGTCTCCTTTCATCTCTTTCCTAAAATCAATAAAATAGCCTGTCTGCTTAAATACTTCCCTAAAGTTATGAGCATTCAGACAAATATATAAGTTATGGTAAGTATTCCATTTTATCCAAACTTTTGTGCATAAAAAGAAACTAGCACAATACACAACCGTTATCAACACAATTGAAGCAGCTTTATGAATTGATAAAAAACAGTTCTTACTTCTTGAACTTTGATTCAAATAGCAAGCCATACCAATAATCCACAATGTAAGAATAGGGAATACTTGATCAGGATAAGCAAACATACTCCATATTATGAAGCCGATCAGAAGTGATTTCAAGACAAGAGAAATACGGGTTCTATCTCTATATGAGAGACATACTCCAACTATAAACGTTAAATAGACAAGTAGCCCTATTAATCCACGTTCAACTACTATACACAGCAGCTCATTGAAAGCAAGATGCGTACTTCCTGCCAAGGCTTTCTCGGCAGAAGAAGCCGATGATTTCATGTAATCCGCCTGATAATATAGATAGTTTGCCGCAAATCCGCCTTTCCCAAATCCGGTCAATGGTTTATCCTGTATCATTTCCCAACTAACTTTCCATACCAATAAACGCCCGTCCGCTGACTTTGGCTTTAAATGATATGTTCCTCCAATAGTAATCAAAATAAAAAGTAAAATTCCGATCAAATAAAGTATTTGAGTTTTTATTTGCTTATTGGCCACAAACTGCCGATAAAAATTATATAAGATAGAAACCAACAGAGCCAGATAAGAAGCACGGGAATAGGTTAAAATCAATAAAGAGGTGCCGAAAAATAATATTATGATTGTAAATACCAACAAGATATGACACCTTTTGAAGTAACCGTAAAATGATATAACGCTGTTATAAACTACACCCAGCAGCAAACTGAGCATAATTGCAAGAACTGCCGGATTATGGAACGGTCCTGTCAAAAGAAAGAAATCACTTTTGGAAGATATGCACTCAAAATATTGTAAATACCCCCAACCCGCAAGCAATGCTACAGCACAAAGGCAAATTTTAAATAATACGGCATAATGTATCTTCCGCATAAAACGGACAACAACGAACAGTAACAATAAACACGAACATCCTATATTCCATAAACTGTCTAAATCAGAAAAATTAATTAGATAGAACACAAAGAAACCAAAACTAATCAAGTCCAGCTTAGACAATTTGATATTCTTTTTGAGAACCACAAAAAAGAATATACTCATCAGCAAGAATATTCCGGCAACACCAAAAATTGCGAACGTTTTAGTATGACTGAATATCTCAGGAGGTAAACCGGATACAGATGCTAAAACCACCAATCCCAGCAAGATCGAGACTATATGATCTATGGTAATTTTCATTTCAAAGCCAATTTAAAGATACCCTTTGTCTACATGCAAGAAATATTGTTTTCCATTGATATAAAAGAAAGGAAGTTCTTCTCTACCTTCTGTTAGATTTTTCAGCCAATACAAAGTCGCGACTGGAACATTTTTAAAATCCAAAAAATGATGTTCTGCATACAATATTTGGTGTTCTTTCCATTCACCATCATAATAGAGTAACATATAGCTGTTCCCAGGAACAATCATGTTATTAGCATTCCGGGGAATAAAACGGACATTTGTTATTTGTATTGGTGTTTTAAAATCCATGCCAATACTGGAAGCTCCCACATAGGTATTAAAATCATTGTCGAAAGCATATTCCGGTTTACTCCCTGTTCGAATGGGAATACCATTAATTCGATATAATGAACACTTTTTTTGCAATGTGACTTCCGCCTCTGAAAAATAAGGAAGAGGTGTAGGCAATGTACAACTATGGTTAGGAGATTTATTTCCAAGGAATTCCATATGTGCAATATTTATCGGTTCACCATTGGATGTGCAAAAACGATAATAACGGTATTTCTTATAATTCTCAAAAGTTATTTCTTGCAAATATGGAACAGGTGTCTTTTCAATGATATATAGCGTATCATAATTCCCTTTCTCCTGATTACTCCCCAATAGACAAGCTCCATTCAGTTTTTCGTGAAAGGATCTCATTCTTCTTTTTTCCGGATACTTGCGCAATAAATGTAACTGCACTTTTTGAGATGTATCACAAGTCAAAGTGAGATATTTCAGGTCTGATACTTTTTCGTTCTGTTTATGTGTAAACACTAAATGACCATCTAAAACTGATACATCTACCGGATTCTTAGGCAGTTCATTAGTAGTCAGCGGATGAGGAATATTGTCCGAGCCACAGACTGAATGAATTATAAAAGGTTCTGAAATACTCAACATCTTATCATCATCATAACAAACAGGAAAGAATAGTATGTTCAAAGGTACTTGCTTAAAAACAATTTCTCCTTTAGAATATTCCACATTTCCCCATCCCACAGGAATCAATTGATTATCAACAGTAAACATCGCCAAATAAACTAATTTATTAGTCATATTCATTTCTATAGGTAATCTTAAAGTCACCGTCTGATGATACCTAAAAGTTTGATCACTAATCAATGGAGTATTGAATTCTTCGGGAATGAATTCGTCTTCACCGGCCAGGAAATAAGGAGTGTCTTTCTGTGCACCAAAAGTCTTTCGATAAACTTTGCCCGCATATTTGATATCACTTTCCCAGTCTTCTCTAAGATTATTATCCGGTGCCGTGTAAGGTTGCAGAATGCTAGTAGTGTCAGGAGATACACACCAAAAATGTCGTTTATCGCGATCTGTCCATTTAGGAGTGTATTCATACACAGTTGGCACTCCACAAGCACGAAGAACATTACAACTCCAGTTAGTCATATTATGACAATCCATCTTAAATTTTGGTACAAATAAGTCATAAAGCCCTAAATGCCCTTTAGGTTTTATATATTGGTTTATCCATCTGCATTTATCTACATAGACTTTATAACGTTCAAGTTTGGTAGAAATGGAAACTGTATCCATTAATAGAGTCTCGTACATTTTACGTATTTCACTGCGTTTATGCGCAAGAGATTCATTAGTAACACGGTATGGAAGGATAAACTCTTTAAAAAAATCAAAATCTTTTTCAAATGTATATCCATTCGCTTCCCAAACCCGGAGAGCTTCTTCAATATTATCAATTAGAAAATCAGCGTGAATTGTTTGCAAATCTGAAATATAAACTTCTGATTTTATTTCAAGATTTGGCAATGTATTAAAATTATCCCCTAAAGTCTGGCGTAGGGAATCATATTCTCTTCCCTTATATTGTCGTTGTTCATACAAAGACATGCCACTGAACATTACTTTATAAAGGGAATCTGTATGGGCAAAATAGCTGCTATATAGACTATCAATAAGAATTTTATCCTTACTTTCGTGATATCTCATGTTAGCTATTAAAAAGCAAGCCGATTTATAAGGCACTTTGCCTCGATCTTTAAAATGATTGAGTACTGCTTCAAGTTCAAAGCAGTTATTGCCAGCTAATTCCAAAGCTTCTTTCAATTCAGGTGAATAAGGGTTGCAAGCTGTTAGAGCAAATACTATTATCATCCCAAAACATGTGTTTTTCATATTCTGATTTCATTTATTTTGTCGGAACAAAGGTAGAACATTATTTACAGACAAATATGCCCTTACAAAATTGAGACGCAAGCATCAAATTCGCAACTAACTATATAGCAACCAATTAGTATTTTATAGACAGGAATAAATACTCTTTTTATAATAATTATTACTCTAAATTCTATAGTTCAGCATCACTTTTGTAAAACCATAAGAAAACACAACTCTCATTAGCATACAGCTATTCGGTTGTTTTTTCACTTGCAAGCTACACTAAATGCAGATACTTTGCATTACGGAAAAGTAATGAATTTGCTCACCACAGATTAACACAGATTCTCACAGAGTTTAATTAATTAAAAATCAGAGAAATAAAATTCTGTGGAAATCTGTGTTAATCTGTGGTGAATTGATTCATAACCCGTACAAAAATGCACAAAACATAACCAATAGAAATTTAACTCATATTCTGGATATTAGCTATATACATCGGACGCACAGCATCTATATATCGAACATGTCGCATCTATATATCGGACATGCAGTATCTATATATCCAATACCACCGATATATAGATGCTAAAAGAGCGGGATGAAAGAAAAGTGTTCAGCCTTTCTAATACAGATGTTCCTATATCCTCGAAAAACAGTTCTCCAAATGCCACACTTAAACGTATGAAATGCCACATCTGAGTGCCTTAAATACCACACTTGAAGAAGTGCGAAGTATGGCATTCCGGACGTTTAAGTGTGGCATTCTGGTTACTGAGATGTGGCATTCCGGTTACTTATATATCAAAGCCCCCTTAAATAAAAGTTGATGTGATTTACTCTCACTACTCTCACTTTTGAAATAAGCAGTTGATAAACAAAATATTAAGTGTGAGTGAGAGTAAATTTTGGGCGTGGGGGTAAGTTCCCTACCCTCACGCTCAAAATTTTATTCCTACAGATTAACTTGCTATAACACAATAAGATATTCCGCATTTGGCGTAGATGCCGTATAGGCCCGTAATCCGGTATTTTTAGCTTTTTTCCCCCGCATAAACGGCGGTATGTAGCCCTTTCCAAGGATTATTCTCCTAATAAATGTATCGTTTCTGTAGAGTTCATGGGGGAGGGAGGCTATCCGCGTAATCCCTATTCATCCTGTCAACCACGAGGTTCATGCAGTGTAAGAAAACCGAAAAATCTGCAGTTTCTCCTTTTACAGGAAGTTAGGAGTTTGCTGACAAGAAGTTAACTTCCTGTCGACAAACTCCCAACTTCTTGTCGACAAGAAATTGGGAGTTTGTAACATATTGATAATCAGCGATGAATTTCCTTGTGTAAAAAGAGTATTCGTGTGCATATATTACTCACTTTTACATGAATCGGACTTGCCTGAAATTACATTGCTTGTTGTAGATAAGAACAAGCAATGTAATCATTCATTGCATTGCTTATTCTGGATCATAACACCGCTTGTTTTCAGATGTTATTCAATAAGTATTTTTTCTTCCTGCAGTCTTTCAGTTTTTTCCAAACGCCCTGTTCATCGGCATTTCAGCTGAAAGATACCTGAAACTACTATAAGGCGGGAAGTTTCAGCCGTAACGTCGATGAACAGGGGATTCCGTGAGGCCTGAAAGAACGGAAAGAACTTTTTACGGAAAAATAGTGGATGCAGAGTGATAGTTCATAACAGGTACAGAAATGAGTCAAATGGTCAAGTAATGCTATCTTAATTCTCCTCCAGTTGGAGGAGGGGAATTGAGATACTCTATTTACTTAATATTGGAATTATCATTTAGCTCATAACCGAAAAGAAATACCAAAAACTATCCGATATATATCGCTGGAAAAACAACTATACTTCGCTAAAAAGAGAGGATACACGGGAGTTAAGCTGCCGAACCGGCACTTTTATCTCTTTCCTTTACGACTGTTAGGGAAAAATGTAGTATCTATTTATTCTTTCCACCGTGGTGGAAAGAATAAACCTTTGCAGAAAAATACGCTAATCTTCCGCAGAAAGGAACTTAGGAGATGCCGGTCTCCGTTTTATCTTCTTACGTATCCACAGGTAATATCCGGTCAGCGGAAGACTTGCGCCTATCAATGCTGCAACGAAAGTCAGTATCCGCGTCAGCATACCGCCCCAACTGCCCACATGCACAGAGTAAATCCAGCCACGGATTTTACCGGAGTTATCCAGGTCCTTATAGAGAGTAGTTTCGGTAATCTCGCCATTACGGGGATTGAACTTATAACGGTCTGTTCCCCGTTGGTTACCGAAACGGGGGACGGCAACACTGGCAGAACCGTCGGAAACACTAATCTGCTTGTAGTCCGGATTTGCCTCGGCCAACTGTTCATATACCTGTTGCCAATTAGTATAAGGAGAATACCTGTGTGCGCCACGGCCTTCCCTACCCTCCGGTTTACCGTCCCGCTTACCGCCTTTGGCGGTCGCATTGGCTGCCGCGTTGCCGTGTCCCATACTGGGCTGCACTTCCACGCCAAAGGTTTTATAAAATCCTGTCCTGTACCACTGGAAAGACCACGTCAATCCTGTAAGAGCCATAGCCAGCAAGAATACAAGTGCATACATTCCGCCCGCCACATGCAAGTCGTACCAAAAGCGACGCCAACCTTTATTCGCTACAATCTTCAGACTGTTCTTCAATGCCTTGCGCGTACGCGGCCACCAGACGACTACACCTGATATCAGTACAAACACGAACATCAACGTACTGGTGCCGACAATCATCTTCCCCCAGAAGATGCCGCCATCCTGCTTCATGCTGTCCAGCAACCAACGGTGCATCCGGAACATAAAGTTGAAAAAGGGCGCCCGTTCATACTTCCCCGTAATCTCACCCGTATACTGATCCACATACATAGATGCACGACGAGGTTTGGAAAGCGTGACTTGGTAAGCCCGTTCAGGATCAGACGAAATATTAACGCCGGTCACTGACACGCTATCGGGCAAGGTTGCCGCCACTTTAGTCATCAATTGCTCCATGGGTAGCGGAGCAGCCTCAACCTTTTTCACAAAGTAGAGCTCACGATGGCAAAGTTCCATCACCTCTTTCTCGAATACCAGTGCTGCACCCGAAAAGCAGATCAACGTAATCAGTATCCCGAAAGGAACGGAAAGCCACAAGTGTATATTACGGAATATCTTTCTCATTATGTCAATTTATGAAGTTCGTAAAAAAGAGCCTGGCCGGCACATACCAGCAGGCTCTTTATCCCTAATTATAATCAATGAATGGTTTTGCACTTATTTAGTAGGTGTCAACCGACCCACACCGCTGATCTGAGTAGCTTCAATGGTAACTCCCTTCGTTGCAGTGGCGCTCGACGGATTGATCTTGTAGATGGCAGGATAACCCTCGGTTGTCGTTACAGTCAGATAAACATTGCCATTTTCGGTATAAGGCGCGTTGCCGAAACCGGAAATCAAATTAGTCTCAGGCAAGCCGGTTACATAAGTCAGCTTCTTGTCGCCTGCCTTGAAGATGGCCAGTTGATTCGCAGTAAAATCTTCTTCAGTCAAAGGACGGTCATACATCAACATCAGGAAGTAGTCACCCGTAATGTGCCAGCAACGGAGGAAAGATTTTCCGCCACTTTGAGCTTCCAGATCACAATAGTAATCATCAAAGTCTTCCGTGCCGTTAGGAATACGTACTACACCGGCAGGCAAAGTAGTCTGTTGGCGCACATCATCCATCGTCTTTGCAAAACTGGGAGAGAAAACGTAGATATCACCGTTGTCTGCTTCCCAGATTGTCTGGTAATACTGAGATTTATTGCGTCCGCAAGCATAGCTGATTTTATCTGTACTGATCAGTTTCTTACTGGTAAGAGTCTCATCATCGAAGATAGCTACCCAACATTCATTCGGATATTGCGTCCATTGCAACTCTCCTTTTTTATAGCTGCTGCTGTTTGAGCCACCGTCTTCCTTTTTTATCAGGTCTTGATTATCCGGTAACACCCATTCGCCATTATTATACGCTACGCCATACTGGCTCAGCCCCATCGGAACAGCTGCGCTATAAATCTTGTTGCCGTGTTGCAAAATACCAGCCAGCGTCACAAACTCACCATTTCCCAGGAAATTTTCTGAGAGATAGGCCTTATTTTGAGTGTCATTGGTCTTATAAGTTTCGGCCTCTACATCCAGATAAGAAAGCAGGAATGTTTTAGGTAAGTAACCGTTATCATCGGCATACCCCGTATATCCGTCACCTGTAGAAGAAGTGATGATATATCCCTCGTAAATACCATAACTGGTGAACCGCTTCACTGCATACTCGCCCGACCGTGCCACCATTTCATAATTTGAATTCATGACGAATGAACGGGTAGTACCGGCATTACCTTGATTGTAGGTCAAACCATACAGATATTGATCTTTATAAAATATCCACTGTGACGCACCGTCATTCACAAGGCCATTGTTTATGGCGGAAACCGTTCCTTTATCCAATGTTTCGGAAGTCAGCAGAACGTTCGTAGTATTTCCCGAAGCTGTCACTGAGGATGCTATCACATACTCACCTCTACCTTCGGTGCCACCACCAAGGCTCGGCTCATTGTCAGTACATGCTGTCAGCGCCAGTCCGGTTATTGCTGTTGCAAAAAATCCAGTCAAAAAGTTATTCTTCTTCATCTTACTTTTACCTTTAATTTTAATCTAAACTATATAATCTATGAATCTTTAATTACCAAAATACACACGCACTTTCCCGTAGAATGCCCGCCCGGGCTTCTGAAGACTGAAGTTGTCATACAGTTTCTCGTTCGTAAAGTTGCGGCACTCAAACGACAAATTATACCGTCCGTTGCGCAGACTATAAGAAAGCGCCAGATTGTGCGAGAACTGATTAGGCACCACATAATCGTTCTTATTCGATCCGATATTAGATGAATAATAAGTAAAACTATGCAGATACTGGTTGTCATAGGAAACCGTCAGCGTATTACCTTTCTTCCAAAGGTTGCGCCAATAGAACGTCACATCCGAATCGGCAAACATATACGGCAGATTGGGCATACGCTCTTTATAGGCAAGATTGGCCGCACTGCTGGAGATCGAGGTCTTCATGTTGTCACGCACGTTCATCTGCGTAAAGTTTCCTCCAACACTCAGCCATCTTCCGAAACCATATCGGGCGGAAACATTAAAGCCTTTCGTCAACACCTTACCATAATTTATATAGGTAGCAGCTGATTTACCTCCACTCAGGTCGGCAATGTTACGCTGAATATAGTCTTTTGTATTACGGTATATCAAGCCTCCTTCCACATATACGGAGTGTTTCCCGAATGTCCGGGTATAGCTGAGGTTAAGGTTCAGGTTGTCGCTATTCTCAGGCTTGATGCCGATATCTCCCATTTCCAGGTCTTCATCACCGAACATTTCTTCAATAGTAGGCAGTCGATAGGCTTTCTCATAGGACAATTTGGCCTGAAGGCCGGGCAATATGAAATAGGTTCCGGCTGCACCATAACCCATGGAGCTCACATCGCGAGTAGTGCGCACATACTCACTCTGATTACTGGATGTAGCCATCGGCCCTCCTACAAACTGGTGGTAATATTTGCCGAATACGGAGAAGTTCCAGTTTTCAGACGGCATCAGGCGATAGGACAGGCCGGAAATATTCTTGCGTGTTTCCTTGGCGATAGCCTCTTTTTGCTCTTCCTTGGCAAGCAGCGAGGTGTTAGAACGGTGGAAAGCATTCAATACATGATTGAAAGTCAGCATCTGTACCCTATTGATGCGGTAGTTCACAGTCAGCGTACCATTCCAATTGTTATTGTCCGCCCGTGAATATTGATAAGACTGTTCACCGGGAGAGTTCATCAGCGCCTTCTGCCCATACCAATTGTACTTGTATGAGGCAGTATCCACATTAGTGGTTTCATTCTTATTGTAATTGACGGTCAGTGCCACATCCAGACCTTTGGTGAGCAGGTCACGCTTGCTATATTCCAATGAAGGCATCAGTGAATGACCTTTACGATGCTTCTGACCGTATACGATTTCCTGACGGACACCGGTCTGTATATCCTTATACATGTGCGAATAGGTGAAACCCAGCAACAGACGATCCGCCCATTCCTTATCTACAAAACCAATCTTTCCGATAATGGCTTCGTTATGGTACGTATCGTTGAAGCGCTTTACGCGCACCTTCTTATCCCTGTCAATTCTGCCGGTTTCGAAATCTTCTACCGGTGCCTCTACATGATAGTCGTTATCCGAATAATTCTGGAAAGCATTGATTTCATAAGTAAAACCATTCTTGAAGGTTTGTCCGAAGTTGACGTATGATTTATGTGTATTAAATGAGCCATAAGAATAGGAGGCATCCAGAAACCAGCGGCGACGTTTCTTGTTAGTTACAATATTGATAACCCCACCGATAGCATCGGTACCGAATCCCACAGGTACCACTCCTTTATAGACCTCAATCCGATCGGCAAAGTTCACAGGAATATTGTTCAGTCCGAAAGAATTTCCTACGCCTTCCTGCGGTACACCGTCAATGAATACTTTGACGTGCTTTCCACTGAATCCATCCAGCATGAGTTGCATATCCGAACCCACACCACCCGATTCACGAAGTTTCATACCCGGTGCCTTGGTTAAAGCATCACTCAGATTCTTAGTAGTGTTCTGTAACTCTTTCGTATCGACAGCCACTGCATTAAAAGCTGATCTCTTCAAACGGGTCACCCCTGTAGAAACAATGGTCACTTCGTCCAACTGCTGTGTCTCGGGAGTAATCGTGAGGTTCTGTTTCACCCGCTCCCCTGCAATCAGCTTCACTTGTTTCTCCACTGTTTTATAGCCGATGGCAGACACGATCAATGTATAGTTACCGGCGGGTGCTTTTATATGGTAAATACCTTCCTGATTGGTAGTTCCACCATAACTGGTACCCTTCAGGTAGACAGTCGCAAAATCAACGATTTCCTTCTCAGTAGACAGTATCTTACCGGAGATCATTGCTTTGTCTTGTGAAAAAACAGATAATGAGGGAATTAACAAGACAACGAGAACGGAGAGTTTTATTATATTTGCTTTCAATTTACAAAGAGTTTTATGCGATTAATAAATCGCTGCAAAGGTCTTTATAAAAGGGAGGCAAAACAATCACTATATGCAGGTAAATTTCCAATCGGAATATCAGATAGGAGTATACGCCGCAATCGCTATTAATAGGTATATTGCATTAACACAAAAGGATTTCAGCATAGTTCTTTACAAAAAAGAGGCGGCATACTCATAATGAGCATCCACCTCTTCATCCACTAACTAACCTTATTACCCCTATTTATTTTTCTTTCCAAATCTTATTCCAACTATTCTCCCATGTTCCCCGGTCTTTCTTATCTACAAAAGGTTGTTCTTTCGCTGGATAAACCAAACCATCAGAAGTAAAGTCAGCACGGATAAATCCGATTTTCTCCCGGAAATGCGATTGGCTGTCATTGCCGAAATAGCTGCACCACCAATTACCTTCTTTATCTTTAAAGAATCCGGTGCCACCACCGCAAGGTATCGATTCATGGCGTTTTTGATAGGGTCCGTAAACATTATCAGAAATTGCCAAACAAGTAGAATATCTTCCTTCATAATTGTCAGCCGCTCCCAGGTAGTATTTCCCATTCCGCTTGAACAATACCGCGCTCTCATGTCCCAGATCATTCATACCACGACCTACACACTTCTTAGCATGATGGTCCGGATTATGATCCGGTTTACTTAGGACAACCCTACGAAAAGGTTCAGCCAGGCCACTCATATCATCTTTCAACAGAGCAATCTCAGTTGCCTGCCCGTATGTGAAATAGACTTTACCATCCTCATCCTCGAATAAAGTGGCGTCAATTCCCTCAACAATGGGACGATCAATAGTAAAAGCGTTTACGTAAGGCCCTTCCGGCTTGCCTGTACTACTTTTCAATATTCCAATCCCATCCGGGCACATGCTGAAACAGATGAAATAATTGCCTTTGATGTAATGAATTTCAGGTGCCCAAACAGCACGAACTGCACGTTTCGGGTGCTTACGCCATGCTTTCACCCAATCGTCCGCTTCCTTATCAATATCCCAAACCAGACCTAAATACTCCCAATTATGCAAATCCGCAGATTTCCACAGTTCTATACCCTCAGCCCAAGCCCAAATATTATCACCGGAGGAACCTGTAAGATAGTAATTTCCATCGCCACCCAAAGTTACAACTCCATCACGCAAATGTAGTTCCCACGCAGGCTTAATGGGAGGTAACAATCCTTTTTCCACAGCTGAACCCGTACACATCCGGAGATTTCCTTCCTGATATTCCGGACGGGGATGATTGCCATAGTATACAACTCCTTCAGTACCACTTCTCCAGCCTCCACGACCATCTCCCTCTACAGGCATTCCCGGTCCGCTAACGCCAGAGAACTGTTTAGCCCACTCTATTTGTTCTTGCGGTGCAATATATATATCTTCCTGAGCAAATGCCCAACAGGAAAACAAACAATTTACCACAAGAAGGAGACTCCTTCCAAAGCTTGAATTAAAAGAAAACATTCTCTGATTCACTCTCATGTTTTTCTATATATAAAATTAATCTACTTTTACACAACGCACGGAGAAGGCATTGGCACGGCTATTCTTCCCTGCCGTATCTACCTTATCCTTGCCCACGTTCATGTAACTTGCATCTGCCCCATTGGATGCGAAGGCTGTACTTTGCCAATAGTAACCGGATTTCTCCGCATCCTGAAGTTTCCCTGTTTTACGATTACGTAAGCCACCAAGCGGATACCACAACTCCTGTCCATTATAATTTAAAGAGTAACCTAAATTCTCCGCATCCCAATTAGAGGTAGAGAGAAAAACACTCGCCTCAATGCCGGATGTAGAAGAAGATGAATTCAACCATGTATCACGTGGTGCAACCATATAACCTTCAGGACAAGGATCGTATACAGATTTCTGAATAGAAGCAACTGACGGATAATCATATCCTTCGGGATTTCCCCAGAGAGCATTATCACCCCAATAGAGCCAGTCATATGAATAATAGTAAGGTGGGGCGGAAACATTGCTCTTGGAACGTGAATACTTAATATACGTAGCCGGATTCCGGACAGAATAGGCCACCGTACCTCTTTCTTCACTACCACTTTCTATTTTCAGGCTAACTACCCCACTCTGGTCATACATCTCAGCTTCAGTATTCTTTCCTATTTCACTGGTTGTTACAAACGGGTCCTTACGCCCCCATTGATAAAGTAACCCTATGGCTCCCGCATCACCCGGAGTAGCAGAAACAGCACCCAGATTACGATCCATAACTGTATAACTATTGCCTTTGCTATTTACTCCGAAAGGCTGATCTGCAACATCAGTAACCCAAATATGATAAGACCAGAGAATAGTAGCATCTTCTGCATCAGCATCTTCCATGTCATAAATAGCGACAACCGCATTACCCGGTTGCCCATTCAAAGTAGCTGTAAAAGATTTACAGTCGGAAGATAATGACACATTGCTTATAAAATCGGTAGAAACATCATTCCAAAGTAATTTGGCAGAACGAGCTAATCGGCTATCGTCCGAAGCATGATTCTCGTAAGTGTACTTCAGACTGGTAGTATAGTAAAGAGTACAATCAACAGTTACTGAAGTTGTACCGGGAGCCACTATGATTGAATTGGCCTTACCATAATAATTGGTCACCGATACCCATTCAATGCTCTCTAAAGCAACAGAAAGTACTTTACCGCGTTCAATGCTCTTTCCATTCAAGTCTACAGAGCAAGTCCCCATTCCTTTAGGAGAAACAAGTGTTATATCCAACGTACTGCTCAATGCCATCGGCGGAAGGGCAAGATACAGTTCCTGACCTTCGGATATGTTTATATCGCCTTTCAACATAAGTGTTTTAGATGTATTCTCCAGGAAAGTAACCTGTCCCGTCGTTGCATCTACACGTACATCTCCCGCAAGCATATCGTTCTTGGACTCAAAAGTAACGGAGGTAAGAGAAGCAAAATCTTCATTAGCCGGAACTATCAGTTTCAATCCTCCACAGGCTGCATTCATTTTCATATTATTCAAACCGTCATTATCCGTCAGGCAATAAAGCGGACAAGCGGACTGGTCTATCGCACCTTGTGTATAAGTCTGAACCGTCGGTAAAGAATAATCCAGATTATTACCCGAAAGTTGGGCATTAGCAGGATAATAAATCAGATATTGATTGGCAACAGGAACATCGTACATACTAACGCATGCATTCGACAATACAGAGTATTCCGTTCCATTGATGCCTATTTTTTCTCCGGTCTGGATTTCTACCTTCAATTCATCTTCCTGATTAAGGGTCAAAGTAAACGAATTGGGCTGTTCATAAATTAATTGTTCGGTATCGTCACAACTAACCATAATTACCACTAATGCAGCAACGAGATATTTTATCAGTGTTTTCATACTGTTCCTTCTCCTTATGTTTAAGAGTTAATTATTAAGTTTAGCATCAAGTGTAAAGATATAGTTTTCGATATTCGTATAACCGTTGTTTGCTATCTTTGCAGCATCAGAGGGGTCATTCTTATCCAAGCCATATTTGTCTTCAAATTCATCAGGCATACCGTCATTGTCGCTATCCAAAGGTTTCTCCCCGTTTTGAATAGCACCTACACCTCCCAATGAAAACTGCTGTACATCTTGTTCATTCTGAATAATCGTTCCCTTTTTACCCAGTGAAGTCAGCTCATCAATCAGATATTGGTCCACTTCGTCACGAACCGGAAGACTGGCACCTACATTCTTTACAATCCAGTTATAGGCTTCTGTTGCAGATGTTTGCTGGCTAATAGCAGGATGTTTATCCGAAGGCGCACTCAGGAAAGTAGGTTCCCCTTTGCAATATTCGGCCCAGTTGGCTTGCGTCAGTTCAAAACCATTGAGCGAACCATCCTTATCATTATCATAATAATTTCCTTTATAATAAGCTCTAAAGTCGGCATTACCTCCCAGAAACGGCGGAGTAGGACTCATCGGAACTTTTTCCACCTTAATAGAGTTATCTTCTTGTCTTACATTCTGCCAGTTGTCCACAGGCCCTACAATGAAGTAGTTATCCTCAATAGTTGTTTCCGACTGACCGGACGAATCACCGCCCATATTATAAGCGGCACCACTTCCCCAGTTATAAACCACATTGTTTACAAACTGATTCAGACCTTTCACTTTCGGATTACGTGTTTTATTATCAGTATAAAGATTACGGAAAAGGGTAATGCCTGATTCTGTATCTGTTTGAATCAAACCACCGCAAGAATGATTTTGTAATCCCTGACCAAGAATTGAATTCTGAATGGTAATATTGCGTGGAAGTGTTCCTTTACTATCCCAGTTGATGGAGAAGTTTTCATCACGTCCCCAAGTAACAGATAAATGATCGAAAATCATATTTTCACCATTTGCTATTCCGGCAGCGTCTTTTCCATCAGGCCCATTCGTTCCCATACGGATACGCAAGTGACGACAAATCAGATTACTGGCTCCAGTAAACGAAACGCGGTTACCATAAAGGACTACACCATCTCCAGGAGCTGTTTGAGCTGCAATAGTCAGATTCTTGGAAAATACAAGTGCCTCTTTCAGGTTGATAATACCTGCAACATCGAATACAATTATCCGGTCGGGTTTACTTACTGCAGCACGCAATGAGCCTTCTTCTCCGTTGTCTTCCAAAGTAGTAACATGGTAAACGTCACCACCACGACCTCCTGTTGCCCCGGCTCCATAACCTTCAGCACCGGGAAAGGCCAAAACTTTACCATAATCAGGGAAAGGACCGTCGCTGCCTTTCTTTATAATAACTTCAATATCATTATCACTGCAACTCATTCCTAATGTTGCAATAAGGAGTAAAACCCCGGCATTCTTAAAGAAATTAAATAGAGTAGTTTTCATTTTTAGGTTGATTTATACAGGTAAACATTTTGTTGTTCGTTAAAAGCAATAAAGATTGCTGCCTCTGTCCGGAAGGACAAAAGCCAATCTTTTAATAGTTGAAATAAATTACGAGAAAGATTGAAAAGATATAGCCTTAAATTCGTAAAGTCGATTACCTGTTGCAGGATAAACACCTCTGCGAATTTAAGGCTATAGACATTAAAAGTATGTCAAAGAGTGGTTATTCACCGCTTTGTAAGTAGCCTGGATGTTGTGTCAGGTTAGGATTGTCAATCATCGGATGTCCGGAAGACTTAGCAGCAAAAGGTAATAATTCACATTTGTTTTTCTCAAAACCATAATACAAGCCGTCACTACCGTCTGCAGCCTCAATCCAGTTCGGATAAGTACCACCATTTTCCGCAGAACCGGTCGGTTTCGTATAGATAATATTACCTATCTGCAAAGCATTATAACCATTGGTAAATCCTACTGCCTTACGTGCGTTACCATTATAAGTACTTGTATAGGCTTCGAACATATTGACGGGATACCATTTATCTCCATCGGCCATAGTTATACCATGTGCTTTCACAATGTCTGCCAATGTTTCCTGGAAAGCATCATACTCAGCAGAATTAGTAGGCACAGCTTTAACCAAAGCTATTTCATTAGCATCTGTCAGATCAATATAATCTAAGGCCAGGAATTTATCACCATAAGCCTGAGCATCTACCTGGAACTTATACAAACGATATACCGGCACATCCGCATACTCATTTCTGCGATCAGAAAGATCTTTCATCGCCTGTTTACAAGTAGCCAACTCATCAGCCAGCCTGTTCATACGAGTTAAATCGCTACGTAATGTAAACTCACCAGCAAATTCCCATTTACGTTCCTGAACAATAGCGTCCTCAAATTCCTGTTGTCCAGTAGGTATTTCCATAGAGCCAATACCGGCACGTTCGCGAACTTCTTTCAAAGCATCTTTAGCGGCTTGGGTCGGTCCATTATTCAAATAGTTCTGAGTTTCAGCATACATAAGCAATACATCTGCATAGCGCATAACAGGAATATTCAAGTTACGTTGTGATGCTCCTGCCGGTTCTACACACCATGAAATACGGAACTTACCCGGCATGATACAAGAGTAAGTAGTACCGACATCTACCCATGTGTCGCCAGCGGCACCTTTATTCAGAAAATAAACACTATAAGATGTACAAGAAACATCACGGCGGGTATCGTTCTCATCAAATGACAAATAGTAGGTAGGCAACATGAACTGCATGGCCTTACGCGAACCATACGTACCACCTCTTGAACCCGGATGTGCATATACACCAAAATTAGAGTTAGTGGTAGTACCATATTGGGCAAGTTCCCAAATCATTTCACCACTGGTTGCGGAGAAATTACGTTGACAATAATTATACCATAGGTACTGAAAACCAGTCATATTATTTTGTGCTTTAACCAGAGAGTGTTCGCTACGATTGATAATTGCCTTACATGCATCATCAGCAATCTGATAAAACTCCTTTACCTTAGCATCATCACTACGCCGAGCCATCTGGAGAGTACTCGGATCATTGGTTTCGAAATTCCAACGCAATGAATATCCTCCTGCATAAAGAGCTACGCGAGCCAACAATGCATAAGCACCTTGTTTGGATAAACGTTCAGGAGTACCATAACCACTTTCGCTGTACCAAGGCAAGTATTCTACTGCCTGCTGAAGGTCAGCTACAATTTTATCGTAGATTCCATCCCGAGGTGAACGTTTAGGATAAAAGGTGTTTTCATCCGACGGATCCATCTCTTCCAAGGGTTGAAATATGGAAGGTACATCACCATATATACGGATAAGATTATGATAACAAAACGCACGAATAGCAAGCAATTCACCCATTAAAGCATTGCGTTTGCTCGTTTCCGGCATATTACTCAGTTGACTGATACCGATATTTGTAGATTCGATGATACGATATTGTTCCTTAAAAATAGTAGTGACCGTAGCCGGCATGGTCGGATCATACTTATAGTTACAAATCATATATTTCGAGTTATTTGTAGTACCATCTTCACTGGCATGCATCACTGTTTCTCCCATGCCCAATTGGTAAAACATTTCTGAGTGAATCAAGCCACGATAGCAACCTTGTACAAACATGTCAGCTTTATACTCGTTTTCAAAAACGAAGTCTGAATCTTCTGCCGTTAAATCTGGCATTTCAAGCCAGTCCTGGCAAGAAGATATTCCGAAAGAGAAAGATACTATGGCCAAAGCAATAAATGTCTTTTGTATGCCAGCCAATATGATTGATATTTTTTTCATGATAAATCTTTATTTAGAATGTTAAGTTAAGACCAACAACATAACTTCTTGAACGAGGATAAGTAGAACTATCATAGCCCGGTGTACAAACCACGTTATCATTAGCTGACGATACTTCAGGGTCATAACCCGAATAACCGGTAATAGTAGCCAGATTGTTAGCGGTAAAATAGACGCGTGCATTAGATATCATTATCTTTTGCAACCACTTCTTAGGGAATGTATAGCCCAATGTCAGCTGTGCAATACGCAAATAAGAACCATCCTCTACATAATAAGAAGAAGGATAAGTAATATAACTTGAGTTGGTTGTATTCAAACTCCATTTACGCAGTGATTCATTAGGATTCAACTCTTTAAGACGTGCCAGTGTAGTGGCTTTCTTTCCTGTTGCAGGATCAACCAAACGATAATAATTATTGCCAAATTCAGCCGGAACATTCTGATAGAGAGCATAAGGACTCATACTGTGCTTTGTTGCATTATACACATCATTTCCAATAGAGAATTTCATGAATACACTCAAGTCAAAACCATAGAAAGAGAAAGTATTGTTGAAACCTCCAATGCAATCAGGAGTACCGTTACCTATTTTCACATATTGTCTCGTAAACTGATCGCCAGCTTCATTGTCAGCTGCAAACTTTATATCACCAGGCTGGGGTGTTCCATCAAAAGGTTTCACAACACCATCACGCAAAATGAAAGAACCATCTTCTCCCTGAGTAAAATCATCAGTAGTATAAATGCCGTCATATACGTATCCATACATATCACCCAATGCTTCACCTACCACAGCATAATAGGTTAACGTACCCGAACGGTTACTACCAGCTGCGAACGTCTTATGATCTTCTACTCCTTCTAGAGCCAAAACTTTAGAACTGTTGAAAGCAAGATTCAGGTCAGTAGTCCAACGGAAGTTCTTCGTGTTGATGTTCACCGTATTAAGAGTGATTTCCCATCCACGGTTACGCATTTCACCAACATTCTGATACTGACTTGAGTAACCCGTTGAAGACGGAATAACACAATTCATCAACAAGTCACTGATTTGGTTATTATACCATTCAGCAGTCAAATTCACGCGACTGTTAAACAACGATATATCCAGACCAATATTCGTTGCATGTAAAGTCTCCCATTTCAAATCCTTATTACCCAATGTAGTACCTACAACATAAGCTGAATTATTCTCATTATTACCCATAGGGTAAGTGGTTTGTGAATAGTTAGTGGTATATTTACTACTACCAATAGCATTATTACCAGTCACACCATAACCAACACGAAGCTTTAAACTATTAACTACATTCATCAATTTACTGTTCTTCCAGAAATTTTCTTCTGAAATACGCCATGCACCAGATACGGAAGGGAATACTCCCCACTTGTTTCCTTTGGCAAAATTAGTTGCTCCATCACCGCGAACTGTAGCTGTTAATAAATAACGTTCGTCAAATGTATAATTAAAACGTGCAAAAGCCGAAACAATACCACTGTTTTTATGGCTCGTTGATTGTTCCTTAACTGTTGCATCAGTAATATTATCCAGTCCATGATTTGGATAAGGGAACTTGATAAGTGTCATCTTATCACTCTCACTTTCTGAATAAGTAACTTCATGACCCATAAGAACATTTACCTTGTGTTTCTTGGCAAAAGTCTGGCTGTAATTCAAGGTATTGGTTACTTGCCATTTATATGACTCTGAATTACTGATACTACCGTTTATACCAGTATTACTGGGATCCATTATATAGGAAGTAGAATTCTCATCGGCAAAAGAAGTAGATTTACTATGCGACCATGTATAACTACCTGCTGTTCTCCAAGTAAAATGTTTCAGGAAGTCAAATTCCAGACCTGCATTTACCGTATATAATTTGGAACGTTTATTCGAAGTAGAAGCATCATTCTGTACAATCGGATTGGCAGTATCAAAAGAAGCATCAAGTCCCGAGAAGTCCGGATAAGTCTGCGTATAGAGCAAATCATCACGGGTAAACATGCTTCCTCCATTAATAGGCTGAAGAAGTACATTCTTCATTCCGGAATAAGCGCCACCACCATCTGTCGAATTGCCTGAAAACATTGTGTTAAGATCAAAACGAACCCCTTTATAAAGTTCCGTATTAACCTTCGCACGGATTGAATTCTTCTTTATACCATGATTAGCAAGCAAACCTTCCTGATCACTATAATTATAACTCAACATCACCTGGGTCTTTTCAGTTCCAGTAGAAACATTGACATTATGATTTTGTGTCAGGGCTGAACCTCCAAATACTTCATCTTGCCAGTCGATGCCATAAGCATCTCCATATTGGCTATTGATACGCCCATAAACTCCTGAATAAAAATCACTGGCATCAATACCTTTTCCATTATCAAATACATTACTCCACACTGCTGTTTTACCTTGCAGTTCTGCCATCTCATATTGATACTTCACAAAATCCTCAGCATTAGACATCATATCCAGTTTTTTGGAAAGTTTGTCAAAAGAGAAGTAAGTATTATAAGTTATCTGTGTCTTTCCTTTCTTACCGGACTTTGTCGTAATTAACACGATACCGTTAGAACCACGTGAACCATAGATAGCAGTGGCCGATGCATCTTTCAAAATATCAATGCTTTCAATATCATTCACATCAATATTGGTCAAAGCATCACTCATTTCAAAACCATCTACAATATAAAGAGGTTCCGTGCTCTGAGTAATAGAAGTACCACCACGGACAGTGATATTAATACCAGCACCAGGTGCACCACTTTTTGTGACGATGTTCACACCTGCCGCCTTACCCTGCAAAGCCTGAGCAGCTGTTATTGCTGGAACAGCTGCTAACTCACTGCTTGAAACAGAAGATGTAGACCCCGTCAAATCTTTGCGCTTCACCTTTGCATAACCAATAGCAACAACTTCTTCCAACATCACACTGGATTCTTTCAATGTAATGTCAAAATGCGTTTTGTTACCGATTATCACCGTATGGTTGTCATAACCGATAAAAGAGACTATCAACTCCTTGGCAGAAGCTGGCACAGAGAGTTTAAAGTTACCATCCATATCAGTAATTGTACCGACAGAACTATTACCTTTCACCGTAACAGAAGCACCGATTACCACGTCAATTGCATCCCTGACGGTACCGGTAATCGTTTTGTTCTGAGCTAAAATGCTTAGAGGACAGCTTATTAATATGAGCATTAATAAGCACAGATTTTTGTGTAAGATTCTCATAGATTATTAATATAATTGATTAATAAATAAATTCAAGCCTAACAAATTACACCATGACCGTTATCGGACACAGAACTTGTGTCAGCAAAAATAGAAACTCTTACGTCTATATAAAATGCGAATTTTGACCGAAACACTTTTGCTTTTGATTTTATTCATGAAAAGAAAAGCACTTCAGAAGCTAAATCAACAGATTCACAAAGGATTAATAATGATTTTGATCTAAGACTAAACGTTTTGATTTTACAATAAGTCCTCTTCTTCTACATTGGTTTCACGCCCAAAAGATCTATATTCCAAGGGGGTAAATCCAGTACGTTTTTTGAAAAGAGAGAAGAAATGCTCAGTGGATTTATAATCGAGCATAAAAGATATTTCCTTGACAGACTGGGATGTACCTACTAACAACTGCTTTGCTTTACGGAGTTTCAATTCCTGAAAATATTTGGCAGGTGCATATCCCGTATAATCCTTAAAAACCTTGCGAAACCAGGAATAGCTAATATTCAGTTTCATAGCCAATTCTTCCGGATCAATATCTTTGAACACATTTTCATTCATAATGATTTTCGCTTGTTCAATCTTTTGATCAACATCACCGACCTCAAAAATCTTATTCTTAGAAATGGAAAGGATCATTCCTATCATATGCAACACAATACCAGAAAGATATTGCTGAGAAGAAATCTTATCAGCTTCAGCAATTTCCAATGCACGCGAGAAAAGAGTAACTAATTCCTCATTCAATCCTACCTCTAACACTTGATTATCTTTAGAAAGGAAACCACCTTTCAACATATCATCTATGACCGGTCCTTCAAAACCAATGTAGTATTCATTCCATCCTGTCTGCTGGTATGGGTGGTATGTGTGCCACTGTCCGGGAAACAGCACCATGAGCCTTCCCTTACAAACTTGCTTCTCAGGAGTGGTCTCAGAGGTAAATAATCCTCGACCTTTAGTTATGTAAACTAGCTGATACTCACGTAAAACACGTCCTTTTTGAGCATTGAAGAAGTAACCAGAAGGGTGATCCTTCAAGGGATAGGGAGAATTCGGCTGGATAGACTGAAAACCTACAGTATTTACCCACAGACCGAATTTCTGGTCCATGTCATTTACAATCAAGTACTTAAATTCAACCCCTAAATCATTATAGTTCTTAGTCATAATACGTGTTTTTACAGGATAGGATAGGTAAGGGCAAAAATAGAAATTATTTGCGAATAAAAAAATGTCCGCTCCGGGTTAATTCTAAAAATATACCGGAGCGGACTAATAAATACGAATAAAGAGAAAGAGTCTATTTCTTTACGACAATCTTATCATATTGTTGTTCGGCCTTGATTTCTGTATACTTAGGTGCATCTATCATCTCGATAAGTGCACGGAGTACAGGGCCTTCACCCATAGGATCGTTCTCCTGGGTAGGACGGTTGTAATAGTATGCCACAGAAGGCATAATGCCGGTTCCTACACAAATAGAAGTTACATCACCATCATCTGAGATTTTTTTCATCATACCCTTCAAACCTTGTTCAGCCACATAGATAAAGTCCGGATGCAACCAACCCTCCTTCACACCACGGGCAATACCGAACACAAACATAGCGGTACCAGTGATTTCTTCATAAGAATCTTCCTTATCCAGCAATTGATGCCAAAGTCCGTTCTTACCTTGATAGCGTGCTACACCACTGGCTTGCTGGCGGAAATTTTCAATAACCGCTTCACGCATCGGATGATCTTTCGGCATCATACTAAGCAAATCAGCTTGTGCCATAAACACCCAGCCGTTGGCACGGCTCCAGTGAGCTACTCCATGTTCCTTGTTGTCTGTATGATAACAGTGATAATAAATCTGCTTTTCAGGACACCAGAGATAGCGATTATAATTCAATACTTGATTAGCGGCATCATTGAAATACTTCTCATCACCGGTCAACTTACCCATACGTGCCAAAAAAGAAATTGCCATGAATGCATCGTCCGCCCAGATAGTATTAACGTGTGGCCAGATGCGGGCAATGGTACCATCAACCAGACGAGGTTCACCATAATTCAGATGTTCGGCAGTCTCATTAATGTAACCCAGAAATGAATCATTAGGATACTTCAACTGCAACTCTATCAAACTGGCTCCCATCGGTCCATTATCGTCCAGACGTTTGCCACGGAAGATCATGTGCCAACTCAATTTGCGGACAGCATTCCAACCATCCCGCTTAAAAGCTTCATCATATTGTTTACGGAAGAAATCAAGGTTACCTTCGTTGAATACGAAGTTCATATTCTTCAAAACATATTTCTCATACTTCTTATCACCGAGCTTATCACCCAGTTCCATCAAAGCCATGTTTGTTACCCCATTGGTATAGTGCCAGTTATTATACTTGCAAGCAACCTTTACATCCATATCAAGAGGTAACTTCTTGACGGACTTATATATCTCACCAGTCTTCGTATTCTTGAACTCGTATGTAGTGCTGGCAAGAATGCGGTCTGCAATCTTTACGGCAGCTTCTCTTGCCGTCATCTTGGTTTGGGCGGTAAGGGTTGCCACTGCCAACAGCAGGGCGAGGGAAAAGAATGTTCGTTTCATGATATTTGTTTAAGTACTTGGTTATCATTTAGGAAGATTAAATGCGCGAGTCATTTCCTGCATTTGCTCCTGACTCATGCCATCAGGCTCAAAGCCCATGTTTTTGGCAGCAATATAAATCAAGGCAGATTTATTCAATACATCTACCTGATCGAAAGCTGACATAACATCCACATCTACAGCAAAAACACCATGTTTTTCCCACATAGCCACGTCATAATCTTCAAGTTGTTCAATAGTTGCTTCCGCCAGTTTCACGGAGCTTGGCAGTTCGTAAGGAATGATGCCTAAACCACGCGGACAGAAAGCCTTTGTTTCAGGAATCATACTCCAAAGTAAATTGGTAGCCACATCTTTCTCCAGGAATTTTTTGCAATGCGTCATAGCAATCAGTTCGATAGGATGGGTATGCAATGAAGCTTTATAGGGAGATCCTTTCTCAATCAAGCGATTGTGCACACTAAGATGGGCAGGAAGTTCGGAAGTAGGCATCACCGGATGATCGGCAATGATGACATAGCTGGCACAGTCATCCAGAATACGAATTACAGAACCGTGCTCCATCGGCCAACGGGCCAGATCACGCATGCGTTTATTGGTGCCTTTGCAATAGAAATAGCAATCTTTCAGATACGGAAGAGTAGCACCGATTTGTTTCACTTCGCTGATGGCAGGCAATGCTTTTATTTCATCGTCTACAAATTCAGTAATATTCAGGGTGATATTACCGCCATTACGTTCGGCCCACCCTTTTTGCCAGAGATATCCGGCAACCTCTGCCACTTGATTGACTGCATAAGTCAATGCCGGACGGTTTTCGAGAATTGATTTCATTATAATAAATTAAGTTACGGGTTACGAACTACAAGCTACGAGTTGCTGCGCTATCATACCGAAAGGCACTTGTAACTCGTAACTCGTAGCTATATATACTATTACACTTGTGCCATTGCCACCACAATAATAGAAGATATCAGAACTACCAACCCCAGAATAAGAACCGCAATCGTAGTATTGCTGACACCTTTCCATTCCTTCAACAGAATTCCCCAGACATTGCTGAACGTTACGTTCAATGACATCAGGATACTCCAGGAGAAAGCAAGCAGTACAGGACTGTCTGTCAGGAAGCTCTTACCCATTTCAAGGCCGAAGAACTGAGAATACCACAACACGCCTGCAAGCGCACAGAACAACAGATTATTCGTCAGTACCGAACCTTTCACAGAAAGATATTCCTTACCCGTCTTATTCTTGATATTCTGCCAAATACAGTAAGCGGCATTCGTACAGAAACCTCCAAGAGTTACCAGGAAAATTACAGGTAATCCGGCATAGAGCGCTTCTACTCCACCAGCCAAAGCAGCCTCTTTTATCGGTGTTCCCGCATCCAGACCGAGAGCGAAACAAGCGCTCATCACACCTGCCAACAGAGCCACAAGCAGCCCCTTTGTCAGAGCAAAATCCTTAACGGCAGCGCGTTTCTCCTCTTCCGTCATATTTTTAGAACGAAGACTACCGGCATATCCGATAATAGCAATACCTGCCAACGTGATACATACGCCGATGAGCAACATCAGTCCTTCGCCATGAAGCAAGTCTTTTCCGGCAAACAAAGCCGGGAAAAGTGTTCCGAAACCGGCGCACGTACCGAGGGCAATACTCTGTCCGAGTGCTACACCCAGATAGCGCATACTCAAACCGAATGTCAATCCACCCACGCCCCACAGAACGCCGTAAACCATTGCAGGCAAAGCGCCTCCGGCCCCCCAGAGTTCCAGTAAGGAGCTTCCCGCCGGAATGGCAAGCAGTGCGCCCAACAGCGGAAAGACGAGCCATGCAAAGATTCCTTGCACCAGCCAGAAGCTTTCCCACGACCATCCGTCCACTTTTTTTATCGGCACATACGAGCTGCTCTGCCCGAAACTTCCGACAGCAATAATGAGTAATCCTATCAGTGTATTCATAATCTCAGACCTTTTATTCTTAGTTATAACAAGTTATAATAAACAATTGCAAACACCTTAACGAAGGCGGTAATGAGACCCTGATCTCACTACCGGTGACATCCGCATCTCACTTTTACCTTCGTCTGTGTATCCTGCAAATGCATACCTTTTTCATCGTTTTGATGTTACCTCTGCCTCATATTTCTCAATTTCGGAGATAAATTCTTCGCCCACCGGTACATTGTTCTTCAAGCAGAACATATCCCATACGGCATTCCACGGCAGAGACTTCGCTTCTTCAAGCAGTGCCAAGCGTTGGAAGCCCTGGTCGGCAGCCTCATAACGACGCAAGGTTGCAATCGGTTCCAGCAAAGCACGCAACATGCACTTCTGTGCGGCACGGGTACCGATGACGTATGCACCGATACGGTTGATGCTGGCATCGAAATAGTCGAGGCCGATATGCACGCGATCCAATGCATCACAACGAACAATTTCTTGGAAAAGTTCAAGGGTGGGGTCATCCATAATCGTTACGTGGTCAGAGTCCCAACGTACCGGACGGCTGACATGCAGCATCAGTTCGGGGACAAAGAGGAGCATGGAAGATACCTTGTCGGCAGCGCTCTCCGTGGGATGGAAGTGCCCGGTATCGATGGTGATGAGCTTCTGGTGCTGCACGCTGTAGCCTACACAGAATTCATTGGAACCTACTGTATAGCTCTCCAGACCGATGCCAAATACTTTAGATTCGAGACAATCCTTCATGTTTTTATATTTCGTGGCAAATATCCGGTCGAGGGAGTCCTTAAAGAGGGCACGGTATTGCATACGGTTCACAGTGATATCCTTGCTACCGTCATGTACCCACAGGTTCATGATACATGGGTCACCTTGGCGGCGCCCCATCTCTTCGGCAATGGCACGGCAACGCTTGGTATGCTCTATCCAAAAGTCACGGATACCTTTATCGGGATTGGCCAATGTAAGGTTTCCACTCTTGGGGTGGGAGAAAGAAGTGGAGTTGAAGTCAAGCTTCATCTGGTTTTCGGAAGCCCACTGCATCCAGCTTTCAAAGTGTTTCACCTCTACCTGGTCGCGGTCTACAAACGTTCCGCCAAAATCTCCATAAATCTCGTGCAAATTCAAGCGGTGCTTGCCGGGGATATAGGAAGTGGCTTTCAAGATATCCCGTCGCAATTCTTCCATCGTGCGAGCCTTGCCAGGATAGTTGCCCGTGGTCTGGATACCGCCTGTCAATGAGCCTGCCGATTCGAAGCCAAGCACATCGTCGGCCTGCCAGCAGTGCATGGAGATGGATACCTGCTGAAGTTGCTCCATTACGTTATCTACATCTACGCCAAGGGTGGCGTAGCGTTCCTTGGCAATTTCATACGCCTTGTTTATCAATTCTTCTTTCATGATACTTTTTTCGATTTATGATTTATAAATTATGAATGGTCTATTATTTGTCCGCCGTCAGTTGTCCGAAGTGCAGGTAGGCGGTATCCCATACTTCCATGTCCTGCGGATGAAAAGTCTTCAAAGGGATGGAGCGATTGATAAGCTGCCGCATGGAAGCAACGTCCCTAGCAGCACCGCCCGTCAGCGCCTGAATCATAACATTACCGATAGCCGTAGCCTCCGAGGGACCGGTGATGACGGGAACGCCCACCGCATTAGCAGTCCACTGGTTCAACAGGTCGTTACGGCTTCCACCACCTATGACGTGCAGTACCTCTACCGGGCGGGGAGAAAGGTGGCGCAGATTATCCAGCACCTGGCGATAGCGCAGGGCAAGACTTTCGAAGATGCAACGTACCATCTGTCCCCGTGTCCGGGGGATAGGTTGGCAATGGTCGGAGCAATAAGTCCGAATGGCCTGCTCCATATTAGCCGGATTGGCAAACAAAGCGTCATCCGGATTTATCAGACTGCGAAACGGCTCACAGGCATCCGCCTCGGCAATAAGTTCCGGATAGGAGGTTTCCCCCCACTCGGCACGGCAACGTTCCAATAGCCACATGCCGCAAATATTCTTCAACAGGCGGATGGTGCCTTCCACTCCGCCTTCGTTGGTAAAGTTCAGTTCTTCAGTTTCTTTGTTAATAACGGGAGCATCGGCCTCTATTCCCATCAACGACCAAGTGCCACTGCTCAGGTAAGCAAAGTTCCGGTTCATGGCAGGCACCGCTGCTACGGCCGAGGCTGTATCGTGTCCGGCTACGGCTATCACGGGGATGTCTCCAAGACCAGTCATGCGTTGTACTTCTTTTGTCAGTACCCCTACCCGGTCGCCGGGATAAACAAAACGTCCAAAGTGTGCTTGCGTCAGTCCAAGTTCATTCAGTAAAGCATCTTCCAACTTACGAGTATTGGCATTGACCAACTGTGCCGTACTGGCAATGGTGTATTCCGTCACCATTTCGCCCGTCAGCATATAACTCAACGCATCGGGCATGAAAAGGATTTTATCGGCAGCAGTCAGTGCACTGTCATGATTCCGGCGTAATGTATCGAGCTGGAACAACGAGTTGAAGTTCATCACCTGGATGCCCGTCCACCCATAGACATGGCTGCGGGGAACCCGTGTAAAGAAAGCGTCCGGTGCCCCCATCGTATGCGGGTCACGATAAGCGTATGGCTGACGGAGAAAACCTCCATCCTTGCCCACGCAGACAAAATCCACTCCCCAAGTATCGATACCGATAGAGGTTATTTCCACATCTTCCTTCCGAGCAGCCAGTTTCAGCCCCTCGACGATGTGGCGATAGAGTTCGTAAATATCCCAGTAGAAATGTCCTCCGGCTTCAATCAGGTGATTGGGGAAGCGATTCACTTCTTCCAGTTCCAATCCGGCAGGAGTAAAAGCCCCCAAGATAGTACGGCCGCTGGTGGCTCCCAGGTCGACTGCAAAAAAGCATTGTTTCATGGTAATTAGTTTTAGTCGCTATTAGACGGTACAAAAATAGGGGATTGCTCCCCTACCTTTTGTACTCATTTTGACGGAAAGGGTGTCTGATTTGACAATCCGCCAATTTGAGGTTCTTATCTAAAAAAATCTATCGAGAATCAATACCTTAACAATACTTCTCCCTGCAAACCTGCATCTTGTAATATACTACTCTCCGAAACGAATAATTCCGGCTTGCCTATCAGTCTGTCATTCTTGTCCTGCCCCAAGTCATCAATGGCCCGGTTATTCCACGAATTGGTGACATGCAATTCAAATTCATTCTTCCCGCTCTTCATGTAGGATGAAATATCCAGCACCCAAGGAGAACACCAAATCGTTCCCGCCTGCTGTCCGTTCACATATACTTCCGTCACACAGTTATTAGACGGTATTTGTAAATGAACACCGGTACTGTCTCCGTTCCACTCAAAAGAGGTTCTATATACAGCCGTTCCCGAATAATAACGGATAGCAGGATCTTCATTCTCATTCCAGTACTCCAGTCGGCGGCAATACACTGTTCCTTTTCCTTTATACCGAGGATCGAAGTAAATGGTCCAGTCATTGTCGAGTACCCGTTGCTTTTGCAATGACGGTTTATGTTCCAGGTTTTCCTTATGATCGGAGAATACAATGAAACAGGATTCTCGAGAAAGAAAATGCAGAGTTACATGTCCTTTATCGGATGGCAGATTATATCGCCTCCCGGAGACGGCATCCCATAACTGGGCATATTTATATTTCGTCTTAAATACATATTGCCCTGAAATCTGCCGGTCGGTATGGTTATCCAAGAAGTAGATATCGCAATCCTCAGTTTCCCTATGGGCGAAATAAAGTTTTGTACCATCTACATCCGGAGCAATACACATCTTTTGCAATGCTTCGGATAAAGTCATTCCGGAAAAGACTCTCCCTTTTCCATAGAAACCGGTAGCATCCCACATGGCATGAACCAATGCTTCATATTCATCTTCTTTCCCGATATCCTTCTTACAAGGCGAACCTGTTGGTCTGTTTCCATAGACGCAAGCTCCCTGTTTTACCAACAGAGCTATTTTCCGTAAAGCATCCAAAGAAATCTCACCGGAGCGGGGAAGTACCATCATAGAATAGCACTGCCCTGTAGGCAGAACTATTTTCCCTTCCTTCAATTCCATCCGGGTCAGCAACGCATCTTCCGAAAATACATCGAAATCATAGCCGGCAGGAATCTTAGGCAATCGGTGAGTCAATATTCTCACAGGTGCATTATTACCCAGATAGACGCACAAATCCGCCACAGACCGTCCTTGGCGCATTACATAGCTGACACGTGCCTGGTAATTCCAAAAGTCCCGGCTCTTTTCCCACCATGTATTGTTACGCGAATAGGTTGCATAATATCGTCCGCCCGGATCACCGGCATTTGCCTCACGAGGTTGATGCACCGAAGCACAGACTACAAACTCGTTAATGCCGAAGGCATATGCACCGTCTGCGATATTCTTCAGATCACTTGGCATAGTGGTCAGGTCACCATCGGTAAAAGCCTCGGCCGAAGCTATCGGTTTGCCGTAAAGGTGTGCTGCCGATGAAGACTCCTTTATATCGTAGTTGCCATCCGGCTGCATCACCCAGAATTCCCCCTGAGGTTTCTGTACCTTACTCTTAGCAACAATCGATATCGCGACAATGCATTGGGCATTTCCCGTTGCTTGTGCCGTAAACACAACATTATGCTTCCGGCACAATCTATCGAAAGTTCCGTAATAACGTTCCGCTATCAAATCGGCTATTGTAAGACGCACATCGTACAGGACATTCTCAGAAGTCTTTATGTCGTCAATCACATATCCGGCCATTACAGGCAGATAAGGAGTCAAATCATATCCTCTAAGTCTTTTGAAGGCTGCCAGGAAATCATCCGTCCAATTCTGGGCACCTGCCTCATGGCTATCCATTGCCATACCTTTTAGATTATTGATGCCATGGTAATCCAAAGAATCGAGAATCTGCTTAAAATAAGAATTGAACTGTAATGTAGCAGCCCGAACGGACAGTTTGTCGCATTCCAGCCCCATCATTTCCGGACGTCCATGCTTCACCTTTCCACCTGTCGGCACCATACACAACCTCAATATTCGCCAATTCCCTGCCGGGGCATTCCATCTCAATACCCCATCCATTCCGAGACAATGGGTTATATCCAATACCTTACCAGAAGGTATAAGCTCTGAAGAAGTATAAGCCGGTGAGGCCATCGTTTTTTCAATATACTCCGAAATATATCCGGCTTTGTACTCATACTCATTAATCATCGGGTCTGAACTTAAAACAATCCCTCCAAGATGCAAAGCTTTCCCTTCGTCAAAACCATTCCAGCCAGAAAGCTTAATCCGATAAAACCGGGCCTTCACTGGAAGAAATGAGATCGTCTTCTTTTTATAACTTTCGTGCGCACGATACAAGGGTTTCAAATCACATACTTTGTGATAGACCTCCCCGTCTTCACTCCACTGCAACTCTCCACAAGGAGGCAATACTTCATATCCCGTACCGACGAAAGTCTCCTGAGGTTCCGCCGGCACGTTTGTAGCACTTGTCGTTGCTTTCCCGGACGGACCTATGATATAGGTGATGCTCCTCAGAACCTTAGCCCTGGAATAATCAATACGAATATAAATCGATTCATTCTTTATAGCCGGAATAGCACAGAGTTCTTGTCCCTCGAAAAGATGTTCAGGATTGACTTGAGAAGTATTTGAAGAAATCTTCACCTGAACGTTCGATACATCTTCCGTAGGTATCGCCATCACCTTTATATCCCGATAAAAATCATATTTATTCTCGGGTACTTTCAGCCTTAATTCCAGTTGCTTTCCGCCCGATACTACCGTTTCGATACTTTCCAGACGTTTCATCGCATCTTCCGGCTTTATCCATGGGCCACCCGCAACAAAGCCATTAGATACATGAAACTCAAAGTCAAGCCCCAAGCGTTCAGTTTCTCTTGCTACATAGTAAACGTTATCCCACCATTCTTTGCTCATTGCCAACTCAGTACCCGGCAACTGATCTCCATGAACCTGATCATAGAAAACAATACCACCAATACCGATCCGCTTAAACGCTTCCAGATCTTTGGTCATCCCCTCCTTTGTAGAAGGGAATTTACCATGAAACCACCACATCTTGGTCCGGGCCGAATCCTGAGGATTCAAAAAGCCGGTCAGAGCTTTATTGAACGTTCCTCCGGGAACCGGGTAAGAGTCGGCATAGCATACGATACTCACTAATAAAAAAAGCGAAAACAATCTGATTTTCCTCATACAATCATCCTCCAATAGAATTCCGTTAATATCCGGGGTTATTAGTCCACGATGCCTGGATGTTCATCACCGTCAGTGGAATCGGCAAGAGTAGATCTTTCTCAGACGGATTGTTTGCGCCCATTTTAGTAACATGTTCATAGTGATCCGAGAAATTCTTTAAGGTCGAAACAAAAGTATCCTTTCCCATTCTCACCAGGTCAAAGTACCGTTTACCTTCCCCTATAAACTCGTATCTCCTTTCATCCATGACATCATCCATTGTCGGAACATGGTCCAAAGGAGATAAATCGGCACGTTGACGAATGGCATCAATCCATTCTTTAGCCTGACTTGCCTTATTATTATTAATCAAAGCCTCTGCATAAAGCAGATACGCATCAGCCGGTCTCAGGATCGGGAAATTCAACGGATAGTCATTCCAAGCTTTTATCGTCTTATTGGTATTGTCTTTTACCAGATACTTTATCATCATACAACGTTCCTTGTAATGCTTAGCCGAATCCTCAGGAGTAAATCCATGTTCAGTAGTATCCCAGTAACCTTCCGTTACAGAGGTTTCCAATCGTTTGTCCCCTAGTTTTTTCATATCATTTACCAACAAAGTATCTACGCGGAAGTCCTGGCCTTGCAGGTGATAGCCACTATAAAACCACTCCGGAATCATAACTCCTCCGGAACCCTCCGTCACATATCCGGCCAATGAAGAACCAAGCCCCTGGTTTCCTGAAGCAAACTGCACCGAGAACAAATCATACGTATTCTCCTTGTTCACATCAAAAATATACGAATAATCCGGTGCAAATCTTGTTTTGGCCTGATCCATAATCGGCTCTAAAGTAGTCTCCGCTTTCTGATAGGCACTCCGGTCGTTCATCGGATAGCCTGCCATAGTCACATAGACCTCTCCCAACAAGCATTTTGCAGCAACAGAACCGACGCGACCAGCTTCCTCTCCCGTATAAAATGCTTCCAGGTTATTTCCGGCATACTCCAAATCAGAAATAATCAGTTTATAAATATCCTCTATAGGCTGCCGGTCCATCTTTTTGGCATCCTCATTTAAAACGGAGCGATCGACTACAGGTTGAGGTCCATAAGCTCTTACCAACTCAAAATAAGCCAAAGCCCTGAGGAAAGAGGCCTCGGCACGATAGCGAACATAGTGTTCAGGACTTCTCTCTAACAGCATGTTTGCGTCAGCTATAATCTGATACAACCGTGCATAGATATCTTCATTGGTACCTGTCACATCCGTAACGGCAAAGTTCCTCAGGTCAACCTGATCCCGTTGGGCATTCGCCAAAGCTGCATAGTACAAATTGTCCGAACGGCCTTCAGAAGCCATAAAATAATAAATTGTAGGAAAGTCCTGACTTCCTCCGTTACGTCCCAAACGGGCATAAACTCCCATCACGGCCTGGTTGATTTCAAATTCAGAAGAGTAAAACTTATCGGCAACATTATTTTCTACCGGATAAATATCAATAAGATCATTGCAGGAACATAAACCACAACATGCAATCATCGATGCTACTATATATATTTTTGTTTTCATAAGTTTTTTAATTAGAAGGTTACGTTTACACCAAAGGAAAAAGTTCTCGACAGCGGATATGCTCCCCAGTCCGAAGATGCATTGTCTTGTGTAGCCGCTTCCGGTGAAAAGCCTGCATCATAATGGTCCCACATATACACATTATCACAAGATACATAAATGCGGGCTTTGCTCAATACACTGTTAGGTTTGAATGGAATGTTGTAACCTAAGGTGATGTTTTTGATGCGGATATATCCGGCATCATACAACCAGTTCGTATCATACTGCCCACCCGTTACGGTTGCATAGAACGCAGGTGTCTTTCCATCCCCCGGTTCATCTTCAGACCAATAAGCTTTATACAGCCATCGGTCCAGATAATTATATTTCGGGTCATTGGTAGCGCGATTCCAGCTTCTTGAACCGATAGACAAAAGCTTGCCGCCCACACGCCCCTGCAACAAGACGGATGCATCAAAATCTTTGTATTTGAATGTGTTCGTAAATCCCCATTCAAACTTAGGCTGATAACTTCCCACAACCGTATAGTCATCGGACGTTATTTTGCCATCATAATTGTTGTCCTTCCACTTTGTATCACCAGGACGTTGCCCCGTATAGATGGCGATACCTTCCTTAGGAGTAATGCCATCAGCCTCAAAATCATTTGCAGTCAACGTTCTTTCCACTTCCAGAAGCATATAGGAATTGACCGGATGCCCTACTCTCTGGATAATAGTATTACCCTGTCCGGAACGGATATCCGAGTTGTCGTCCCCAAGACTCGTTATCTTATTTCTATTCAATGAAATATTCAGTGAGGAGTTCCATTTAAAGGATGAGGTTACGATATTGGCTGTATTCACTTCAAATTCCACCCCCCAATTATCCACATTTCCAACGTTGGACATCATATTGCTAAAACCGGTAATTAATGAAACGGGAGATTTCAGCAACAGGTCTTTTGTCACCTTCTTATAATAATCTGCTGAGAAATAAATCCGGTTATTCAGAACGCCGAAGTCAATACCAACATTATAAGAAGTAGTTGTCTCCCAGCCTAACAGAGGATTTGCCAGATTACCAGGGACATAGCCACTGGCCAGGTTCTGTGAATTTCCGATTGCATAATTCAGCGCAATCATGTTCGACAAGAACTGTGCTTCTCCAATGCGGTCATTACCAGCCTGTCCCCAACTTAAACGTAACTTGGCAGATCCAAGCCATTCAATATCTTTCATAAAAGATTCTTCATTCAGCTTCCACGCAGCCGAAACCGACGGAAAGAATCCCCATCTGTTTTTGGAGCCAAACTTAGACGAACCGTCTCTTCGCAGAGAAGTAGAAAACAGATATCTGTCCATCAAAGCGTATTGAACACGTCCGAAATAGGACAGAAGCGCATTTTCGGTATAGTCAATCTCATTGCTCTTCACCGTGCTTCCCTTATTCTTATCAAAGACCCAACTTTTATCATTTGGAAAGTCCGATACACTCTGCAAAGATGTATTTGCATTGTTCGACTCGTAAGATGCGCCTATCATGGCATCAATACTATGTAAGCCCCAACTCTTATTGTAGGTCAGCAAGCCTTGCACCAGCAACGAATTTGAGCTATTAGTGGAATAGCTGGAACTAGACAATTCACCGGGATGGCTCGCCGTATCCCATTTAGCATTGCACCATGTGGGGGTATATACTCTTTCATTTCTGTTCCTATAGTTCCATGCAACCATTCCTGAGACTTTCAAACCGTCAATAATATCAACCGTTGCATTCAAAGCTGTATTAATTCTGATATCGGCATTTTTTCTTTCGGGCGCAGTAGCCTGGATATAAGGACTAACGACATTAGGACCCGGTCCCCACTCACCATAGAACTTATAAGGATCGGCACCGGCATTTCTGCCACTTCCGGCAAGTACCCATCCGGGAAGTCCCAGCGTTTTCGAAACGGCGTTTTCCTTTCCGTCCACTTTGGCGCCTTTCTGTACTCCGTAAGAGGGAGCCACTGTCAGACCTACTCTGATACGATCCGTCATTTGGGCTTCTATATTGGCACGTAGATTATAACGATTATAAGAAGAACCATATACGATACCATCTTGTTGATAAACTCCCCCTGACAGTGAATAATTAATCTTCTCAGTAGCTCCAGAAGCGGTCAACTGAATGTCGTATGAAGGAGCAGTGCGGAAGAGCTCATCCTGCCAATCAATCGCATCTATTTCAGAACTTCCCCACCATGGATCGTATATACCATAGGTATTCCGCACACCATTTGCCCCCATATCAGCACGCGAAGACAGTTTCTTTCCAAGCTTTTGTTCCGCATAAGCTATTCTATCCGCCTGGCTGGTAGATGTGGACATACCGGAAGTTTTTGCCCATTGGTAGTCGTACCATTTTTTGTTAAAGGCAATCCACTCTTCAGAGTTCATCACATCCACCTTCTTCTCCAACGATGAAACGGCGGCATAAGCATTCAATGTAATAACCGGAGCACCGGTTTTACCTTTCTTGGTAGTTACCAGCACAACTCCGTTCGAACCGCGGGAACCGTAAATAGCAGCCGAAGCAGCATCTTTCAAGACATCTATCGACTCAATATCACCGGGATTAATGCCCGACAAATTATCGATAGGAACTCCGTCGACAACATACAGAGGGGTACTTTCCCCGTTGATAGAAGCCGCACCACGTACATTAATAGTAATATCGCTGCCCGGAGCTCCTGAAGTACTTCTGACGGAAACACCTGCCATTTGTCCCTGCAAAGCCTGTTCTACTCTATTCACAGGCCGGTCTTGTATAACATCCGAATTTATTTTTGCAATAGATCCCACTACATTGGCTTTTTTCACGGTTCCGTACCCTACAACCACCACTTCATCAAGCATCTCAGTATCTTCCTGCAGAGTAACAGCCAACATTTTTCCGTCTTCCGCCTTTACCCTCTGGCTTTGATAACCGATGTACGACACTTCCAAACTGGCATTCTCAGCAACATTCAAAGAAAAGTTGCCGTCAATATCAGTAATCGCACCGTTCGGTGTACCGTATTCTTTGACAGTTGCTCCAATAACAGGTTCTCCGGTTCCATCTACAACCTTACCGGTAGCCTTGATTTTCTTTACAGGAGTTGCAGTGCCCGGTTGCACCTTCTTTATAATAATCTTTTTACCCTGAATTTCATAACTTAGCCCGTTCTGCCCTTGCAGTATCTGCTGTACAGCCTCTTCTATCACAGCATCCTCCAGCGATACGGATACATGCTTCTTTGTATTCACATCAACCGATGAAAACACGAATGAATATCCCGACGATTTCTTTAGTTGTTCCATTGCCTCCTTCACCGTTACATTACTGTTTTTCAATGTTATACCTTGTGAGAAAGCCGATAAGTTAAAGCAAAGTGTTGCCGAGGCTATTAATATAGCCTTTTTTAAATGCCCCATAATTCTCTTGATTTTTTAAGGTTCAACAATTATATCAATACAATATATATTTCTCATCTTCGTGCCGATACTTCATCCTATTTGTAGAAGCTATCGTTTGAAGCACTTCGTCAATCGTATTTCCCATGATTTTAAAGCTGCCATAAAAACGTTTATTTTTCAAAGAGTCGGCAACCTCTATCTCTACATCATAGCTACGCATCAGCTTCTTTGCAATATCTTCTAACAACTCTTCATCAAAAAAGAGTTCATCGTTTATCCATACACTCGCGTTTTCTGTCTTTACATGGCTTTTTGTCATCTTACCGGTCAATTTATCAAGAACCATTCTTTCATTCGGCACCAGATAGAGTTCCTGCATGGGTCTAATCTCATTGTGCAAAGCAACCTTACCTTCCAGCAAGTTTACCGTTACTTCCGCATCATCGGGGTAATTCCGGAAATTAAATTTAGTTCCTAAAACTTTCAGATTTACCTCTTTCGTCTTAACTTCAAAAGGAACCTTTTCATTTCGCGTTACTTCAAAATAACCTTCTCCTTCCAGCGATAACTTCCTGTCATCTACACCAAACCCTTGTGAATATACGATTTTAGAGCCCGCATTCAACCACACCAATGTTCCATCTGGCAGGTGTAATTTAGTCCGTGCTCCCAGCGGAGCTTCAACAGTCATGTCGGCAAAAGTATGCTTGACAGTCTCTTTCCCCTGCCAATAAGCTCCCAGCGGTAATAACAGAATTAAAATAACAGCTGCCACGCGATATAACACTTTCCAGGAGAAACGGCGAACTTGCTTTTGCTTTTCTTCTGCCTTGGCAATCCTCTGTCTGAACAAATCAAACGCTTCATTTTTGTTGAAAGACGCTCCATCGCCCGACACTCCTGATGAAAACCATACCTCCAACCGGTTTCGTACATAAACTCGGTTAACTTCCGATTCCAAGCTCCACTGTTTCAGTCGGGCGAAGGATGGTTCATCCAATGTACCGGATATGTATAATGATATAAGTTCATCTATATCGTTATGTTTTTCTTCTGTATGCATATATCAAGTGCGTTTATAAATAAGACAAAAAAAAGAATATTCAGGGTAGTCGGCAATTGAAGTTTTTTCAATTCTCCATAAATATATAGAGAACCAGCAGCTTCAAATAATCCCCCATGTGCAGTTGAATGGATGCCAAAGCATTCTTAATATGATATTTAACCGTATTTACAGAGATATTCAGGTCAGCGGCAATTTCTTCATACTTTTTTTGCTCAAAGCGGCTTTTCTTGAAAACGGCACGACATTCCTTCGGAAGTTCCTCAATACATTGAGATAGTTTTCCTTCTAACTCCTGTTCCAGCAATGTGCCCAACGGATGATTGTCATCAACAAAGACAGCATCCAGAAACTCCATATTTTCCGGAAGCATGAAAGAAGAAAAGTGAAGTTCCTTTCGACGAGCCAGCGAATTCAACTCATTCAGGCATCGATTGCGTACTGCACGCATCAGATAAGCACGGATGGAATAAGTAATCTCGATGTCAGCGCGATGCTCCCACAAATAAAAGATAGCATCGTCCACAACCTCTTCGGACAAAGAAGAGTCATCCAACAATTGATATGCAAAACGGCAGAGTAAAACGTAATGGCAATCATATATATATTTGAATGCTTTCTCGTCTCCCAACTTCAGTCTTTCAATAATGTGTTTCTCCATAGTCATGTGAGCTACAAAAGATAAATTCTCCAAAAGTAGGAGAATTAAATATTCTTTTTCATAATATGCGTATAGATTTCAAGTATATTAGTTATAAGACAAAATTAAAAAGATATAGGGTAGTCAAAATAGAATAATAATCGTACCACAACATAATAAAATAAAATGTTGCGATACGATTATCATTATTGCACGGGAAGTTTTTATTCTCTATCTACCCTCATGCAAGATTTATTCCACTCCCTCACAAAAGCGAGTAATCACTTTTTCTCCTTCCGTATTACGAATATTCACATTCTTCATACTGATATTCTTACTATATATAAATTCAGCCCCCAATTTAGAAGTAATATCTATATCTTCCAACACAATACCATCAATCGGCATTTCAGGAATACCATTGAAGAATAAAGCACGGCGGGCTCCGGCGCAAACCAGGTTCTTCACATGAATATTACGGAAACAAGGTGTAGTTTCATCCACTGGCAACGGTTCTACTTTAGCAGGTACCTTCTCACCACTTTCCAACACTTCAACAGCCGATTTGCCACCATAATAAAGATTGAATGTAATCGGCTCCGTCGGGATATCCATCATGGCAATATTACGTATCCAGATATTCTCAACAACTCCTCCGCGCCCACGCTTGCTCTTAAAACGCAAACCGACATCCGTCCCCAGGAACTGACAATTGCTGACAGAGACATTGCGTACACCACCACTCATTTCACTACCAACCACAAAACCACCGTGGCCTTTGAATACTGTACAACCATCTACCACCACATTCTCACAAACACGTCCCCGGCGGCGACCGTCTTCATCTTTGCCACTCTTCAGACAAATACCATCATCGCCCACATCAAATGTAGAGTTCACAATCAGTGCATTCTTGCAAGATTCCAGATCCAGACCATCACCATTCTGCGCATAACTCGGATTACGAACCTGTACTTCTTCTATCAACACATTCTCACACATCAACGGATGCAGGTTCCATGCCGGTGAATTCTGGAAAATCACACCCTGCAACCATACATTCTTACACTCTATCAGGCTCACCATCACCGGACGAAGAAAATGACGCACACTCTGCCATTCTTCCTCGGTTTTCAGATTCTGAGGTACGTTCATATTACTGATAGTATCCCCTTTCAACGTCTGCGGATAAGGGAACCAGTAGGTGGGACGTTTATATACCCCACCCCGGGCGATAGTCTGTTTCCATACACCTTCTGTTACTTTCTCCCGTTTCAGAGGACGCCAATAATGTCCGTTACCATCAATGGCACCTTCTCCCGTTATCGCTACATTTTCCAGATTGCGTCCGGAAACAGGCGATTGGCAACGGCGAGTATCCAATCCTTCAAATACAGTCTCTACCAATGGATAGAGGTCTACATCAGGTGAAAAGAGGATAACAGCACCCTTTTCCAAGTGCAGGTCAATATTACTTTTCAGGACAATAGGACCTGTAAACCAAACACCGGCAGGAACAATCAAATGTCCGCCCCCCTTTTCCGCCAAGGCATCAATAGCCTTGGCAAAAGCCGCCGTACAAAGTTCTTCGCCATTACCCACTGCACCAAAGTCAGCAAGGTTCACCTTGCGATCGGGGAATTTCGGTGCTTCTACCCTTGGCATATCAAAAGGCAGGTCTTTATATACTGCTTCATACTTATACGTTGAAGATTGGCAAGCACTGAGCAACCACAGACACACGGCTGCAATCACATACAATTGTTTCGTCATTCTTAGTTCTTTTTTATTTATAATCAGATATTTATTTCTATTCTCCCAGATAGAAGGAAGGTACGGGCGCTTGCGGATATCCCATGCTGCGATGCGCCACATAGCTGCGATAAAGCGGATCTTGCATCAGCGTTACGCGGCGGTCGCGAGCCGGAATATTGGTATGATAGATACGCAACTCTCCCGGCAAAGCAGTAATCAGTTCTTCACGCCAATCACCTTCCAGGTCAGCTATCATCAAGATATCACCTTCGATTCCTTCAGTCAACACTTCTCCCTGCCATTTCCAGATGCTTTGTTTGCGCCCACCTGAAGATGAAGAAGCTCCCCAGCGGTTATCATCTCCTTTAAAAGTCTCACGCAGCAGATCCGCATCCCACCATATCCAATTACGGCAACCGGGTACTTCCGCATTTGTAGTGTTTATTTTCTTGCCATCGGCAGTGAGCAGGTATTTATCCGTGCTGCCACCTTTACGGTCTTCACTGGCAAAACATTCCATACCGGGATGTGAAGAATCAAAATCGGCCACCATACCGTCACCTACATGATAGGTGGTCTGCCCGATTTTCCAGATCAATTTGCCGGTAGCTGCATCCACCACGGAAACACCGCGACCATCCTCTTTCTTCGGTTCACTCACCATAAACACCTGCATACCTTCCATATCAGGATGAAGTTTGCAGAGATAAGCCTTGTCACTATGCCCCAAACCGGAAGACCAAAGTAACGTACCATTATCATCGAGCATACACGAGCCTAACAGAATCTCATCCCGTCCGTCACCGTCCACATCAGCCGTCACCATGCTGTGCGCACCCATACTGCGCACAATGGGATTTTCTTCATCCCCATCCCAGCGCCAGGCACGTTGCAGTTTTCCGTCTTTCAGCATCCAGGCATCTACCACCATCAGTTTGTAAGTGCCGCGGGCAGCCAATATATAAGGTGTCTTTCCATCCAGATAAGCAACCCCCATTTGGTTACGGTTCTGGCGAATCAGATTTCCATAGCGGTCGTTCCGTTCAGGCCAGTCCACGCGATCTATCTCTTTACCGGTCATGCCATCCAGCACGGAGAGGTATTCACTGCCACCACAAACACGACCTTTTTCATTCTTTACATAGTCATCAGCAGCAGTCTTGATAGCAACTTCAGCTTTCCCATCTCCATTGAAATCGTATACTATGAAAGGAGAATACCAGATTCCCGGTTCGATACCCGGTCCCATATCATAGGTCCAGAGATAGCTTCCGTCACTCAGGTAAGCAGATATTTTATATGTCTTTCCGGTTGTATCTCCGGGCATACCGGGGGCAACATTCGTTTCGGGAGTACGGATGATATAGTCATAAATACCGTCACCGTTCAAATCCGCTAAAGCGATCTTACCGGCTTTCACACTCTCTTTCAATGGAATAGAAGTATAAGGCTTCAATTCGGAAAGAATCACTTCCCGTTTCTCCGACAAGGCAGGTTTCTTTCCTTTCACCAGAGCTTCCACCCAATAAGACGCCTTTTCGGCAGGAGTGACATCCATAAAGTCACAAGTCTGTGTAAGCGGCTTTTTAGTCAGGCGACGCGTTTTACCGTCAGCTTCCCGATAGACATGAAATGCAGTACCGGGAGCATCCGATGCCAATAACCGCCAACTGAGATAAATACCTTTGCCATCGCGGGCAGGGGTTACTGTCAGTCCACGGTTCAGATTCTCAGTCACCCGTTCCCGGGCAAAACCTTCCACTAAGGGTTTCGGTTCATGCCTCGGATCAAGTATTTCATAGTAGTAATGCCTCTCGCGAGGGTCCTGGGCACTCAGAGTACTCGCCAACCCAAGCAGGCAGAGCATAATTAGATTCGATTTCATTGATTATCGCTTTAGTTTGAGGATGTACCGGAATCACCACAGATTACACAGATTTACACAGATATAAATATGATTATTAATGATAAAAAATAATCTGTGATAATCTGTGTAATCTGTGGTGCTTTCCTGTCTCCGAATTATAAAGTTCTTATTTCAAAGTCTGCATAGGAATCAAGTGTACAGGTCCCAGCAAACCGCTTGGAACCGGCTCCCATTTGCCATAATTATCCTTTTTATAATGGATATTCACAATATTGGCATCCTTATAAATACGCCAGGGAACGTCGCGCCGATCCATATCAGCAATACGGTTAGCGGGCAGATTGGTTACTTCCACCTCCAATGTATTCACGCCCGGACGAAGATACTTACCTACCAGACAACGATAAGGAACTGCAATAAGCGTAGCTACCGCCTGTCCGTTGATGCGTACACGGGCACTCTCACGAACATCCCCAAGGTCGAGCATCCACTCTTCGACATCGGCAGGACTCTTCAGTGTAAACGTAGTGGTATAGCAAGCAGCTCCCATCACATTCTTTGTACCTTCGGCAGGAATTTCCGTCCATGAGCCAAGAGATACACTGTCCGGAGTGGCAGCAACCGCAGGGCTTGCCTCTACAAAGCGGAATCCCCATTTACCGGTAAAAGAATAAGTTACCGGAGACGTCTTCTTCACATCGTTCTGCACCACAGGCGTCCAGTATCCATATTCGGGTGCAGAAACTTCCTGGTTCGCGAATGTCTTCAGGATAACAGATTCACCGGATGCCAATTGCAGGAACACTTCCGTCCTGCCATTATTCTGGCGCAACCGTGCCTTACCCGAGGTTCCGTTCATTGGATTATAAAGCATTGCCGAACGTGCCTGCACAGCCAAAGGTATCCAGTTCTCGGTATCTTCTGTTTTCAAAGCAGAGATGAAATAGTGGTGTCCTTCAGGATGCGAGCGGCGAATGCTGCTTAATCCGAAAGTTGTTTTCATCTCTTCGGGAACAGCAGCTGTGGCGGCCAGTGTACGAGCATAGTCTGTTCCAAAGAGAATATGTCCCTTTCCTTCCCGTTCCTTTATCTGTGCCAGCACCTTATTGAACTCAGTACGGCGTCCTTCCAAAGTATTCAACCCCGGCACATCTTCCGGATATTGCTCCAGAAAAACAATCGTAGCACCTTCATCTGCCAGACGAAGCAGTTTCTCCAGTACATCGGCAGGCATCAGGCGGGCACCGGGAACTACCAGCGCTTTATAAGAGACACCACCGGAAGTCAATATCTTGCCGTCCTGACACATGGTATTACGGATGAAGTTATCAGAAATATAGTCCATATCATATCCCGCACTATAAATACGGTGCACCGCCTCTATAAAACGGGGAGCACGCTTTGCCATCTTATGAATATCGAAAAGCAACAGACGCCCGTCCTGTTCATCCCACATATCGTATACAGGCAGATAAACCAGGAAGTCATTATCCGGTTGTCCCATTTGCAGGAAACTCTGGCAACGGGTGACATAATCGAAAAATGCAGGGGCATCCCGCCAAATATTATTCGTAGGACTCATATCAATGGAAGCATAGAACTTCCAACCCGGCCAGGCAGCCTCAGCGGGCGAATAAGTGGTTCCATGAAAATACATGTGATTCACACCCGAGATAAACATCAGGTCCATATCGGGTTTGCACTGCGAAAGTGAAGTGCGGAAGTGCTCTGTCAGCCAAGTGAATGTTTCTGAAGTAGTGAACGGTTTTCCGGCAATATGCGCTGCCGAAGAAGCATATTTCAGCATGGAAAGATCAGAGTCGTTGGGACGCGTCAGCGAATCCTTACGCAATCCTCGGATACCGAAGTCGGACAGTCCGAACCCCTCACATTCGGGCACGTCGACCGTCGCATAAAGATCTATCAGATTACCGGGAGAACCGTGTGCCTGGTTACGGGTACGTGAACCATGTTTGTGCGCCCAGTCCGTCCACTGGCGGGTGAAGTTCTCCTGAAGCAGTTCGGCAAGAGTTTCGCGGTAATCGGAGATAATGCGACGGGTAGTCTCTGTCCGGTCTTTCGAAAGGAAATCCGGAAGAAAGTGTTCCAGTTTATAGCCACGACGGCGGGCAAACTGTTCAAAAAGGTCGTCCGTCCAGTCGGCACCGTAAACTTCATAAGAGTCATTGAAAAAATTATGCGGATACTCTGTTGGAGTTCCGGCAGAACCATCAGTCGCCTTCCCGGCAAAAGCCCGTTCAAACCGGTTCAGATAATTGGATACTGCTTTTGCCGAAAAATGGTTCATCACATATCCTTCACCACCGGGAGCTGCACGCTTCACTTTCTGAAATGTCTTACCTACGAAAGCGGCAATCAGCCGCCACTCCCCTTTCGGAGCCTTCCATACCAGCTTTCCGTTCTCTATCTTCGAAGTCAGGTCATAGCAACGCACAGCCTTTTGTTCTTTCGGAGTAGCAGCGTCAGTCAGCACTCTGAAAGCCATCAGCTTACACAGTTTGGCATACGGACGTTGTTTTTCATCCGTCACTTCTATCTTTGCTTTCAGGCGTTCACCACCCTTCAGTGTATATTCTTCAATCAGCAATTTACAGGCAGCATCTTCTATGCCCACTTCCGGGCCACCGAAAGGCCAGCCCGTACCTGTGTTCATATCAATCTTCATACCCAGGCGTGCAGCTTCACTTTCCGTATGGCGTAACATTTGCATCCACCCGGGAGTCAGGAACTGAAGTTCGTTTGCATCATTACCCTGCACCCCATAGATAGGAGTAACTTCCATCGTGCCCATCCCGGCTTTGGAATATGCTTCCAGGTTACGGGTCAGGTTAGCCGCATCTACCGCACTCCCCATCCACCACCAGCGAGCACCCGGTTTAGCTTCCGTAGTTACTTCAGGCCACGCTATATTTTGTGCGGAAAGGGTCCCGGCACAGAAAGAAGCAAAGATTATTGCCAATAAATTCTTTTTCATGATATATACTATTTATTCAGCTCCAGACAGCCCATAATAAACGGTCCTGTTGCTTTTGCATCATTATCCCGCATCTTCTCACCGATATAATATTCGAAACTGCCATCGCGATACGGATGTCCGCCCAAGCCGCCCACCTGGCAGCAACGTGTCAGTGTCAGCGTACCATCCTGGCGTTCTACCATCAGTTTACTTTTCAATCCCTTGAAAGCCTTCTCAGCCACAGCACGATATTTCGGGTCAATATACCCTTTATTCACAGCTTTTGCATAAGCATACATGAATTGCGTGGTCACAGATGCTTCCGGGAAGTTTCCTTTCCGTTTCGGCTGGTCGAGTACCTGATACCACAAACCATTTTTGTCCTGATAAGCGGGCAACACCTCAGCCAGTCCCTGTATCCAGCCAATCATCCGGGCGCGTCCTTCGTGGTTTTCGGGAATGAAATCCAACGCATCCACCATCGCCATGAACCACCATCCGATACTCCGTCCCCAGAAGTTAGGCGAATGTCCTGTTTCCGGATCTGCCCAACGCTGGCTCTTGCTTTCATCCCAGGCATGATGATAAAGCCCGGTTTTGGCATCATACGTATGTTTCTGGCAAAGCGTAAACTGCTTTACCGCCTCATCAATCCATTCGGGTTTGTTGAACTCCGCACCATATTGTGCGAGGAAAGGAGATGCCATATATAAGCCATCCAGCCAAATCTGATGCTGATAGATCAGCTTATGCCAGTACGCGCCTTCCAGCGTGCGCGGATGGTTTTTCAGTTGCTTAACCAGGGCATCCATTGCTGTTTTATATTTCTCTTTGCCTGTTTCACGGTACAGGTCGAACAAAACCTTACCTGAATTTATATAATCGAGGTTGTATGTTTCCACATGATACAAATGGATTTCTCCTTTATCATTAATCAGCGAATCCGCCCATTGCTCCACATAGTCGAAATAACGACGCTCTCCTGTCTTCTTCCACATCCGCAACATCGCACAGCAGCCTACACCCTGCGCATATCCAAAGAACAGACGCTTCCCATGATCCAACTGATAGGCTTTCGGAAAACGTACCATTTCCGAATCGGCAAACCAACGGGCATACGAATCCGGCTCCCACGTATCTGTACGGAAAGGAGTAGCCGGGAATCCGGCTTTATTATAAAGATTCACGCGGAAGAAATTGCAATATGCATAACGCACAGCTACCGGCACGGAAACCTGCGGAGCGGAAACTTCCAGTTTGTCTCCCCTGATTAGGGCCGTAGCGGGATAAAAGCGGCGATCTTCACCGGCAACGATAAAACCTTTCACCGGTTCATTGTCCGGAGTCATCAGTCCGTCGTCAGCATAGTCAAAGCTCAATACAGCTTTATTCCCTTCCACCTTCATTGTCTTGAACAACGGGCCGGAATAAGTCACGTCCTTACCATATTGCTTTGCCAATGCCCAGGCAGCCAGACGTTCACCCGTCACTGTTTTATTGCGGGGATGGATATCGAGCGAGTCGCCCGCATCAGTGATAACTGCCATACCCACATTCTTGAGTCCGCTTTGCCAAGTCCGGAGTTGAGCTTCGCGGATAGTGGCCGGCTGTCCGTAGTGCGGAGCTATCTGCACAAAGTAGAATGGCATATCCGGCTGCTTCCATTCCTTACGCCAACTGTTTATCATATTGGTGAATACCTGCTGGTATTTATCGGCACGGATAGAGTTTGACTCTCCCTGATACCAGATATTTCCTTTTATCGTATATCCCAGAATGGGATGTATCATACCATTCCACAATGTTGCGGGTACTTTACAATAGTTTTTCTGTTGCTTCACGCCTTCCAATGCAAAGTCTTTCAGCACATCGGCATAAAGCGGATTTTTCTTCATTACATCCAGCTTTGTCCATGACTCCGCATGTGTTCCGCCCCAGGTAGACTGAATCAACCCTACGGGCATCTTCAGTTCTTTATATAACTTACGTCCGAAGACAAAGCCCACAGCCGAAAAGTCATACAGGTTCTTCGGATTGCAAACCAACCATTCACCCTCACAGTCGTCCAATTCACCCTCGTGCGCCAACTGGTGTTTCACATGGAACAGGCGGATTTCCGGATAATCGGCATCCTTCAGTTCTTCCGCTTCATTCAGCATTCCGGTATTCCACTTCACATCCGGATGACGCGATACGGGGAACTCCATATTACTCTGTCCCGTACAAAGCCAAACTTCACCTATTAATACATTATTAATGGTAATCTCATTTTCACCGCTCACCGTAACGGACTGGTTGGTTGTTGCCTTCGGTGTCTTCAGTTTCACGGTCCATTTACCATTGGCCGCAGCCTTGGCAGTCACAGGTTTATCCAGCCATGATGCTTTAACCGTTACTTTTTCTCCGGGCGCAGCTTTCCCCCACACATTCACCTGTGTGTTTTGCTGCAATACCATGTTGTCTGAAAAAATAGCAGGAAGTGTTACCTTTGCTTCTGCCGTGAGAGAAGCAATCAAAACGAATACAAGAAAAATAGAAAATCCAAGAAGCTTTTTCATGTGCCTTTAATAGTTTATAGATTCACATAGATTATTTTATAGAACATGCCAATACCTGACGGCACAAAAATAGGGGTTTCCACCGAAACCCCTTCTTTATATTTTGATAGTTTTCTTATTGCTTTTGTCGTTTCCATAAAAACAGAATTGGCATTATCTATCCCTTTATCTTCAGCCAGCCCCAAATCGTTTTCTTTCGGGAGATGCTAAGTAAAGCAGCCCCCATCAAGCAACAGGCACAGCGTAACTCTTTATTGGAAAGTTTATTAAGATTATCAACAATACCGGGTAAAGGGTAGTTCTCTTTAAAAAAGGAAAATACATCGGCTGAGTTTTCTAAGTCGGTTTTCATTTGGCAAGTGCAAGTAAAAGGTTCATCCATCGTGTTATAAGTTTTAAAGGTTGATGTCGCCCCTATACCTCTATAATAGAAGTGGCGTAAGAGCTATTAACATATTATTTAATTCAAAGGCTCTGGTAAACCCGCAAGCAAATAATAAGCAATAGCTCCACGCCAGAATGTATATAACAAAGTTATATGCAACTCAGACGTGGAGACCTTCACTTATTATCCGTGCTTTTAAAAATTTACCAGATTTATAGAATACGCCCGTAAAAAGAAAACAAGAACCAAACAAGTGAAAACAAATGCACTGTTTTATAGATATTTAAGCGCATATATTTCTTTTCAGTTGCTTTCATTGTTTTCAGTTGATTGGCTCTTATTCGGTACATTTTTGTTTCTTATTTGTTCCTCAATTCGGATTATTATTCCTACCTTTGCAACAGAAATAACAAATAAAGGAGTTGCTTATGCCACGAGTAAAGAAGCCGACAAAAGTCAAAGAACCAATCCGTCTTCGGATGAAGCCGTTGAGTGACGGAAGCAAGAGTTTGTATCTGGATATTTACCGCGACGGAAAACGGACGTATGAATACCTTAAAATGTATATCATCCCGGAAACGGACAATAATGCCCGGAAACGGAATCAGGCTACAATGGATGCAGCCAATGCAATTAAGTCGAAGCGCATCATCGAACTGACTAACGGAGAAGCAGGTATCGAGAATAGGGAAAAAGTTTTCTTGCTCGATTGGATGAATACATATAAAGAGAATCAGGCAAAGCGAGGCAAAAAGGACGGAAACCAAATCGCAGTTACCATTCGCATCCTGAAAGACTATGCAGGAGAACGGATGACGATGGATCGAATCGACAAGGCATTCTGCCAGGACTACCTCGATTATCTAATGACGGAATATCGTCCCAAAGGAAAGCGCGTGTCGAACTTTACACTCCACACCTACTACCGTATCCTGAACGGAGCTTTGAACGCTGCCGTTCGTGCGGAGATTATCAAGGTCAATCCGTTCACCAAAATCAATAATTCGGATAAGATTCGCCTGCCGGAGAGCAAGCGGTCGTATATGACCATCGAAGAAGTTCGGGCATTGATTGCCACTCCGATGAATAATGAAGCTGTGAAGTCCGCTTATTTGTTTTCCTGTTTCTGCGGATTGCGCGTAAGCGATATTGTGGGATTGAAGTGGAAAGACGTATTCGTCGATAGAGGGCAATACCGCTTGGCTGTATCCATGCAAAAGACCAAAGAACCGATTTACCTGCCTCTTTCCCCCGAAGCGTTGAAGTGGATGCCGGAACGGGGAGATAAGGCAGCGGATGACCATGTTTTCGATTTGCCCAGTCCGTCGATGATGAATATACTCATCAAGCCTTGGGCGAAAGCTGCAGGAATCGACAAGCGATTTACTTTTCACACAGCGCGCCATACTTTTGCAACGATGATGCTGACGCTTGGAGCAGATCTCTATACCACCTCGAAGCTGCTCGGCCATGCCGATGTGAAAATGACGCAGGTGTATGCCAAAATCATCAATCAGAAAAAGGATGATGCCGTCAATCTGGTAAACGGATTATTCGATTAGTCGATGTAAATCGTAGCATTGTTGAGTGGTATAAAAGGGGACTGTTTTTACATCTGCATATAGTCGGATTACAAACACAGATTTAGGTTTACTTTAATTCGGGTACGTATAGGAAAAAAACAAAGTAAAGTGATTATAGCTATTTTTAGCCACAGAACGAAAAATGAAGATGTTGATATTCCACCCTGTTCATTACATTGCAGACGGATTAAAACAAATGGAAGAATCCTTGGATGGCGGCATAGATTATAGATACATAATTTTATTTTGAGAAAAATCAAGTATTTTGTTTTCTTGTCTCAAATATTATTCGTAATTTTGCGAACAACAAACAAGGATAAAAATGGAAAACAAAGAATATACAACAAAACAGGAGCAGCTTGCTCGTTTTGCAAAGGCGATGGGGCATCCGGCAAGGGTGGCTATTCTTGATTTTTTGATAAAGCAGAATAGTTGCTTTTTCGGCGACATCCACGAAGTTTTGCCTATCTCGAAAGCAACAGTTTCCCAACATCTGAAAGAGTTGAAAGACGCAGGCTTGATACAAGGAGAGATAGAAACACCGAAGGTGAAATATTGTATCAATCGGGAGAATTGGGAAATAGCCTCCATGCTCTTTACCGAGTTTTTCGGTCAATGTATGTGCAAAAAAGGAAATTGTTGCGAATAGCTGCAATTTTTTTAGAATTTATGTTCGTAGTTTGACGAATTACAAATATCTAAAATACAATGAAAAGGACACTTTTTTTATCGATCATTTTTGCAATGGCAACGGCGATTGGAACAGCACAGAATCATTGGCCGGAACATTCCGTGCAAGATTCGAGAGGTCGCACTCATTCGCTTTCAGACTATGCTTCTGAAAAAGGAGTTACGCTATTCGTCTTTTGGAAAACCTGTTGCCCCAATAACATTACGATGATAGATGAATTGAATGAAGCCTGGCAGGAATACGACGATCCCGAAAAACCGATAAAAATAGTATTAGTTTCTGTTGATGACCAACGTACTGCATCACGAGTCAAGCCAATAGTCGGCAGTAATGGCTGGGTATGGGATGTTGTTATGGATAAAAATGGAGATTTAGCCAGAATATATCATATCACAATGCCGCCACAATGGGTAGCTGTTAATTCTTTTGGAAAAATCATATATCGAAGCAAGGTGACGAACGGAACATTGGATTCCGCCATATATTTTGACGAATTGATAACTGAAATGAATAAAACCAATTAAAACAAGAAAAATGAAAAAAGTAATGTTAATGATGGCCATGTGCCTCGGAATGTTTGCGTGCGGCAACAGCAACGCAAAAGGGAACAAAGCGGCAGAGGAACAATCACAAAAAGACCGTGTGGAGGTTCTGTATTTTCACGGCAAACAGCGTTGTGCCACCTGTATGGCGATAGAAAAGAATGCAAAGGAAGCTGTTGAAGCGCAATTTGCAGACGAGTTGAAAAACGGAACGGTCGTTTTCAGGTCGATCGACATTTCCAAAGCAGAGAATGAAAAGATTGCCGAGAAATATGAGGTCACCTGGTCGTCTCTTTTTGTCTGCCAATGGAAAGACGGGAAAGAGACGTATGAAAATCTGACGGAGTATGCCTTCGCCAATGCCCGGACTGCTCCCGACACGTTCAAGAGCGGAGTAATTGAGAAAGTCGGAGCCTTAATGAAATAAAGCCGTATGGAGTGGTTACAGACTTTATTGGACAGTAGCACGACCCCAGCATTGACGGCTTTCCTGCTGGGGTTGCTCACGGCGGTATCTCCCTGCCCGTTGGCTACGAACATAGCCGCCATCGGCTTCATCGGCAAGGATATTGAAAACCGCCGCCGGATTTTCCGAAATGGGCTTTTATATACGCTCGGCCGTGTCGTCGCCTATACGGTATTGGGTGTCGTGTTGATTTTGGTATTGAGAGAAGGTTCAAGCCTGTTCGGTATCCAGAAGTTTATCGGTAAGTACGGCGAACTTATTCTTGGTCCGGCCGTGCTGTGCATCGGTTTGTTCATGTTGTTCGGCAACAGGCTCAAACTGCCCTCTTTCGGTTTCAAGGGGAATGGCGAGGGATTGGCTCGTAAAGGCGGTTGGGGCGCGTTCCTGCTCGGAATGCTGTTCGCAATGGCGTTTTGTCCGACCAGTGGCGTATTCTATTTCGGTATGTTGATTCCGATGTCCGCAACGGCAACCGCAGGTTATCTGCTGCCGGTGCTGTTTGCCATAGCCACAGCCCTGCCGGTCTTGATTGTTGCTTGGATATTGGCATTCAGCGTACAGCATATCGGCAGTTTCTACGGTAAAATGCAGACGGTGCAAAAATGGCTGAATTGGATTGTCGGTGGCGTGTTTACCGCAATCGGCGTATATTATTGTGTGATTATGTATTTGTAAAAGTAAAGAATATGGAAACGAAGAAAGAAAACAAAAAAGGTTTCTGGGCATCGCTGTTCTCTCCGAAACCTTGCTCATGCTCGTGTGGCGACAACCTGATTATAGAGGAAGTCGAAAAGCCGACAGCCTCCTGTTGTTGCGAAGACAAGGCAGCTACGACAAAAACGGGCATAAAAGAAGTAAAAATACTGGGGCCGGGCTGTGCAAAATGCAAAGCAACCTATCAGGCTATCGAGAAAGTAATCAACGAGAACAATCTCGATGTGAAGCTCACGAAAATCGAGGATATTACGGAAATCATGAGCTATAATGTCATGGGAACCCCTGCGGTTGTAGTGGACGAGGTTGTGAAAATAAAAGGGCATGTCCCGTCAGAGAGTGAGATAAAACAAATATTCGGCATTTAGGATGTGGCTATGGATACAAGGAAAGAATTGAAAATCCTGTTTTGGATGATTGTAATCTTTACGGCGGTCTTCTTCCTGCCGCTGGGAAGCGAACGGTTTATGACCGCCGTAGATGCAACTTTCGACCTTGCAAAGTGGTATGCACGGGAGCATGTCGTGTTGTGTCTGCTTCCCGCATTCTTTATTGCGGGTGTTATCTCCGTGTTTGTCAGTCAGGGTTCTGTGCTGAAATATTTCGGTGCGAACGCCAAAAAATGGCTTTCTTATACGGTGGCTGCTATTTCGGGTGGTATCCTTGCCGTATGTTCGTGCACGATTCTGCCGCTCTTTACGAGCATTTACAAGCGTGGCGCAGGATTGGGGCCGGCAATCGCCTTTCTCTATTCCGGCCCGGCTATCAGCGTTTTATCTATTATCTTGACGGCTCGAATCTTAGGCTTTGAAATGGGAATGGCTCGAATCATCGGTGCAGTACTGTTTTCGGTTGTAATCGGATTGGCCATGTCGTTCATTTTCCGCAAGGAAGAGAAGGCGAAAAAGGAGCAGCAGATGAATATTGTGCCTCCACCCGAAAAACGACCGATGTGGCAAACGTCGTTTCATTTCTTTACGCTGGTGCTGATCCTTGTGTTTGCCAATTGGGGTGCGCCTGCTGCTTCGGACACGGGTTTATGGTCTTATATTTTTGCCTATAAATGGTATATAACGGGAGTTTTTGCGCTTTTGATGTGCTGGTCGCTTATCCGGATATTGAAATTGCGTGCAACTTGGGTGGTGCTGGGTGCAGCTGTAACCTTGCTTTCAGCATTCCTTGCCGGAGCATTTATTGCTAATGCCAAATTGGTTCCGCTTGTGCCGATGATAGTAGGCATCACTGCATTGTCAGTGATATTGCTTTTTGACAAGCGGGATGACGAAAACCGGGAGTGGGCATTATCTTCGTGGGGATTTGCAAAACAAATTTTACCGTTGCTGGCTATCGGTGTAGTGACTGCCGGTTTTTTGCTGGGTTCAACGCACGATAATACATCTATTGCCGGGGTTATTCCCAATAGCTGGATTGAATGGGCTGTGGGTGGAAATTCGTTGCTTTCAAATTTCTTTGCAAGTTTCACGGGGGCATTCATGTATTTTGCCACGCTGACAGAAGTTCCGATTATTCAAGGTCTGCTCGCCTCCGGTATGGGTAAAGGTCCCGCGCTTGCCCTGCTTTTGGCTGGCCCCTCGTTGTCGTTGCCGAATATGTTGGTGATCCGTGGTGTGATGGGAACGAAAAAAACGGCGGTATATGTTGCGCTTGTCATTGTTATGGCTACTATTTCAGGATTTGTATTCGGAAATTTGTTTTAACCGACGATGTGTAAGAAGGTCTATATTCTAATCATGGCCATGTTATCGGGTATAGTGGTTTGTTCTGCTCAAAATGCGGAACAGGCTTTCCCGGTAACGGGTAAACCTATTCTTACGATTTTTGCGAATTATAAGGCAGGGCTTGGGAATGTAAATCAGGTTTCGGGGTTTAATCTGGATCGGGCTTTTGTCGGGTATGAGGCTTTTCTTCCGAAAGGGTTTTCAGCTAAAGTCGTATTGAATGTAGAAACGTATAAGGGGGACGAAGGCAGGACGCGGTTTGGAAGTTATCTTAAAAACGCGCAGGTGAATTGGGTAAAAGGTTATTTTTCCACCTCTTTGGGACTTGTGAATTTGAAGCAGTTTTCCGAACAGGAGGAAGCATGGGGACATCGTTATATTTTCCGGTCATTTCAAGAGGAATATGGATTCGCTTATTGTGAAGACATTGGAATTGTGGCCGGATATGATTTTTCCCGTTTTATTTCTGCTGATATAGCTTTTACTAATGGAGAAGGGCGGAAATTCAAGAATGGGGATAATAATTACCGATATGGCGGCGGGGTTACGCTGCGTCCGCTGGAGGGATTGTTATTGCGGGCTTATGCCGATGTGTATAGCCGTCCCGACACAAGCAACATGGGGGATGGTGTCCTTAAAGACCAATATTCTTTGGCTCTTTTTGCCGGATATACGCATCGTTATTTTTCTATCGGAGGAGAGTTCAATAAGTCCTTTAATCATCGGTTTGCTTCCGGTCGGGATTTAACGGGTTATTCTGTTTACGCAACTGTTCCGTTGTATAAAACTTTGCAGTTTTACGGGCGTTTTGACCTGCTGGAATCGGATCATGATTGGAACCGACAGAATGACGGACATGCGATTATTGCAGGGTTGGATTACCAGCCCATACGGTATTTCAGGGTATCTCCTAATTTCCAGAGATGGAAAGGCGCAGGCCAGAAACGAAATAATTATTTACTTATTAGTGTCGAACTGAAAATTTAATGAATTTGATTATGAAAATTTTGATTCTTTGTACAGGTAACAGTTGCCGCAGCCAAATGGCACATGGTTTTTTGCAGTCATTCGATGCCTCTTTAGAGGTACACTCGGCAGGAACGAATCCCGCCCGGAAAGTGAATCCGACGGCGGTTGCGGTTATGCGAGAAGTGGGAATAGATATATCCGGGCATGAGCCTAAAGATGTGGAACGGTATCTCAATGAGGAATGGGATTATGTCATTACGGTATGCGGAGGAGCGAATGAGGGTTGTCCGATGTTTAACGGTAGTGTGAAGCATCGTTTGCATCTTGGATTTGATGATCCTTCCGAAGTAACGGGGACGCCGGATTTTGTTCTGGAAGAGTTTCGCCGTGTGCGCGATGAGATCAAAAAGGGATTTGCAGAGTTTTATGTTACGGAAATTCTTAAAGGGGAGTTGCCGAAATGCTCCTGCGGAGGAAAGTGTTAAACAGTATATTGTATGGAAAGGAAAGAAGGAATTGGTTTTTTTGAGCGTTACCTGACTTTGTGGGTTGCGCTTTGTATTCTTGCAGGGATTGCAGTTGGGCAATGGTTGCCTGCCGTTCCTGCAACGCTTGGCAAGCTGGAGTATGCTAATGTGTCGATTCCGGTAGCGATTCTGATCTGGCTGATGATTTATCCGATGATGCTGAAAGTGGACTTTCAGAGCGTGAAAAATGTTGGACGACGACCGAAAGGTATTTTGATAACAGGGGTAACGAATTGGTTGATAAAGCCTTTTACAATGTTCGGTATCGCATGGTTGTTTTTCTTCGTGATTTTCAAAAATCTGATTCCTGCGGATTTGGCTGATCAGTATCTTGCCGGAGCCGTATTACTTGGGGCAGCTCCCTGCACGGCAATGGTGTTTGTATGGAGTTATCTTACGAAAGGGGACGCGGCTTATACGCTGGTGCAGGTTGCAGTGAACGATTTGATTATTCTTGTAGCGTTTGCGCCTATTGTGGCGTTCTTGCTCGGTGTGGGCGGGGTGTCGATTCCGTGGGATACGTTGTTGCTCTCGGTGGTACTGTTTGTAGTCATTCCTTTAGGTGCGGGTGTCATTACACGTTTGTGGGTAGTGAAGCGTAAAGGTATCGACTATTTCAATAATGTATTTGTAAAGAAATTCGATAACCTGACGGTTGGCGGCTTGTTACTGACACTTATCATTCTCTTTTCGTTTCAGGGTGAAACGATTCTCCGTAACCCGCTTCATATCCTGTTGATCGCTGTGCCACTCGTCCTGCAAACGGTATTGATTTTCTTTGTGGCTTATGGCTGGGCTAAATGGTGGCGACTGCCGCATGATGTAGCTGCACCTGCGGGAATGATCGGGGCCAGCAATTTTTTCGAGTTGGCTGTTGCTGTTGCAATCTCGCTGTTCGGCTTACAGTCCGGTGCAGCTTTGGCAACGGTGGTCGGTGTGTTGGTGGAGGTTCCGGTGATGCTGATGTTGGTGAGGATCGCTAACAATACACGTCGGTATTTTAAGCAAACCTAATGACGAATTATGAAAAAAATACAGATGTTATATTCCTGTCGTTCTGATTCTTTTGTTGTTTTTTTCTTTGTTTTTCTTCCGGGGCAATCTAATCCGTTATGCGTCCCGGAATATGACGGCAGGAATGGAAACGACAGAAAAGAGTACAGTTGAAAGTATCCTGTCAGAGCAATATGATTATAGTAAGAATAAGAAAAGCTATGATTATACATTTCTCGAATTTGGCTCGATTGGTTGTCATTCCTACCGTCAAATGGAATATGTCATGGAAGAAATCAAACAAAAATACAGCAATCGGGTAAATGTCGTGTTTGTAAATGTCAGCCGGAAGGAAAATAAGGATTTGGTTGATTATTTCGGGATTGTGACGATACCTGCACAGGTTTTGCTCGATAAGAATGGGAAAAAGTATTTCAGGCATAACGGGTATTTGTCGGCGGATGATTTATCAAAGCATTTTAAGTAAAGGATAAAAACCTGCCTTGTTTAACGGTTTTTATCGAAAGATTTGAATGATTTGGATTTAAGATTTGGCCGTTCAGATGAATCATCGTATATTTGCGATGAATTAAAAATTTGAGAGAGTATGGCATTTAGTAAGGCAGGTGATTTTGAGGAAAAGGATGTATTGGTGGCCCGTTTTGCCAAAGCGTTAAGTCATCCGGCGCGTGTGGCAATTTTGCGTATGCTTGCCAAACAAACGGCTTGTTATTGCGGTGATCTGGTACAGGAATTACCTATTGCACAGGCAACGGTTTCGCAGCATTTGAAAGAGTTGAAAGATGCCGGGCTGATCGAAGGTGAAATCACTCCTCCCAAAGTCCGGTATTGTATCAATAGAGCGAATTACGATTTGGCAAGATCGTATTTTGATGATTTGTTTATCTGAAATTTTTTATCTACATATATCGTATATATGCGATATACAATAACAAAAGAAAGAAAAAATGAGTAATACAAAAACAATTTGGTCGGTTATTACAGGTCTTTTATCTTCGGTGTTTGCATTTTTAGGTATAGTGAGTTGCTGCGGTATGCCTATTCTTGCAGGAATATTGGCTGCATTGGGTATCGGAGCCTCGCAGTTAAGTTTCTTTGTCGAATTTCGGGGGTGGTTTATTGCATTTGCAATTATATCGCTTCTGTTCGGCTTTTATCAAGTTTATTTTAAGAGGTCGTGCAGCTGTTGTGATGAAAATGTTTCTGTTAAGAGTTTGAAGGAACAGGCAAGAGCGAGAGGTTTTCAAAAAATATTTTTGTGGGTTGGTACTGTAATTATCCTTGTTCTTCTTTTTGTGGGCAACCGTGCGAAGCAGCCGACAATTGAAGTCAGTTGTTGTCCGGCACAGCAAGAAGCGGTATTGCCTGCTGCGGAGGGTTGCTGCGGATCGGTTGTTTCGGAAAAGGCAGAGAGTTGTTGCGCAACGACTAATGAGATGCCTGCGCAAGAGTTGGAAAATAATTGTTGTGAAAGTAATTGTAATTAAATTGGAATGAATACGTTAATTGAAACTTTAGAGTATTTTGTATTTATCACTATTGAACTGATAGCACTCTTTATGCTGATTAGTGCTGCGGTTGAAATTATCCTGATGTATATTCCGGAAGAGAAAATACGGAAGAAGCTATCCGGTGCAGGTATTTTCGGTAATGTGCTTGCAGCGGGGTTCGGTGCTTTGACACCTTTCTGTGCTTGTTCTACTATTCCGATGACGGTAGGATTTCTGAATGCAGGTGTACCTTTCGGTTCTACGATGTCGTTTCTGATAGCTTCGCCGTTGTTAAACCCGATTATTATCGGTATGCTGGGGGCTATGGTGGGAGTAAAAGCTATGATTATCTATTTTGTGATGGCTTTTCTTTGCTCGGTGGTTTTCGGTTGTGTACTGGAGAAGATCGGAGCGCAAAAATATGTGAAGAATGTGCGCCTGAAAAGCCGTTCTTCGTGTTGTTCCGGTGAACAATTGGATAAGAGGTCATTGCCTTTTGACCGAAAGCTGAAACTTGCTTTTCAGAGTGCATGGGGAAGTTTGCGGCCTATCATGGTTTATTTGCTTATTGGCGTTGCTCTCGGAGCGGGTATTTATGGTTATATGCCGCAGGATTTTGTGATGAAATTTGCCGGGCCGGATAATCCGTTTGCCGTTCCCGTAGCCGCTATATTGGGGGTTCCGCTTTATATACGGGCAGAAACAGCGATTCCAATCGGTGTGGCTCTGATGGGGAAAGGAATGAGCATCGGAGCCGTGATTGCTTTGGTTATCGGAGGCGCAGGAATGGCGATACCAGAGATGTCTATGTTGGCAAGTATATTCAAGAAAAAGTTAGTCACCATGATAGTTGCCGTCATATTTCTTACAGCGATAGTGTCTGGTTATTTGTTTAATGTTTTGTTGTGATTCAATATGGAAGAAAAAATTAACATGAAAGAACAACTCAAAAAGTCTTCTCTTTTTTTGAAGGGAAGCAACACCTGACCCACTTTGCTACTGAACAGGATGTAGCGAAAGAACTATTCGAGTTACTCTCCGAAGCGAGAGAACTCTATCTCCAAGATGTGATTGCGGATGGCAAACGGTACAGCCGCTATGTGGATGACTTCGTAAACAGTCATCGGTACATCAACTGCGATAGTGCCGTTTGCCGGAACTGTCACGAAATGAACATCCACATCGTCAAAGGGCTGCTGACAGAATGCACCCACCTTATCCAATTACTCTTTACAACATCACATTTCTCTTTTGAGGAATGTATGAAACTACGAAGGCAGTATGACAGATCGGGGCCGTTGCCGATACCGGTTGTACATCGTACCGATAAGGTGGCAGATGCTCCGCCGCTTTCTTTCGGCTGCAACTTCACTCAAGAACAGATGACAGGTATTGTGTCTTGTGCCAATACTTATCATCTGTTTTGCGTTTCTATGCTGTGTGTCGAGGATATGGAAGCTCTCTTTTCCTGCAAAGAGGGATTTCATATCCGGGTAAACAATCTTCGTCATGTGGCTATTCTTTTCGATGCGCTTCTCGAAAATTCGTTCATCCAATCCCGCTGGCAGTCCGTTCTCGACAAAGGGCGGTTCTTGCAATCCAAGGACGGTACGCGGTTTATTACCGCATCCAATCTTTCATCCGCGCTTTCCGCCGTCAGGAACAACAAGACAGCGGTCGCCTACAGTATCCGGCGAGCCATCGGACTGCTGAAAGCAAGTGCGAACAAATCTACCATGTGAAAGATAAAAAAATGAGAATTAGCGTGATACTCGCATAGTATCATGCTGATAATTCCTACTTCTTTATCGGTATATCATACCTTTGTCCTCCGTTATCGACGTGCTGATAACGGAGGTACAATTCTATTATCAAATTTTAATCAAAAACATATGTCGAACAGACTAACTTTCATGGAGCGGATGAACGAACGGATTACCGCCCTTGAATCGGTTCTCAAAAAACTGGAACCGGTTGAAAACATATTGGAACGGATGGATTTGTTGGAGAAAAGCATTTACTCGACAAAGCAGGTCTTTACGTTTCAGGATGCCTGCATGTATATCGGAGTTTCCGACAGTATGCTGTACAAGCTCACGGCGAACAAAGAGATTCCGCATTACAAACCGCGCGGCAAGATGATCTACTTCGCCAAGGAAGAACTGGACGAATGGCTCCTGCAGAACCATGAACTGGCTGCAGACGATGCCATGCGTATGGCTACCGAAGCCGCAGCAACACAACCATTCTTAAAGCAAAGACGCTATGGAAAACGAAAGAAGGACTGATTACAGCATCGGTGCAGGGCTTGAGGAGCATCAACTGCTGGATATTCTTGCCGCTTCCCAAATCAGGGCTACCGACACCTACGAAACGCCCCCACAGATCATTTGGATAGATAATTCGACGATAGCCACCCTCGGCAATTTCAGTGCATCGACCGGTAAAGCCAAGTCAAAAAAGACATTCAATGTCTCGGCTCTTGTTGCCGCGTCGCTCGCCGGACGGCAGGTACTGAACTACCGGGCGCATCTGCCGGAAGGAAAGCGCAGAATCTTGTATGTCGATACGGAACAGAGCCGCTTCCACTGTCACACGGTTCTGGAACGCATCTTACGACTGGCCGGCTTGCCTACGAAGACAGACAACGAGAATCTTGACTTTATCTGCCTAAGAGAATATACGCCGGCAGTGCGCATCGGGGTCATAGACTATGCCTTGCGTCAGAACAAAGGCTACGGGCTGGTCATTATCGATGGCATCCGCGACCTGATGCTTGACATCAACAGCACCGGTGAATCGGTGGAAGTCATCAACAAGATGATGGAGTGGTCTTCCCGATACGACCTGCATATCCACTGCGTGCTCCATTTGAACAAAGGGGATAATAATGTCCGGGGACATATAGGCACGGAGATGAGCAACAAGGCGGAAACCGTACTGGTCATCAGCAAAAGCAATGACAATCCGAGTGTCAGCGAAGTCCACGCGCTGCATATCCGTGAAAAAGAGTTCAAGCCCTTTGCTTTTACCGTTGATGACAACGGGCTGCCTGTCATCGCGGAACACCATTCGTTCAATGGCGACATCAAACAGAAACCCCGGATGAGTTTTATGGATTTGTCCATAGAGCAGCACCGGGAAGCCCTTTCCGTCGCTTTTGGAGACAAACCCATCAAAGGTTTCGAGAATATGTTGCAGGCTCTTATGGATTCTTATGCGGCTATCGGATTCAAACGGGGACGCAGTGTCATGGTGAAGTTGCTGCAATATCTGACCGATAATCTCAAACTCATCATCAAACGGGATAAACTTTTCTATAATGACATGACTTCTACCGAAATCATGCTTTTCGATGAAGAATGAATTATTACAGCAAAATCAGGTACAACCCGGATAATAAGACATGACCATAGCAGAAGCAAAACAAATACGCATTGTGGATTTTCTGGCACAGCTTGGCCACCGTGCGCTGTATGTAAAATCGGAACAATACTGGTATCTCTCGCCCTTGCGGGAAGAACGTACTCCGTCGTTCAAAGTGAATAATCGGATAAATGAATGGTATGATTTCGGCGAAGCTACCGGTGGAGATCTGGTGGAATTGGGAAAGCACTTATACCAGACAAATAACGTGAGCGAGGTGCTGGCATTTATCGAGAGGCACGCAAAGGTTGCACCACTGCCAGGCATCCGTGTGGTAACCGCTCCACCCCGACCGGTGGAGACAGAAATGAAAGATATAATCGTGGTTCCGCTACGCCACCACGCATTGTTTTCTTACCTCCAGTCCCGTCTGATTGACGCTGACATCGGTCGGATGTTCTGCCGTGAAGTGCATTACGAACTGCGCCAAAGGCACTATTTCGCTCTTGCGTTCGGCAATATCTCCGGCGGTTACGAGGTGCGTAACGCATATTACAAGGGATGTCTGAACAACAAGGATATTTCTTTGATAAAACACCGTAACGAAGAAACGCAGGAAAGGGTCTGTGTCTTCGAGGGGTTTATGGATTTCCTCTCCTATCTGACGCTGAAGCAGACAGGAGACAATACGGTATGTATTGATATGCCGTGTGATTACCTCGTGATGAACTCGGTAAACAACCTGAGAAAGGCACTGACACACTTGCAGGAATATTCGTGCATTCACTGTTACCTTGACAATGACCTTGCCGGGCAGAAAACCGCCGAGACCATTGCCGGCATGTATGGCGGACGTGCCAGTGACGAATCCGGCCGTTATACGGAATACAAAGACCTGAACGATTATCTGCGCGAAAAGAAACGTTAATGCCTTGTTGCCATTTGCCATTCAAAGCTCTCCATCGTGAGGGCTTTTTTTATGCCCTCCCATTCTTCCTTTTTTCTCTGCCGAAATAGGCATATAGTACGATTTAATAGTTCGATTTTGAGAATTTGCACAAATCTTACTAACAGAATATCTGTTTATTGTTCAATTATTTTATAGTTCGATATTTCGTGTATTCCTTTGCAAAATCATACTAATATAAATTTCAATATCCATACTAAAAGATATGAACTCATATTTCATTTTTGCCCTTGTCCTGACGGTCGCCTACGTCATCTACTACGCCGCTGTCATCACGCATGACCTTTATGGAAAAAAGGGAACGGACAAGAAGGACGAGGAAGTTTTCGACATCGGCGCACCGGAGGTCGAGGAAGAAAGTGTTGCTGTCACGGAGAGTGAAACGGGCTTCAGTATCGGCGATGAAAGCTACGACACAGAAAGTGAAACTACTGTTCAGGAAACACCACCGGAAAAGAGTGTGAACAATCCGACGACAGCACAGGAGAAATTGGAGCGGTTGAAAGCCGAAGCAGAGGAACGAATGGAAGAAACCGTGCCTTACCTGTCTGACGAACGCACTTCGGAAGAGATGTACAAGGCGATGATTGCCAAAGGACGGGTGGACAACCGGCCTGAAATAATGTGGAACCCAATTCAAGACCGGTTGTGAAATGTCGAAAGCTAAGAAGATACTATGTGCGGTGTGCCTCACGCTCCCCTACACGGTTTCCGCCAAGAGCGGTAGCGTGAACTACAGTTGGGGTGCGGACGCGCTGGCTACGATGCACGACTACGTGGTGACGATGATGTTGTACGTCCAGTACATCTGTTGCGCTATAGCCGGAGTTTATGTCATCGTGTCCTGTTTCCAGATTTATGTCAAGATGAACACTGGCGAGGACGGCATCACCAAGTCGATACTGACACTTGTGGGTGCGTGCCTGTTCCTTATCGGTGCGTTCGTAGTCTTCCCGGCCTTCTTCGGCTACCGCATATAACACCGACCGTATGACGGTCACAGATAAATAAAAGTATTCACTAAAAACAGTAAACGTATGTTTCAAAGAACCAAACGAATGTGCCGAAAGGCAATGGGATTCATCAACGGAATCTCCACCAAGGTAAAGATGCTCGCTATCATGCTGCTGTCCGGCACGACTGCAATGGCACAGAACTCTGCCGGCGACTACTCCGCCGGTACGAGTGCATTGTCCACCGTCGCGGAGGAGATTGCCAAGTACGTGCCTATCATGGTCAAACTTTGTTACGCCATTGCCGGCGTCGTGGCCATCGTGGGCGCAATCAGCGTGTACATCGCCATGAACAACGAGGAGCAGGATGTGAAGAAGAAGATCATGATGGTCGTTGGAGCCTGTATCTTCTTGATTGCGGCAGCCAAGGCGTTGCCCCTGTTCTTCGGTATTGCCGCTTAAACTAACAGAGGATGAAAGGCAAGGACGAACGTTATCCGGATTATCCGCTGTTCAAGGGGCTGCAACGACCTCTTGAGTTCTTAGGTATTCAGGGACGATACATCTATTGGGCGGCAGCGACAACGTGCGGAGCCATTGTCGGTTTCGTCGCTGCTTACTGCCTGATAGGTTTCGTTGCCGGGCTTGTCGTACTGTCAGCCTCCGTATCGACAGGCATCGTGCTCATCATCCTCAAACAGCGGAAAGGACTGCACAGCAAGAAGATCGCACCGGGTGTGTACGTCTATGCCCACTCGCGCAAGGTCTGACGAAAGAGAAACCATCACGGCAATGTGCATGGCTATATTGATTGTTGAACGCGGGCGGGTTTGTCTTGAAGCAAGGCGAACCTGCCCCTATTTAATTACACGTATATCGAAATGACCCTATACATTATCACAGCCTTTATCGCACTGTGTATCGGCATGGCCGTATCGGTCTATGCGTTCGGCACGGGCGGCAAGCGCAAGCGAATCTTTCAGGATATCTATTTTTCGGCGGAAGATACGGACGGAGTGGGCGTACTGTACACCAAGACCGGCGAATACTCCGCCGTACTTAAAATAGAGAATCCGGTGCAGAAGTATTCGGCGGACATCGACTGTTACTACGAGTTCACGCACCTGTTCACTGCCCTTGCGCAGACATTGGGCGAAGGGTACGCCATCCATAAGCAGGATATTTTCGTCAGGAAACGCTTTGCGAATGAAACGGACGGCAGACGGGAATTTCTCTCGGCGTCTTACTTCCGTTATTTCGGTGGCCGCCAATACACGGACAGCCTTTGTTACCTGACCATCACGCAGGAGGCGAAGAAAAGCCGCCTTTTCTCGTTCGACAACAAGAAATGGCGTGACTTCCTTGTGAAAATCCGCAAGGTACACGACCAACTGCGTGACAGCGGTGTGCAGGCCAGATTCCTGAACAAAGCCGAAGCGAGCGAGTATGTGGATCGCTACTTCGCCATGAATTTCAACGACCGCACTGTCTCGATGACGAACTTCAAGGCGGACGATGAGACTGTTTCTATGGGCGACAAGCGTTGCAAAGTGTACAGCCTCGTGGACGTGGACTGCGCTGCACTGCCGTCGCTGATCCGTCCCTACACAAATATCGAGGTAAACAATACCGAAATGCCGGTGGATTTGGTGTCGGTGGTGGACAGCATACCGAACGCCGAGACTGTGGTTTATAACCAAATTATCTTCCTGCCCAACCAAAAGCGGGAGCTGTCGCAGCTCGACAAGAAAAAGAACCGTCACGCGAGCATTCCCAACCCGAACAACCAGATGGCCGTCGAGGACATCAAGCGTGTTCAGGAGGTCATCGCCCGTGAGAGCAAGCAGCTTGTGTACTGCCATTTCAACATGGTGGTGGCTGTACCAGCCGATGCCGACCTGCAAAAGTGTACGAATCACCTTGAAAACGCATTCGGGCGCATGGGTATCCACATCAGCAAACGAGCCTACAATCAATTAGAGCTGTTCGTGGGCGGATTTCCCGGCAACTGTTACTCCCTTAGTGAGGAGTATGACCGCTTCCTCACGCTCGGCGACGCGGCGACATGCCTGATGTACAAGGAACGCATCCAGCACAGCGAGGAGACACCGCTGAAAGTGTACTACACCGACCGTCAAGGCGTGCCGGTAGCGATTGACATCACGGGAAAAGAGGGAAAGAACAAACTGACGGACAATTCCAATTTTTTCTGTCTGGGGCCTTCGGGAAGCGGCAAGAGCTTTCATATGAACTCGGTCGTGCGCCAGCTCCATGAACAGAACACCGATATCGTTATGGTAGATACCGGTAACTCTTATGAAGGTCTATGCGAGTATCTGGGTGGTAAGTATATATCATATACAGAGGAAAAGCCTATCACGATGAATCCGTTCCGCATCAACCGGGAGGAGATGAACGTGGAGAAAACAGGCTTTCTGAAAAATCTTGTGCTGCTCATCTGGAAAGGGACGCAGGGAACGATTACCAAGACGGAAGACCGCCTGATAGAGCACGTCATCACGGAATATTACGATGCCTACTTCAACGGGTTCGAGGGTTTCACGCCCCAGCAACGGGAGGACTTGTGCAAAAGCCTTGTCATCGACGACCGCAATCGCGGCGAGCAAAAGGGCGAAAGCGAGCAGGAACGTGCCGCACGCATCGAGGACATCATAAACAAGATAGAAAGCAGGCGCATGAAACTGAAAGTAAAAGAGCTTTCGTTCAATTCCTTCTATGAATACTCCGTGCAACGCATACCCGACATCTGCGATGAAAACCGCATTACGGGCATCGACATATCGACCTACCGCTACATGATGAAAGATTTTTACCGAGGTGGCAACCACGACAAGACGCTGAATGAGAACATGGACAGTTCGCTGTTCGATGAGACCTTTATCGTCTTTGAAATCGACAGTATAAAAGATGACCCTCTTCTTTTCCCTCTTGTTACGCTGATTATCATGGATGTATTCCTACAGAAAATGCGTATCAAGAAGGGGCGAAAGGTATTGGTCATCGAAGAGGCGTGGAAAGCCATCGCCAGTCCGCTTATGGCGGAGTACATCAAGTTCATGTACAAGACAGCGCGTAAGTTCTGGGCAAGTGTCGGTGTGGTCACACAGGAGATACAGGACATTATCGGCAGCGAAATCGTGAAAGAGGCCATCATCAACAACTCGGATGTGGTGATGCTGCTCGACCAGAGCAAGTTCCGTGAAAGGTTCGACACCATCAAGGCGATCCTTGGCTTGACCGATGTGGATTGCAAGAAGATTTTTACCATCAACCGCCTTGAGAACAAGGATGGACGCAGTTTTTTCCGGGAAGTCTTCATCCGTCGCGGCACGACCAGCGGAGTGTACGGAGTAGAAGAACCGCACGAATGTTATATGACCTACACGACGGAACGGGCAGAGAAAGAGGCTCTGAAACTTTACAAGAAAGAGCTTCGGTGCAGCCATCGGGAAGCTATCGAGGCGTATTGCCGCGATTGGGAAGCCAGTGGCATCGGCAAGTCGCTGCCGTTCGCCCAAAAAGTAAACGAGGCCGGACATGTGCTCAATCTCCGTTCCGTGCGTGAATCCCAATAAATACGGTTGGTATGAAACGACTACTCCTGATTCTGACAATCGTCTCGGTCTCACTCTGCCAGAGTGTACATGCACAGTATTACAGCGTGAACTACGACACACGCACCGTTGCGGCAATGGTAGCCGCTTTCGGTACGGAAGCCGTTGCTGAAGGATACTATCGGGAGCAGGTCGATGACATCCTGAAGCACTACACGGCGGCAGAGGTTGCTGCAGCCGGAATATTCGCCTCCAAGTTCTTGGAGCATAAAGCCCTGACCGACCTCGGTATATGGAACAGCCGCACGGAAAACTATTATTACCGGCGCATCTACCGGATGGTCGCGGAGAAAATCATGCCCAAGATATGGGTCGTAGCGAAACAGATGCTTCACTCGCCGCAGACGGCTATCTATTGGGGCAGCTACCTGATGAAAATCTGCGACGATACCAAAAGCCTGTGTATGCAGTTCGAGAGTGTGGTAACCAACAGCACGCTGACCTTCTCGGACATCGCGTTCCTCGAAATCAATCCGGATATTGCCCCCTTGCTGAAACTGTCGGAAGCCGGTAACATCGACTGGCAACGGATCATGGACGACCTTGCCCGTGTACCGAACCGCTTTACACGCGAGAACCTGCAAAATGACCTTGACAACCTTTACAACATGGGGGTCGGTCTTGCGACTGCCGGCATCGCCAACATCGGCGACGCGCTATTGCCCCAAAGTGCCTTCCACGAACTGATGAACGGCAAACTCGGAGCTATCGTCACCCTGTATGACCACTACGGTGGTTTGCTTGAGCAGGCGGAGAACGGCATCGGAGCCATGTTGCTCGATAAAATAGGAGGTACGGATAATGTCGCCGGACTGTTCGGCTTCGGGAACTATGATCTTGCCGGATGGATGAGCGACTACCTGAGCGAGGCCACAGGAAGCTATTACACACAGCGGTGGTATATCGCCCGGCGCGACCAAGGAAGCGTATCGCTATGCGACTACTATCCTCCGACGGATGACAACAGCATCCTGAACGGAAGCGCATGGGTACGTTTCAACACGAGCGACCCGAATTTCTATCCCAATACCTCGCAACGGGAACAGGTGCTTACCAACTCGGAAAACCATGCCGGCTGGTCGAGAAACCGCGTGCAGCAGTTGAACAACCAGAACGACGGGTTCAGCTACAGCATCAACTACTGGATGAGTGCCTATATCATCAGCAAGAAAAACAAGCAGACCAAGAAAGCATACGCATACGAAATCCATGTGAGCAAGAGCTGGAACAAGGAAGAGGTAGTCTATGAGGATGTCTTCGATTCCTACTCTATGGATTTGAACACGTTCCGGGCGCAACTGAACGTGCGGCTTGCGGAGTTCAACGAGAATGAGGACGGCTATACTTATTATATATCATCCGGTGCGCGTAACTATTATCAGGCAACGGACGCCGCCAAACTGAAAGGATGCGAGAGCGTGACCATCAGCGTGACCTGTTCCGACGGTGTGACGCTCGGACAAGGCTCCACCCAATACAAATGCCGCAAGTGCGGCAGCTCACTGAACGCCCACACCAAGGAGTGCGCCATGCAGACTTCGGTCACGGAAAACAACCTTGACCTTTCGGAACTGGATGCGATGTTGAGCGAGGCGAATGCCAAAGTCTCCGCACTTGAAGCACAAATCAGGGCTTTGGAAGACGAAAACGCCATACTGCTGAAAAAAATCAGTGCGGCAAGCATCGAGGATGCGGCGGTCTATCGCCAGCAATACAATGCGAACAAGACACGGATAGACGGCTTGAAAGGTGAACTGGCGGAATGGAAGAAAAAACAATCCGATTACACCCAGGCAAAATCGGAAGCCGCAGACGACAACAGCGTGGCGACGGATGATTATTACCGCATCCCGGCCATCATGCAGGACTGCAAGGCGGCATACAGCCTTACGTGGCAGGACGGCGGAGCATGGAACGGTTACTCGTATATACGCAAGGCAACGATGCCGAATATAAACGGCATCATCACGTTCAGGGCAACGGTCTCGATAGCCCGTAAACCGAAATATTTTCTGGGTATCAAGATACACCGTGCCATCATACAGATACGGTGGGAGCTGACCTCGGAATATTCCGACACGCACGTCGCTGACGTACTGACCTTAGACCCGAATCTGTCCGATGCAGAGAAAAGCAAAATAGTGAACGACCGCATCGCGGAGATTGCCCGTGAACACCCCTCGTGTAAAATAACGACAGAATATGCCCGCATCACTCCTGCGGAGGAGACACCGACCGGGGATGTATATCATCTGCTATGGTCGAGTGACCGCCTCGAAATCGCAAGGGAGGTGGATTCGCGTATCACGAAAATATACGCTGACCTTGTGTCTTTGGAGAAAATGATGCACTACAAACGGAGCATTCTCGATGTGATGAAGGATGTGCTGCCCGGTCTGGATATGGATGCCGGACGTCGGCTGACGCTTGTGGAAGAGTGCCATGACCGCTGGGTGGAGAACGCACGGACACTCCGGAACGGGGTTGAAAGAAAGGAGGAACGGCAATGAGACGGAATCTGATTATAACCTTCATGCTGTTTGTCCTGCTGCCCGGTATCGCCAAAGCGCAGTGGACTTTCGATGTGGTTTCCGTCGAAGCCTACATCAATGACCATAAGAAGCAACGCAGCCTGCTGCTTGCACGCAGCACTTTGGAATACAGCAACAAACTGTTGCACGAGTACAGCCGGAAGGAAGTCGGGAATTATAAGGAGCTGAACGTAGATCTCGACCGGTACACCCGTGCGTTCGATGTCATCGACGTGATGTACCAGTCGTTACGCACGGTGCTGAATGTAAAGAACACTTATACGGCAGTCAGCGACCGCATTGGCGACTACAAGGATTTGCTGGATGACTTCAATAAGAAAATCCTGAAACGAGGGCACATCGAATCCGCCGACACGCTGATTCTTACCATCAATGCAAGGGGGCTGCGAGCAATTGCCGCTGAGGGCGAACAGCTATACAGGTCAGTGAGCGACCTCGTGCTGTACGCCACAGGTGCGGCAGCCTGTTCGACCAGTGACCTTCTGATGGTGCTGGAGGCGATCAACCGGTCGTTGGACAACATCGAGCGGCATCTGAACCGGGCGTATATCGAGACATGGCGGTACATACAGGTTCGTATCGGCTACTGGAAAGCAAAAGTATATCGCTCACGCACCAAACAGGAGATTCTTGACGATGCCTTCGGTCGGTGGCGCGGAGCCGGAAGATTAGAACATTAACGATAAAAGGGAAAAGAATATGAACAGAAGATTTTTACTCATGGCGGTTGCTGTTGTTGCAACGTCGGCCGCACACGCGCAGTATGTGACGTACAACCACGATTCGTCAAAACAGAATCAGGTCACGGTCATGGAAACGGGCACAGGGGCACTATCGCCCGACCTTTATTACTCCGTGCTTCACAACAAATACAAAAAGTCGGCGGCGGCCAAGAACAAACTCTCGTTCCGCACGCTCGCAGGTATCAATCTATACAATCAGACGGACGAAGCGGAATCCATCGACTCCGCTTTGGTCAAACGTGCTAAAATCGAGGCGTTGAATGTCGCCGACCGGCAGGTGGACATTGCATGGCTCGCCGAGGGCAGTAAAGTCAATGGAGAGATGGAGCGGTTCAAACGCAACATCGACCGAATCCTCCTGTCCGGCGGCACTCCGTCAGACAAAGAGCGGTGGACGGAATACTACCATGTATATCAGTCTGCCATCGACGCTACGAAAGATGCCTATATGCCCAATGCGCAACGCAAGAAGGAGTATCTGCGCATCTATGAGGATGTGGCGAGACAGAATGAAACGCTCGTGCAGTTTCTCGTCAGACAGCAGAATGCCAGTGTGACAAGTGCACTGCTGAATGCAACGGACAACCATACCCTGAATAAGGGCGGCATTGTCCGCAATGCCATGAGCCGGTGGCAGGAGTCACGCCTTGCGGTGCGAGGTACGCAGTCGGGCGGCAACGGGAACGACGGAGGAGACAGCAATGGGGATGAAACTGTAAACAGAGGAAAATAAGAACACGGGCTATGGCAAACGGAGATATACTTTCGGATTTCGGTATCAACCTGTTGGAAGAGGAAATAGATGATGTCATTTTTCAGACCAATGAGTTTCTGACGGATGCGACCTTTACCGGCGCACAGGGGCCTTTTTGGTGGATATTGCAGATGTGCATGGCTTTGGCTGCACTCTTCTCCATCGTCATGGCGGCAGGTATCGCTTACAAGATGATGGTGAAACACGAGCCGTTGGACGTGATGAAGCTGTTCAGACCACTGGCCGTGTCGATTATCATCTGCTGGTGGTATCCGCCTGCGGACACGGGAATGGCAGGTAGTAGAAGCAACTGGTGCTTCCTCGATTTTCTTTCCTATATCCCGAACTGCATCGGATCGTACACGCACGACTTGTACGAGGCCGAAGCCTCACAGATTTCGGACAGGTTCGAGGAGGTGCAGCAACTCATCCATGTACGGGACACGATGTACACTAACCTGCAAGCACAGGCCGATGTCGCCCACACGGGGACTTCCGACCCCAACCTGATAGAGGCGACAATGGAACATACCGGAGTGGACGAGGTGACAAACATGGAAAAGGACGCATCGAAACTTTGGTTCACATCGCTGACGGCAGGCGTTATCGTGGGGATAGACAAAATCATCATGCTGATTGCCCTTGTGGTGTTCCGTATCGGATGGTGGGCCACCATCTACTGCCAGCAGATACTACTCGGTATGCTGACGATATTCGGCCCGATACAATGGGCGTTCAGCATCCTGCCGAAATGGGAAGGTGCTTGGGCGAAGTGGCTGACACGCTACCTGACGGTGCATTTCTACGGTGCTATGCTCTACTTCGTCGGGTTTTATGTCTTGCTGCTTTTTGACATTGTGCTGTGCATTCAAATCGAGAACCTGACCGCAATCACAGCCAGTGAGCAGACTATGGCGGCTTACCTGCAAAACAGCTTCTTTTCCGCCGGTTATTTGATGGCGGCAAGCATCGTGGCTTTGAAATGTCTGAACCTCGTGCCGGATTTGGCGGCATGGATGATACCTGAAGGCGACACGGCATTCTCTACCCGAAACTTCGGCGAAGGTGTGGCGCAGCAGGCCAAAATGACAGCTACCGGAGCGATGGGTGGAATAATGAGGTAATGATTGAATTTATAAATATTTGACAACTATGGTCATAAAGAACTTGGAAAACAAAATCAGGCTGGTGGGCATTATCTGCACCGCATTCCTTGCGGGGTGCATCATCATCAGCGTATCGAGCATCTGGACGGCTCGCACAATGGTCACGGATGCGCAGAAAAAGGTTTACGTGTTGGACGGTAACGTACCAATCCTCGTGAACCGCACGACAATGGACGAAACGCTTGACGTGGAAGCCAAGAGCCATGTGGAGATGTTCCACCATTTCTTTTTCACGCTGCCTCCGGACGACAAATATATCCGCTACACGATGGAGAAAGCGATGTATCTGGTGGATGAGACAGGACTGGCACAGTACAACACGCTCAAAGAAAAGGGATTTTACTCCAATATATTGGGGACGAGTTCGGTCTTCTCTATCTATTGTGACAGCGTAGCTTTCAATAAGGAAAAGATGGAGTTCACCTACTACGGGCGTCAGCGTATCGAGCGGCGGAGCAATATCCTCATGCGTGAACTGGTCACGGCGGGACAGCTCAAGCGTGTGCCCCGGACAGAGAACAATCCGCACGGGCTGCTCATCGTGAACTGGCGCACGCTGTTGAACAAAGACATCGAACAGAAGACGAAAGCCAATTATTAAACAGCAGTAGTTATGAATATCAAGGGATTCAGGCGGATGCTGTTCGGTGAGAAAATGCCGGACAAGAATGATCCGCAATACAAAGACCGCTACGAACGGGAAGTGACAGCCGGGCGCAAGTTCGCCCAAGCGACACGCATCGACAAGGCGGCCGCCAAAGTACAAGGATTTGCCAACGCGCACCGGACGCTGTTCTTAGTCATCATCTTCGGATTCGCAATCGGAGGTTTCATATGGAATATCTACCGTCTCACGGTGGCGTACCATTACAGCCATACAACGCGCACGGCAACGGAGATGCAGGATTCGGTGCTGCGGGAGCGATACAAAAGGCTGCAAAGGATTGAAATGAGGGAAAACAAAGCGGATGAACCGCAATAAAACAGTGCCTATGAATACACGGTTTGAAAAATCAGCCCATTCGTCCGACGAATGGTACACACCTAAAGAGGTATTGGAAGCATTGGGGAAGTTCGACCTTGACCCTTGTGCTCCCGTTCGTCCGCTGTGGCCGACGGCCGAGGTTATGTATGACCGGAGCATGGACGGACTGTCGCGGAAATGGGAAGGGCGCGTATGGCTTAATCCTCCATATTCGCGCCCTCTTATCGAGCTGTTTGTCCGAAAACTGGCGGAGCATGGCAACGGTATCGCGCTATTGTTCAACCGCTGCGACTCAAAGATGTTTCAAGATGTCATCTTCGAGAAAGCGGACGGAATGAAATTCCTGCGCCACCGTATCCGGTTTTACCGTCCGGACGGGACACGAGGTGATTCTCCCGGCTGCGGAAGCATCCTGATCGCTTTCGGAAAGGACAATGCAGAGGTGCTGAAAAACTGCACCATTGAAGGCAAGTATGTACAAATCAATTAAAGACGCATGATGAAAATAACAGATAGAATCAATTTCAAGGAACCGAAGTATATGCTTCCGGCCATCCTGTACATTCCGCTATTGGTTGCATCGTATTTCATCTTCGACCTGTTCCATACCGAAACGGCGAAGATTCCGGACAAGATGCTCCAGACGACGGAGTTCCTGAACCCTGACCTGCCGGACGCCCAAATCAAGGGCGGAGACGGCATAGGCAGCAAGTACGAGAACATGGCGAAATCGTGGGGTAAGATACAAGACTACTCCGCTGTGGATAATATAGAACGTGACGAACCCGATGACAACAAAGAAGAATATGAATCTCAATATACGCAGGACGACATCGCCCTGCTTGATGAACAACAACAGGAGAAAGCTGCGGCAGCGCAAGTTGCCGATGCCAAGACGCGTGAGCAAGAAGCTCTCGCAGAACTGGAAAAAGCCCTCGCCCAAGCGAGACTGAGAGGACAGAACGAAGTAATGCCACCTGCTGAGACGGACTCTGCAGCATCGGCACAGACACCTGTGGCGACCATAGAGGTCAAGGGCAAAATAGAGGAAGAGAACCGGTCGGTAAAAGCCCCGTCCGATAACGAGCCTCCCAGCGAGGTCGTGCGGAAGGTAAAGACAGCATCAGACTACTTCAATACGCTGGCAAAAGACGCCTACGAACCGAAGCTCATCAAGGCCATTATCGACGAGGACATCAAAGCGGTGGACGGCTCGCGCGTGCGATTGCGCCTGCTTGACGATGTGGAGATCAACGAGTGTGTGGTCAAGCGCGGCTCATACCTGTACGCCACCATGAGCGGTTTCTCATCAGGGCGCGTGAAAGGGAATATCACCAGCATTCTCATTCACGACGAATTGGTAAAGGTCAGTCTGTCTCTGTATGATACAGACGGCATGGAGGGACTGTATGTGCCCAACAGCCAGTTCCGGGAAACGAGCAAGGATGTGGCGAGCGGTGCGGTTTCGAGCAATATGAACATGAATACCGGAAGCTACGGCAACAGCCTTACCCAATGGGGAATACAGGCCGCCACAAACGCTTACCAGAAAACGAGCAACGCCATCGGCAAGGCTATCAAAAAGAACAAGGTAAAACTGAAATATGGTACGTTCGTCTATTTAGTGAACGGACGTGAGAAACAGTAAAATACGGAAGCCATGATAGAGACAGACAACCTATATAATATGGACTGCATAGAGGGTATGAAGCTCATGGCGGACGGAAGTGTCGATGCCGTGATAGCGGATTTGCCCTACGGTGTGCTGAACCGCAGGAACGGCTCGGCCAGATGGGACAGGCAAATTCCGCTTGAATCGTTGTGGGAGCAGTATCGGCGCATTACGAAGCCCGGAAGCCCGATTATCCTATTTGCGCAAGGCATTTTCTCCGCACGGCTCATGTTGTCGCAACCCCGGATGTAGCGGTATAATCTTATATGGCGGAAAGACCGTGTGACGGGTCATCTGAACGCCAAGCGGATGCCGTTACGCCAGCACGAGGACATCATCGTGTTCTATGATCGGCAACCGGTGTATCATCCGCAGATGACACCCTGCCCGCCGGATCGGAGAAATCACGGACGCCGGAAATCAGGCAACGATTTTACGAACCGTTGTTATGGCGAGATGAAATTAGTGCCGGTACGCGTGGCGGATGACAAATATCCGACATCGGTCATATCCATCCCCAAAGAGCATCGGACGGGGGCGTTCTATCACCCGACACAGAAGCCCGTTGCACTGGTGGAATACCTGATACGCACCTACACCAACGAGGGGGATGTGGTATTGGATAATTGTATCGGTTCGGGGACGACTGCCGTTGCCGCCATCCGCACGGGACGGCATTATATCGGATTCGAGATCGAGCCGGCATATTGTGAGGTTGCCGGACATCGGATTCAGGAAGAATTGAAACGCAGAAACGGAACGAAAGAAGGGAATCGAGAAATAAATAACGGAAACCAATAAAATCAACAATATCAATGATATGAATATGAATGTGAACAAGAAAGGAATCGTGGCAGCATTTCTTATAGCATCAGGAATGTTTGCTGCACATGACGCACAAGCCCAGCGCACCTATGAGGAGATGGAGCTGCTGACGGTCAATGAACAGGTAACGACCGTCATTACGGCATCGGAACCTGTCCGCATGGTGGATATTTCTACCGACAAGGTGGCAGGCGACCAGCCCATAGAGAACATCATCCGGCTGAAGCCCAAGGATACGGGATACGAGGACGGCGAAGTGCTGGCTATTGTAACCATTGTAACGGAGCGATACCGCACGCAGTACGCGCTCATTTATACTACACGAATGAAAGAGGCGGTGACAGATAAAGAAATCCTGTTGCATGAACGGGATGCTTATAACAACCCGGCTGTCTCGATGTCCACTGCAGAGATGGTTCGTTTCGCAAGGCGCGTGTGGAGTTCACCTGCGAAATTCCGTAATGTCGCAACCAAAGCTCACCGTATGGTGATGCGCCTGAATAATATCTATGCTGTCGGTGACTACTTCTTCATAGACTTCTCCATAGAGAACAAGACGAACATCCGGTTCGACATCGACGAGATACGGGTAAAGTTAGCGGACAAGAAACTCGCCAAAGCAACCAACGCACAGATCATCGAACTGACGCCTGCCCTGGTATTGGAACATGGCAAGACGTTCCGGCATGGCTACCGCAATGTGATTGTGGTGAAGAAGATGACATTCCCGAACGACAAGCTGCTGACTATTGAAATGACGGAGCGGCAAATCAGCGGTCGCAATATCAGCTTGAACATAGACTATGAGGATGTGCTGTCCGCCGATTCGTTCAACACAACTTTATTGGAGGAGGAATGACGATGAAAAAGATGATGATACTGGTGCTTGCCTGCGTGTGCTTCGTTATAAATGCGAACGCCCAGCGCAACAGCGGCCGCCTCTCGCTTGGTGTGGGGCTGCTGTATGAGAACGGCATGGATGTGATGCTCGCCTACGAGCACGAAATGAACTACCGCCATGCGTGGGAGTTCTTTGCTAACGGATATGTGAAATGGGCGGAATGCGGCTCTTGCGGCCATGTCTGCCCGGAATCCTTCTGGCGGAACTATCGCACCTACGGCTTAGGCGTGGCTTACAAGCCTTGTGTGGTGCGTGGACGTAACCATTACGGCAATCTGCGTATCGGAGCTTCGGCAGGGAGCAATACGAAAAAGTTTCTTGCCGGTATCCATGTGGGTTATGAACATAACTATGTCCTGCGGTCGGGATGGACGCTGTATTGGCAGGTAAAGAGCGACATGATGCTAAAGGGTGCGGATCTGCTGCGCACGGGTGTCGTGTTAGGAGTGAAACTACCGATAAAATAAGCAAAAACAAAAGTATGATGATACGGAAGATACATACGATGATACTGGCAGTGACAGCGGTGCTGTGCGCTGCCTGCGACGCCCATATCGACGTGCCAGACACGGCTGTACGTCCGGGGCATGTCCTCTGTGAGGACGGTACGATGATGCCTTACGCGCAATATGAGCAATCGGGGAAACGGGCTATAGCGGTTATCTTCGATACCGAACGGCGTGACGGTACAGAAGGGAACGGATATGCTGTTTACCTGTGGGAGATTGCTCCGGCGGCGTTTGCCGACAGTCTTGGCATCGAGCAGGGCACGTCGGCCGATATCGGGGCATACGATGGGAATACAAATACCTTTGCACTATACGACACACGTGAGACGGCTTCGCCTATGGCAGAAGCGGTCTTCGATTTGTGGCGATACGGACAAAGTGCATACGTCCCCTCGGTGGCGCAGATGCGTTTGCTGTATGCCATCCGGGAAGCGGTCAATCCCATTGTGACGAAGTGCGGCGGTGATCCGTTGCCACAGGATACTGACGAAGACTGCTGGTACTGGACATCGACAGAGGTCAAGGGGCAACAGACCGCCAAAGCGTGGCTCTACTCATTGGGCAGCGGCGCAATGCAGGAGACACCGAAGACACAGGCGCACCGGGTGCGGCCGATTATCACACTGAACAAGTAGGAACGAAAAGCGGGAAAGGACAAAACAATGGAAGAAAGCAAAGAGCTACAAGGGTTCTACAAGATATTTCGTGCGGTCATCTATATCTCCATTCTATTAGAGTTCTTCGAGTATGCCATCGACCCGGCCATGCTCGACCACTGGGGCGGAATACTGACTGATATTCACGGGCGCATTAAACGGTGGATGATATACAACGACGGCAATCTTGTGTACAGCAAGGTCGCCACGTTCCTGCTCATCTGTATTACCTGCATCGGAACACGCAACAAGAAACATCTGGAGTTTGATGCACGCAGGCAGGTGTTATACCCGTTGGTCAGCGGACTTTTCCTGATCGTGCTGTCCGTATGGCTGTTCCATCATCCGATGGAAACGCGGTTCTATACATTGCCGCTCAATATCATTTTCTACATGGCCGCCACGCTGGTCGGCGTGATATTGGTGCATATCGCACTGGATAATATCTCGAAATTCATCAAGGAGGGGCTGGGCAAAGACCGCTTCAACTTCGAGAACGAGAGCTTTGAGCAATGCGAGGAAAAAGTGGAGAACGAATACAGCGTGAATATACCGATGCGGTACTATTACAAAGGTAAATTCCGCAAGGGATGGATTTCGATAAGCAACTGTTTCAGGGGCACATGGGTGGTCGGAACTCCGGGCAGCGGCAAGACGTTCAGCATCATAGAACCGTTCATCCGCCAGCATAGTGCCAAAGGCTTTGCGATGGTGGTCTATGATTACAAATTTCCGACGCTGGCCACCAAGTTATACTATCATTATAAGAAGAACCAAAAACTCGGCAAAGTGCCCAAGGGGTGCAAGTTCAACATCATCAACTTTGTAGATGTGGAATACAGCCGACGGGTAAACCCAATCCAGGCGAAGTACATCAACAACCTCGCCGCAGCAAGCGAGACAGCGGAGACTCTGCTGGAATCCTTGCAAAAGGGCAAAAAAGAAGGTGGTGGCGGCAGCGACCAGTTCTTCCAGACCTCGGCGGTGAACTTCCTCGCCGCCTGCATCTATTTCTTTGTGAACTATGAGCGCGAACCTTACGATGCTAATGGCAAGAAACTGTATGCGGAGAAGCGGCAAGATCCGCAGACGAAATTCTGGAAGCCGACCGGCGTGGTGCGTGACCGTGAGGGCGGCAACATCGTGGAACCGGCCTATTGGCTGGGGAAATACTCGGATATGCCGCATATCCTGTCGTTCCTGAATGAGAGTTACCAGACCATCTTCGAGGTGTTGGAGACAGACAATGAGGTCGCTCCTTTGCTCGGCCCGTTCCAAACAGCGTTGAAGAACAAGGCGATGGAGCAGTTGGAAGGTATGATAGGTACGTTGCGCGTCTATACTTCGCGTCTGGCGACCAAGGAGAGCTATTGGGTGTTCCACCGTGACGGGGACGATTTCGACCTGAAGGTGAGCGACCCGAAGAATCCCAGCTATCTGCTGATAGCCAATGACCCCGAAATGGAGAGCATCATCGGTGCGCTGAACGCCCTTATCCTGAACCGACTTGTTACCCGTGTGAATACCGGTCAGGGAAAGAACATTCCGGTAAGCATTATCGTGGATGAACTGCCGACCTTGTATTTTCACAAGATAGACCGATTGATCGGTACGGCACGAAGCAACAAGGTCAGTGTAACACTCGGTTTTCAGGAATTGCCGCAACTTGAAGCGGATTATGGGAAAGTAGGGATGCAAAAAATCATCACGACGGTTGGCAATGTGGTAAGCGGCTCTGCCCGTGCGAAAGAAACGTTGGAATGGTTGTCTAATGACATCTTCGGCAAGGTGGTACAAGTCAAAAAGGGTGTGACCATCGACCGGGATAAAACGAGTATCAACCTCAATGAAAACATGGATGCCCTTGTACCTGCCTCGAAGATTTCGGATATGGCGACGGGATGGATCTGCGGCCAGACGGCGCGAGACTTCACAAAGACGAAAACCGGCACTGGAGGTTCGATGAACATTCAGGAATCGGAAGAGTTCAAAACCACGAAGTTCTTTTGCAAGACCGACTTCGACATGAAAGAGATAAAGAAAGAGGAAGCCGGCTATGTACCCTTGCCAAAGTTCTATACATTCAAGTCGAGAGATGAACGGGAGCGCATCCTGTACAAGAATTTTGTGCAAGTCGGGCTGGATGTCAAAGAAATGATAAAAGATGTGCTGAACAAACGCGGAGCGAAATAGCGGTCGAGGCTGAGATAGATAAGAGAGTCAATAAAAATGTGAAACACCTGCAATACTCACGATATTATTGCAGGTGTTTCTATTACATCTCACCCTATCCTAAAACAGGCTTTCAGACAAAAAAAGTTCTTGTAAACGTTACAGTAGTATCTCAAATGGATATTGCAACTTGGACATATCCATGCGCACATGAAAACACTGTCCACATGAAGATGCGGGCAGGGTTCATTTGTTCACCTGTTTACTTAGGCTCGTTTGCCACTTACCAATATGGCAAGCTGTTGATTACAGAAATTGTCGTATTCCTCTTTATCCGTACCGCTTTCGATAGCACGGTCAATAACATCGCCCAACTCGTCGAAGCAGACTTCCTCATTGACACACTCCGAGTTTGCACCTTTCAGTAGATACACTTCGTAATAATCGGAACCGTTGAGTGCGATAATGACATATCCGGTATGAAGTCGTCCGTTCACTTCAAGCCGCAATGCCGGCAGGTCTTTGAATACAGTGGCAGCAAACTCCGTAACACCCCACGACATGAAAACGGGCATAGGTGTCATTGAGACTAACTGCATTTTGATGGTCTGTGCGATTTGCATTACATACTCTTTGTCCATAACTTTTAATTTTAGATGATGATTATTATTGATTTATTTAGTCGAACCATTCGGGATTGTTTTGCTTCAGTTCGGTAATCAGTTCCTCGTCCGGCAAATTGAGGATGTTTTTGTCCGTGAAGAAAAATATCTCGTCGTAAAGCTGTTCGGCTTCCTTGCTGGCAAAACCTTCGTTTTCGTCCTCGAAACTACCCGGATGAAGGGCATCGAGCAGGACGGTCGAACCAATCTGCAATTCTTCGCCATCGTTGGATTCCACCACACGGCAGGTATATGTAATGCCGTTAAATTGTACTTCCTGTATTTTCATACGCTGTTATCTTAAAGGGATATTTCGTCCGTTCTTATTGAGGTATTCCATGATGTGTTTCGCTTCCTCGTGCGATGCACGGTTGCGGTCGTCATATCGACGTGTCTCGTCTGCCATGACCACGAGACACTCTTTGATAAGCTGGTAAAGGCTCTGCTGCAGTGTGGGGTGCATATCAGGGATAGCGGCAGCAAACCGCTTGGGATTGAAACTGAAACTGTTTACCGCCATTTCCCACTCTTTGGCGAGTTTGTACTCCTTGCTTTCTTTGATGTTGTCCATTGTCTTGAATTTTAATGATTTGTTTTTCTTCCCTCTGTTCGGCATCCCTTTGTCGGAGCCGTTCGGGTTTTACGATGCGTTCAAGAGACTGGCGAAAAGCCCTTTCCGACGCTTTTTCTGGAAAATTACGCTTACGCAGGAAGGAAGAATTTTTCGAGAAATGCACTTCAAAGCGGCGGAATCAGGCGCGGCAGTCCACCTTTGCATCCTAAAAACAGACCGGAAACGACACGGGCTGTCTGAATCCAAGGAAACGCTATAAAGGAGATAATAACAAAGATAGAACAGGGTGTCGGCTCGTGTACAACGAGCCGGAATAAGCAAGAATTTGATAGGTATAAAAGGATGTGGGCTGCCACTCACAGAAGCCTTACTTTGCACAAAAAATAGAGGGCGGATTTCTCCGTCCTCCATTCACACATCAGCCAAGAGGCTGTCAAGCTGCAATTTCCTCGGTTTGCTGCTCGGTCTGCACTTCCGTTTCGGGCTGTCCGTCTTCGGTGTTTGCTTCCTGCTTCGCCTTTTCCTGTACCGAAAGAACAGCAATCTTTTCTTCGATACGTAGGTGTCGCTTCTCGTAAACCTCATTGTGTCCGTTTTGGATGTCTGCCAACTGGTCGGGCATGTGCTTCTTGGCAAAATCGAGCAAGAGGGATGCGGTGGCATTGCTGCCCGAAGCGTTCTTGAAATTGGATATCAAGAAATCCCTGCGGATAATAGCTTTTTGCTTGGCGGTAAGATTGGCGATGATGTTCATCTTGTCCCCGTCCTTAAGGTAGTAGTAGGTTTCTTTTGTCTCTATACCCATAGCCTCAAAATGTTCCCTGCGAAGAGATGGGAGCATGAAGAAATAAATCATCCTGTCCTCGTCTGCGCCAAACTTGGTTTCCGTAATATCGACCTCCAAGATTTGCTTTTTGGTGTCCTCTACGGTCTTTTCTTGCGCAATCTCCTTGTTGCGCTTGTCCTGTTTCTCCAATTTTTCAATCGGGGAAACGACCGTTTCTTTGGCTTCTCCCGTCACCGCCTGTACTTGGGTATTTTCTACATAACATAATGATATGTCATTGTGCCCAATCGTCACATATAGTGTGATTTCTCCGGCTTCGCTCCTGCGGTTCACGTCCTCGCATTCCTCCTTGTATTCCGACAGCTCTTTTTCGTACTCCTTGTATGCTTCCGCATATTCCTCCTCGTTCTCGTAATCCTCCATGTCGGGAGCTTCGGGTTCTTCGGGATAGTCGGCAGGACGCACCGAAAGTTTCTCTACCTCAAAGCCTGATGCCACGAGTTGTTCGACCACTTTTTCATTGCAACCGTAAAAATCCCGACAAAGTAAAGCCAGGGGTCGCTGTTCCATGAGCTGTACGGCTTTTTCCGCAAGATACGATGCGTTCATTTCCTCAAGGCATTTTCGGTTGGCGCAATTTCCGCAACTGCCCTCTTCACAGAACAACATCATGTTATTGGTGTTGTGGGGACACGAAAGGCATACCGTCTTGTCAAAAAAATACCGCTTGAGGTCGGTGGTGTAGCTTCGTTCGATGTTTTTTGCCACCTCGGAGGCTTTCATTCCTCGCCAACTGTTATACAGCAAACCCTCTTTCAGATGCTTCTCGTAGATGTCGTGCTGTATGTCTTCCCCATAACGGCAGATTTCGGTTGCTACGCTGATAGTCAGTTCATCCTGTTCTAATAGTTGTGCAATTTCGGGTATCAAAGAAACGAATTTCAGCCGTGTACGGATATAACTCTCATTCTTGCCGAACTGCACCGCCAAAGATTGCACATCATGGCGACCGCTCTCGATGAGCTTTTGGTATGCGTTGGCTTCTTCAATGGGTGTCACATCTTTGCGTTGCAGGTTTTCGGTCACTGCCATTTCCTCGGCTGTCTCGTCCGAAATATCCAAGATGACAGCAGGTATTTCTTCCAAACCTGCGATTTGCGAAGCCCTGTATCTCCGCTCCCCGAAAACAATCTCGAAGCGGTTTTCCGCAATGGGACGTACCCCGATAGCCTGTAGCACTCCTTGCTGACGAATGCTGTCTGCCAATTCCACAAGGCTCTTTTCGTCAAAGTTCTTGCGAGGGTTGTAGTTGCTCGGCTGAATGTCTGCCAATGCTACCGATACGATGTTCTTCACTGCCGTTTGACTGATTGCTGTTTCCATAATGCGTTTAATTTTAATTGTTTATATTTGTTGATTTTGTTTTTATTTTCCCTTTTTTCGGTTCTTTTTCCTGCCTGAACCGTTTGGGATTTACAGATGCGGTACAGGGCTGCCGGACAAGCTGTTTCCGACGCTTTTTCCGGAAAATTACTCTTTCGCAGAAAGGAAGAATTTTACAGGAAATGCACTTCAAAGTGACGGAATCAAGCGCGGCAGCCTACCTTTGCGTCTGATAAAACCAATCGGCGATGGCAGGGAACGAAGCCGGATAAGCGATAAGAAAGATGAATAGAAGAGGAATATAGCCTGCGGTTACAAATGGCGTGGTAAAAAAGAAAAATCATCTACCTCCAGGCAGATGATCTATAAATGAAGTTCCGTCCGGAATATTACACCAAGCGGACAGATTACAGGTGTGTTCTATGGATATAAAAAAGAGAAAGCCTCCGGTTTTGAGATTAAGAGCGGTGGGAAGCTATGCAAATATATAAAAGGCTCCAGCGTAGGATTGCCGCATCCAACCGAACAGGAGGGACGCAGCAATCGCACCGGGTCATTTACCATGCTTCTCCAGATACTCTTTCATTGCTTCGTTCACAATATCTCTGAGAGACATGTTTTTGTCTATGGCAAGGTATTTCATCCGGGTATGAATACTCTTGTCTATGACAAAATTGCAATGCACTGCCGGTTCTTTTTTGGTAGTGGGTGCTTCCTGCCGTTTCTCACCGGCCGTTTTTTTTGTGGGCGACAACAGACCGTCCAGCCCGCTTTTCATATCTCCAGTCAAATCTTTTTTAGCCATATCCGTTTACTTTAATTTCAGTACCTCTTGCGCCAGTGACATATAGTCTTTGGCTCCATTACTGTTCTTGTTATATTCAAAAATGTTCTTTCCCTTTATCGGGGCTTCGGCCAGTGCCACGTTGTCCCTTATGACAGTCTTGAATACTTTGTCGCAAAACGAATCGTTGATGATTTCCGACACGTTTTTGTTCAGCGTCTTGCGTTTGTCAAACTGGGTGATGACGATGCCGCCGATATTCAGATTCGGGTTCAGTCGTTCCCTGACAATCTCGATAACGTTCGTAATCTTTGCCATGCCTCGCATGGCGAGAAACTGTGCCTGAACGGGAATAATCAGATAATCGGCTGCGGTAAGGGCGTTCAGCGTAAGCAGTCCCAAAGAGGGAGGACAGTCGATAAGGATATAGTCGAATTTCTGCGTGTCGAGCAGCCGGGCAATCAGTCCTTTCAGAATCAGTTCCCGTCCGGGTTCATTGATAAGTTCGGATTCCGCCGCCGAGAGGTCGAGGCAGGCCGGAACAATAGAAATGCCGTTTTCCGCTTTGACCAGCGGCAAAGGATATTCGCCTTTCATCGCCCCGTAAACGGTCTTTTCATCCTCGATAGAGAGGCCGAAAGATTCCGTGAGGTTTGCCTGACCGTCCATGTCGATAGCCAGTACGCGCTTTTTCTTTTGCTGCAAGGCTGCAGCCAGGTTGATGGTGGTGGTCGTCTTCCCGACACCGCCCTTATGGTTAAGGATTGCAATTATTTTTGTCATTGTCTCACTCTTTAATTTCCGTTACAAAGATAATACTATTATTCGTAAATACTACGATTAGTATATACTATTTTACTACGAATATTATTTTAGCAATGTAGTATGTAAGTATTTACTATAATACTAAAATGATACATGGCTAAATGCAGCATATACTATGATGAGTAAACGATAGGTTTCCTAATTTACTACATATAGTATATACTACACTTAGTATCGACTTATTATCTGCGATATACGGGATAATGTCAGAACGGCAAATCGTCCGTATCCTCCTGCGGCATATCGGCAGGAGGCATAGGAACATCCTCCGCGTCACTTACCAGATTATCCGCATCGGGGTTATTGCTTTGGCTGTCCCGTTTACCGGTATTGATGAACTCCAACGCATCCGCCGCAATGGAGAACTGGATTTGGTAGTCCTCGTTCCTGTCCTTCCACAAGGAAGCCGACAGCGTTCCCTCAATGAGTACCAGCCGTCCTTTGGTAAGATATTCCGACAGTCGGATATGGTTCTCTTTTTTGCTTCTTACCCTTACCCATGTAGTGACGTTATTCCCGTGTGAATAATCATCAACGGCAATATCAAAAGCGATGAACGTGCCGTGTGTTCCAGTGATAACTTGGCAATCTTTGCCGATGCGACCGATAGTATGAACGTATAACATAATAGAAATTTGTTTGTGGCAGGTGGTTAGTCCTGCCGTTACCTTGAATATCTGTTTTTATTTTTCCCTTTGCTCGATTCCTTTTTGGCGGAACCGCTTTGGGATTTTATGGATGCGGTACACGGCAGTCGGTACAGCTTCATCCGTCAGGCTTTTCCTGCCAATTACGCTTTCGTTGAAAGGAAGAATTTGCAGGAAATACACTTCAAGCCGCCGGATCAAGCGCGACAGCCGACCTTTGCATCTGATAAAACCAAACCGGTACGACAGGGAGCGAAGTCGGGAAAGCGGTCATGGAAAAGCTATAAAGGGATGAACCGGAAAATTGTATAAAAGGGAAAAAGAATACTATAAGGGCATAGTCGCACCGCGCACACCAGACGATACGAGTGTCCCGCCTATAAATGGATAGGCCGTCGGCAGACCGGAACAAAAAAATCCCCCTGTCCGGCAATCACTACCGAACAGAGGGAAAGGTTAAATATGAAATGAATTAGGCAGCTTTAGGTTCGTACTCGGCAGACGTTGTTTCAGGTAGAGTGTGCGAGCGTTCCGCTTCTTTGAGGCTTTCGTCAATCTTACGCTGCACCTCCTTACACTCCAGTTTGAGCTTTGCCAGTTCATCGGCCTTGCTCCACTTGCGACAAACGATGTCCTGTAATACGGGGATTTCGTTTTCAGCCCGTTCCACCGCTTTCTGCTGCTTCTCGATAAGTGAGGGCAATTTGCTTAGTGCGCCTTGCGGATAACGTGACGCATCCACGAAGCCGAGGGGCAATGCACCGCTTAGTCCGCATTGGTATTTCAGTCCGCTTTAACCTTGTTTTTTTCCCTTTGTTCAGCCTGTTTGCGACCGTCGGGATGATTTTTTCTGCATTCAGAAGGTGACAGGAACAATCGGACAAGGCTGATCCGTAAAAATACGCTCGACAGCGGAGAGGAAGATTTTTGCGGTTCACTCGCGGCGGAACACCGGCATTGGCAAGATTGGGACGGGCAGATTACCTTCGCGGAAAAATTCAATCCCCGGCAGGTTGCACGGCAGCGGAAAATAGGTAAATGGAAATGGTTAGAAAAGGATAGAGAATAGGTAAAACAGTGAAGCGGACAGCCCGGACGGACTTCACAGCGGACTGTCTTGGAACTGCGGATGACAATATTCATATCGTCCTCCGCAACTTCAAGTCTGTCCGCGTTCGTCCTTTTGCAAAAGTGGCTTTCCGCACTTTATGTAACGTGTTACACAAAATGCGAAAAGTCTCTTGAGGCAAACTGGTCGCACGATGCCGGATGGCAGACTATAAAAGGAAGAAAGACTTTATCAATAAGAGGGAGAAAGTAACACGTAGAAAAGGAAACTGTCAGCAGACCGCAGCGACAATCCGTATCAAGCCTTTGCCTGACACGGATTGCTTTTCGATGCTATGACTGTTAGTCGATGTCGTAACCGATCATATATTCGTCATTGATAAGCAGGTAGTAATAACCGTTGCCGCAATTCCTGTATTCCTTGCTGAAACCTGCGGCCATGTCGCCATTATCGCGTGGCTCGCACCACAGCGTACCGTCATAGCCACAGAAGTCAAAGCGGCATGTGGAAAAACTTTTTTTGTTCTTCATTGCCTGTCTGAAGAGATCCATTTCTGCCGTTCCGCAATATTTTTCGATTGTGGCAAGCCCGATACATTTGCCGTCGATGCGTGTACCGGTCGTGATGTGGTTCTCGTAAAGGGACTTATCCAAATCCGCATCGGCGATTGTGCGAAGCCAGTCATTTATATGCGTGGCAAGCCGTGCAAGTTTCTGGTACTTCAGAATCAACTTCCTGTCCGTATTTGCTTCCTGGTCATGGGACGGATAATATATTTTCTCAATGCTTGCCCAATCGGTGAAAATATGACCTCTATTCCGTTTTCTCGGTGCAATAATGCCAATGAGATTTTCGTCTCGGTTGATAAACAAACGCCTACGTTGTCCACCAATCCGTACATACAAGGAGGTGGGATTTTGTTCGTTACGGAGATAGGCTTCCGCCGGATGAATAGTAATTGTTCCCATATCTACAAATTATTAAGTCTGTTTATGTTCAGAGTTTCGGAATTATGCCGGTTCCGACTTGTTTGCCTTCACGGTACAACGAGATTTCTCCGGGCTGGAAGCCCATTTCTCCAAGAGCGATGTTTCGGATATAGTCACGATACTTCTCACCTGAGAAGTTTTTGCCACACAAGTTATTGAAAAACATAGGCATTGAAAAGCCATCCGTGCTTGACAACACCGTTCTGCCATTCTGTTTAATTTCTTCTTTCATCTTCTTTACTTATCGTTAAACTTTGTTTTCTTTCCCTGCTTTCAAGCTGCAGGGCTGTACTCTCTATTTTTGAGGCAACAAGAGGAAGAAGCTACGGCATCATAAGCCAAACCCGGATAGAAAACCGACCGTGCAACAGTCTGTTTTCGTTATCCGAATGGCAATGCGGCTTGGCGATTATGCGCTTCGTCCTACATTCGCCGATGAAAATGGAGGGCAGATCCGGCAAGGTGAGGGAGAAATAATGATAAAGCAGGGACAGTCAGTCGTAAAATTTTAATAAACTTGAATAATCGGAAACCATGTCACCTAATGACACTTTTTTCGATTAACCTTTGGTTGCCTAAGGAAAAACGACTACCTTTGTAATTGGAAACTCCGTCACCTGATGACATAAAATTCGATTAGCGATGAAAAGTATTGAACGAAAAAAATATCTGGACGAACTCATCTCCCTGCGAAATAACGGGATGATTAAGATTATAACGGGAATGCGCAGATGCGGTAAGTCCTATCTGCTTTTTGAGATATTCACTTCGTATCTCGAAACAGGCGGCACAGCTCCGGATCATATCATAAAAGTAGATTTGGAAGACTATAAGAACCGGAGCATGAGGAATCCCGATAACCTTTATGCTTTTGTGGAGAGCCGTATCATTGATGATGGAATGTATTACATCCTGTTGGACGAGGTTCAGATGCTCGACAACTTTGAAGATGTCCTGAACGGTTTTTTGAAGATGCGGAATGTGGATGTCTATGTTACCGGCAGTAATGCGAAGTTTCTGTCCAAGGATATTATTACGGAATTTCGCGGACGCGGTTTTGAGGTGAAAATGTACCCGTTAAATTTTAAGGAGTATATGTCCGCTTATTCCGGAACAGTGCAGGCCGGATTCAATGAATATATGTTGTATGGCGGACTTCCGCAGATATTGTCGTATGAAACCGAAGAGCAAAAAGTACGCTTCCTGAAATCACTGTTTGACGAAACCTACATTAAGGACATCAAGGATCGCTATGACATACGTAAGGACGATGACCTGGAAGAACTCATCAATATCATGGCCTCCGGCATCGGTGCTTTGACCAATCCGAACAAATTGGCCAATACGTTCCGAAGCGAAAAGAAGTCAGTCATATCCTACGATACGGTCAAGGATTATATCGACTATCTCTGCGATTCGTTCCTGATTGAAAAATCCACCCGTTACGACATCAAAGGAAAGCGGTATGTCAATTCTCCCTATAAATATTATTTCATGGATTTGGGATTGCGCAACGCACGTATCAATTTCCGCCAGTCGGAAAAAAGTCATCTGATGGAGAATATGATTTACAATGAATTGAGAGCGCGTGGGTTCAATGTGGACGTGGGGGTCGTTCCGGTCGTGACAAAAGATGAAAACGGAAAACAGCAGCGTTCCAGTCTTGAAGTCGATTTCATCTGTAATTTGGGCAGCAAGCGTTACTACATACAGTCGGCATACCGTATGGAATCTGACGAGAAAATAAAGCAGGAACGGGCTTCTTTGCTAAAAGTGGATGATTCATTCAAGAAAATCATCGTTATCGGAGAAGAAAGTCCGGTGACAAGGGACGAATCCGGTATTACGACCATAAGTATTTATGATTTCCTGCTGAAGGACAATTCATTGGAACTGTAAACTTAAAATATCCTGTTACAAAAAACATGTGTAAGTACATGTATATGTGGAGCAGGTTCTATGCGGACATCATCAACCGAAAACCAAAGTCATAGCCTTGCCAATGCCGACACGCACTCCTGCTGCGTGGCCTTGATAAAGTCTAACAGGAGCATGGGATTGATGCTTTTGCCATTGAGTTTGCAAGTGATATGCAGATGTTCGCCCGTACTGCGGCCTGTCGAACCGGTGATTCCGACCACATCACGGGGACGAACCACCGCGCCTTTGACAGCAAGTACCCGTGAGAGGTGGCAATAGCTAATGAGGTAATTTCCGTGCTGCAAGGTCACGTATTTGCCGGAAGTTTTATCCTGTCCGACTTTCACGACCACACCGTCCATCATAACCAATACCTTTTCGCTTCGGGCATGGAGGTCAATGCCTCCGTGAAACTTCCTCTTTCCGGTAAACGGGTCTTTACGATAGCCATAAGGGGAAGTGATTCGGATGTGACGTAGCGGATAAGACACGCTGAGATAGCGGTCGATCCATGTCTTCTTGCGGATATCGGCAATTTCAGCCGCCCCTAAAACTTCCGATGCCATTTCCTGTACAGGAACCGTGCTTCCGGGCATTGGCTCTGGCTTTTTCATATCCTCATGCAGGGCTTCCACTTTGTATCGTTCGGGTGTCGTGGCAATCGTGCAGAATTGCGCGTGAACGGGTATCGTACAGAACGAGACACCCGATATTATCATCAGTAAAATCTTTCTCATACGGCAAAATTACCACGTCCACTTTATAGCGGACATAAATTGCCTCACTTTCTCTTGCCGGTTTGTGTTTTTTATGCGAATTAGTACGATTATATTATCAAAATCGTACTAATGTCATAAAAATACTATATTATAATCATTTATATAGTTGTGCTTTTTGCTTATCCAGATAAGGTGACACTATCTTTGTAAAAGTATAATTTTATAATATGAGTATAGTATGAAAAAAGTACAATTTGAGTTTGAGGAATTACCCTTCCCGGCACTGGAACGATTCGGTCTTACCCGTGAGATGATCGAGGATTTGCCGATGCACGTATTGGACGACATCTGCAACGGACGGCATTCTCCCGTACTCCCCGTGCGTGTTACCGATGAGAACGGCGAGCGAATCGAGAGCCGGAGCCGCTTCGCCATTATCCGCATGGACAACGGTCAGGCGGATGTGGTCTTCTATCCTGCACTGAAATCCTCGCCGTTGGAACGTTACGACGAAGCGCAACAGAAACAATTGCTTGCCGGCAAAGCGATTGTCGCCGATGTGGAGATGGCGGACGGACGAAGCAGCAAGGCTTTCGTACAGATCGACGCCGGGACGAAACAGGTAATGTATGTCCCCACGCCCATCATCGCCCGCAACCTGAAAGTGCTGGCCGAGGTCATGCGCCTCGGTGCGGTGGAGATAAACGGAATGCAGCATGGCGAACCGCTGACGGTTGTTGTGGACGGCGAACCTGCCACAGTGGGAATCGACCTGCACGCCAAGACCGGCATCCGTTTCTGTTCGGGCGACGCGCAGCAATGGCGTAACCAGCCCAAGCGCGAGTGGGACAAGTACACCTTCGGTTGTTACGGCTGCTGGATCATGGACAATGACGGGAATCTGGACTATGTTTCGGAAGAGGACTACACCGAAGAAATGTGGAACGAGCAGAAGAAAAGCGGCGAGCGCAACCGTGCGGCTGCACTCCACAAGTAGAACCATCAATTCATAAGCTATGTCACAAAACGAATATTATCCTGAAGAGGTACTCATCGAAAAGATGCAGAGCGGCGAATACGGCTGGCTCGATTACGTCAATCATTTTTCCGCCGAATGGCAGGAAGAATATGTCGGCTACTGCCGGCAGAACAATCTGACTGTCGGCAACGATTC
>OGRG01000077.1_pt1 | contig 106429 bp, 69 predicted proteins | sample 1553501 | NCBI WGS metagenome assembly OGRG01 (sample SAMEA2580018, study PRJEB22360) | human gut metagenome | biome: human gut; feature: human-associated habitat; material: faeces | place: Denmark | collected 2008/2010 | reverse complement strand
CACCGCGGGGTACTTTTCTTTCCACCGCGGTGGAAAGAAAAGTACCCCGCGGTGGAAAGAAACTTTCTCCGTGATGGAAAGAATAAATCTCTACTAATGAAGAAGCTAAAACTTATAAGAAAAAACTATAGAAACGCTGAAATCATTCGTTACCGTACAGTTACGAGCTACAAGTAGCTGCGCTATATCCGAAAGGCGCTTGGCTTGTAGCTGATTCACAACCCGCCAAAAACAAATTCTCGATACAGATAAAGTGTGACCATCCTTCGAAAAAATTCAGAGAAAGTGAGTATCTTTGAAGAGTGAATGTTACACCTTATTATATATAGTATATGAGCCAAACTATCAATGATCGGCTACAAGGCCTACGGGCATTGTTCAGCCAGGAAGGCATACAAGCCTTTATTATCCCAAGTACCGACCCTCATCTGAGCGAATATGTTGCTCCCCACTGGAAATCCCGGGAATGGATTTCCGGCTTTACTGGTTCGGCAGGAACCGTTGTTATTACTACAAGCCAAGCAGGACTATGGACTGACTCTCGCTATTTTCTCCAGGCTGCCCAGCAATTAAAAGGCACGGAAATAAAACTTTATAAGGAGATGCTTCCCGAAACACCCAGCATTTCAGCTTTTTTAAGTACACAACTAACTCCTGGCGATGCTGTCGGCATAGATGGAAAGATGTTTTCTGCAGAAGAAGTAGAAAGGATGCAAGCCGAGTTGCAAAAATGTCAGATAAAAGTAAAAAGCATCTCAGATCCCTTAGATAAATTATGGACGGATCGTCCGCCAATGCCGGAAGCTCCTGCTTTTATTTATGAAACCCAATATGCAGGAAAAAGCAGCATAGAAAAGATTGCCATTATTCGAAAAGAACTAAAAAAGTGCAATGCGAAGGCATTGTTCTTATCCGCTTTAGATGAAATCGCATGGACTCTCAATCTGCGTGGAAACGATGTACATTGCAATCCCGTGCTTGTCAGCTATCTACTTATCGAAGAGAACGAAACTCACTATTTCATTCAACCTCAAAAGATAACCGCTGAGGTTGCTACTTATATGAAAGAAACAGGAGTAAACCTGCACACCTACGAGGAAGCAGAAGCATACCTCAGCCGGATCAGTGTTGAGAGTCTGCTTCTTAATCCGGCTAAAACAAATTATGCTATGTATTCAGCAGTCAATCCTGATTGCAGGATTATTCATGGCGCTTCTCCGGTCACCTTATTGAAAGCCATCCGCAACGAACAGGAAATAGCTGGAATACATGCTGCCATGCAACGGGATGGAGTAGCTTTGGTTAAGTTTCTGAAATGGTTAGAAGCATCTGTTCCAACGGGTAAGGAAACAGAAATCAGCGTAGATAAAAAACTGCATGAATTTCGTGCGGAACAGGATTTATATATGGGAGAAAGTTTCGATACGATTGCCGGATACAAGGAACATGGAGCCATCGTGCACTATGAAGCCACTCCCGAAACAGATGTCCAGCTAAAACCGGAAGGTTTTTTGCTATTGGATTCAGGGGCACAATATCTGGATGGAACAACAGATATCACACGTACCATTGCTTTAGGAAAACTGACAGAAGAAGAAAAGACAGATTATACATTGATACTGAAGGGGCACATTGCACTGGCAATGGCTGTATTCCCTGCCGGTACACGGGGTGCGCAACTAGATGTGCTGGCACGTATGCCGATATGGCAAAGAAGAATGAACTTCCTGCATGGCACAGGGCATGGTGTAGGCCACTTTCTGAATGTACACGAAGGACCTCAGAGTATTCGTATGAATGAAAATCCGGTAACATTGCAATTGGGTATGCTAACTTCCAATGAACCGGGAGTATATAAAGCCGGAAGTCATGGGATTCGTACGGAGAATCTGGTTTTAGTAGTACCAGCCGGAGAAGGAATGTTTGGCAACTATCTACAATTTGAGACAGTAACCCTTTGCCCTATTTGTAAAAAGGGGATTATCAAAGAATTGCTCACATCAGAAGAAATCAATTGGCTTAACCAATATCATCAGACTGTATATGAGAAATTATCGCCCAGCTTGAACAAAGAAGAACAGGCATGGTTGAAAGAAGCAACGAATCAATTATAATCAAAATATTAACCACTATATAAAATGGCATTAATTAAATCAGTAAGAGGGTTTACTCCCGAGTTTGGCGAAAATTGTTTTTTAGCTGATAACGCAGCCATCATCGGAGACGTAAAAATGGGGCGCGATTGCAGCATTTGGTTCAGCACAGTATTGCGCGGAGATGTAAATTCTATCCGTATCGGGAATGGAGTCAATATACAAGACGGAAGTGTGCTGCACACATTATATGAAAAGTCTACAATTGAAATAGGTGACCACGTTTCTGTAGGACATAATGTTACTATTCACGGAGCCACCATCAAAGACTATGCATTAGTGGGAATGGGTTCTACAATCCTTGACCATGCAGTGATAGGCGAAGGAGCTATCGTTGCCGCCGGTTCATTGGTCTTAAGCAATACAGTTATTGAACCGGGAAGCATCTGGGGCGGTGTACCTGCCAAGTTCATAAAAAAAGTAGATCCGGCTCAGGCTAAAGAACTGAATCAGAAGATAGCACACAATTATCTGATGTATTCTAACTGGTATAAAGAATAAAGCCAGATGAACTTCCATATACAACAGCGGGCGAATAGAAATCTATCCGCCCGCTGTTCTCATTATTTCGTATTCCTTAGAAATTAATCATACTTAATATCTTATCCGTAGCCCCAGCATTACTAGTGACGTAGTATCCGGCATTCGTTCCGGTTTCGCGCAAGAAAACCTCATCAGCCAACATACGGTCCAACAATTCTTTCAGTTCTTCATAATTCTTGATAGAAAATGCGCCCTGGGCTTCTAAAAGTTGAATTGCTTCCATAAACTTCTGGTACTTAGGTCCGAATATTACAGGAATTCCATAAACAGCTGCTTCCAACGTATTATGAATACCGACCCCGAAGCCACCTCCAATATATGCAATTTCACCATAACGGTAAATAGAAGAAAGCAGACCGAAACAATCTATAATCAAACAATCCGCTTTCAACACATTCTTTTCATCCGCACGCGTATAACGAACATACGGGCGTTTCAACTTCCGGATAATCTCTACCAGATGATTCTCATCTATCACATGTGGAGCAATGATCAATTTCACTTCTGGATGATTATTGAAATATTCAATAAACAGATCCTCATCCGGTTGCCAGGAACTACCAGCTACGAAGGTCATGGTGTTATTCTTAAAGAGTTTCACCAAAGGCAATTCTTTCGCCTCCTCACGTATCTGCAACACCCGGTCGAAACGCGTATCACCGACCACTGTCACACGGTTGATGCCAATCTTACTCAAATAGCGTTTGGAACGTTCATTCTGTACAAATAAGTGGTCGAAATTACGAAGAACATGGCGATACGTACCACCATACCACTTAAAGAACACCTGGCCACGACGAAATATAGATGACACACTGTACACCGGAATACGACGCTTATGTAATTCATCGAGATAATTCTTCCAGAACTCATATTTAATGAAGAATGCCATGCAAGGATTGGCTATATCCAGGAATTTCTTCACATTCCGAGGCTTGTCGAACGGTAGGTAGCACACTACATCCGCCCCGCGATAATTTTTGCGTACCTCGTATCCCGAAGGAGAAAAGAATGTCAGTAATATACCATAATCGGGATATTTGGCACGAATTTTTTCAATCAGGGGACGCCCCTGTTCAAATTCGCCTAAGGAAGCGGCATGAAACCAAATATAACGTACATCTTTTTCCAATTGTTGCCTGAGAAGTTCATACACTACCCAATGCCCCTTCATCATTTTACGGGGCTTGCGGCTGAATGGAGCCGCAAGATGCACCAAAAGGTCATAGATACCTATCGCAAGGTCGTAAAGCATACTTATTGAATTAAGAAAGTACTTCAATTGCACGCTTCATACGCGCCAGTGTCTCTTCTTTGCCCAGCACCCAAGAGATGTCGAACATATGCGGGCCTTTCCCCTCACCTACCAATGTCAGGCGGAAAGCATTCATAATGTTTCCGGTATGATATCCTTTTTCGGCAATCCAATCCATTACAATCTTTTCCTGATTCTCAATGCCAAAATCTTCAATTCCTGCCAGTACTTCCATCAATTCTGTCATACACTGGGCCGAATCTTCTTTCCAGCGTTTCTTCACGGTTTTCTCATCATATTCCGTTGGAGCAACAAAGAAGAAACTGGATGCTTCCCAAAGTTCCCGTACGAAACTTACACGATTCTTCATCATGCCTACCACCGTTACTACTTTCTCGAACGGAACTTCTACTCCATGTTCTTTCAGAACCGGAACAAAAAGTTCCGCTATTTCTTCATCAGGCTTCAACAATATATACTCATGATTGAACCAGATGCCTTTTTTATAATCAAATTTAGCGCCAGACTTGCTACAATGACTCAAATCGAACAATTTGATCAACTCATCCATTGACATCAGCTCCTGATCATTACCCGGATTCCAACCCAGCAAAGCAAGGAAATTAATTACAGCCTCAGGCAAATATCCCGACTCGCGATATCCAGAAGATATTTCACCGGTTTTGGGATCATGCCATTCCAACGGGAATACAGGAAAACCAAGGCGGTCACCGTCACGTTTACTCAATTTGCCGTTACCTTCCGGTTTCAACAGCAGAGGCAGATGAGCAAAAGCCGGCATTGTATCTTCCCACCCGAAAGCACGATACAACAATACATGCAGAGGTGCAGAAGGTAACCACTCCTCGCCACGAATCACATGGGAAACTTCCATCAAGTGGTCATCTACAATATTGGCAAGATGATAAGTTGGCAGTTCGTCAGCTGATTTATAAAGTACTTTATCATCCAAAATGGAAGAATTGATTATTACCTCACCACGAATCAAGTCGTTTACATGTACATCTTCATTGGGTTCTATCTTGAAACGAACTACGTACTGCTTACCTTCAGCGATCAATGCATCTACTTCTTCTTTCGAAAGTGTCAATGAATTACGCATTTGCATACGAGTAGAAGCATCATATTGGAAATTGGCTATCTCGGCACGTTTCGCATCCAGTTCTTCAGGAGTATCAAAAGCGATATAAGCCTTATCATTCTCCAATAATACCTTCACATACTTCTTGTATATTTCGCGGCGTTCGGACTGACGGTACGGACCATATTTCCCACCAAAGCTGACACCCTCATCAAACGGAATGCCCAACCACTTGAAAGACTCAAGGATATATTCTTCTGCACCAGGTACAAAACGGTTACTATCAGTATCTTCAATGCGGAAAATCATGTCTCCCCCATGCTGGCGCGCAAAGAGATAATTATATAATGCTGTACGCACACCACCAATGTGCAAAGCCCCCGTAGGACTCGGGGCAAAACGGACTCTGACTCTTCTTTCTGTCATATTTTGCATTACTTATGAGATAATTAGACGGCAAAATTAAACCTTTTTTTCCACACTAATGTTTTTTTTTGTACTTTTCGCAAAAAATTCAACCGATATGAATAAATCCAAGACTAAAAAAAGCTTTTCTTACAGAGATTTGCTATACAAAGCACTCATTTTTATCGGCACGGTAGCCATCATAGTATACTTCTTACCGCGTGACGGCAAGTTTAATTATCAGTTCGATATTGACAAACCATGGAAGTATGGGCAACTTATGGCCACATTCAATTTCCCCATATATAAAGATGATGCTGTAGTAAAACATGAACAAGACAGCATTCTTGCCAGTTTCCAACCCTACTATCAGTTGGATAAAAATGTAGAAAAAACCGTGCTTAGCAAATTAAAAACGGATTATCAAAGTCACTTACGCGACATTGTTCCGTCTTCTGACTATATGCGCTATCTGGAGAAAAGGTTATCCGAAATTTATAAAGCAGGTATACTTTCTACCGAAGAACGCAGCAAATTACAAAAAGACAGCACCGCTGTCATCATGGTGATTGATGATAAGCTGGCCAACCAGCGGGGGACCGAACAGCTTTTTTCCGTTAAAGACGCTTATGCCTACCTGCTCACTGCGGACACGGCACATTATTCTCCGTATATCCTGCGCCAGTGTTCACTCAACGAATATTTGTACCCTAATCTGACTTACGATGAGCAACGCACCGAAACAGCCAAGAAGGAAGCATTGGATAATTATGCCTGGGCCAATGGTGTTGTACAAAGTGGCCAGAAGATCATTGATCGGGGGGAAATCGTAGATAAGGAAACTTATAATATCCTTGAAAGTCTGAGAAAGGAGTCTATCCAACGTAGTGAATCCATCGGACAAAAACGTTTGATATTGACCGGACAAATCTTATTTGTCAGCATTTTCATGCTGTGTTTTATGCTGTACCTCGATTTATTCCGCAAGGATTATTACGAACGCAAGGGGAGTTTATCCCTACTATTTACACTGATTATGTTCTATTGTGTAGTGACAGCACTCATGGTGTCGAATAACATATACAATGTTTATATCATTCCGTATGCCATGCTGCCTATCATTATCCGCGTATTCCTCGATTCACGCACAGCATTCCTTACGCAGGTGGTCACTATACTGATCTGCTCCATTTGCCTACGCTACCCACACGAATTTATATTGCTGCAACTGGCCGCCGGTCTGGTCGCTATTTTCAGTTTGCGCGAATTGTCACAACGTTCGCAACTCTTCCGTACGGCATTATTAGTGATACTGACCTATGCTGCTCTTTACTTCGCTTTCGAACTGATCACCGAAAACGATTTATCGAAATTAAACGGAAGTATGTATAGTTACTTTATAGTCAATGGTATACTTCTATTGTTCACCTATCCGCTTCTGTTCTTGTTGGAGAAAACATTTGGATTTACTTCCAACGTTACTCTGGTAGAACTTTCCAATATCAACAGCCCGTTGCTGCGCCGTTTGTCAGAGACTGTTCCGGGCACTTTTCAACATTCCATGCAAGTGGCTAATCTTGCCGCAGAAGCTGCCAACCGTATTGGAGCTAAGAGCCAGTTGGTGCGTACCGGAGCTTTGTACCACGACATCGGAAAAATGGAAAATCCGGTATTCTTTACTGAAAACCAATCAGGAGGTGTCAATCCGCATAAAAATCTTAGCTACGAGCAAAGTGCACAGGTGATAATCAGTCACGTGACGGACGGACTGAAACTGGCGGAAAAAAACAATTTGCCTAAAGTGATAAAAGACTTCATCAGTACCCATCACGGTAAGGGAAAGACTAAATACTTCTATATCTCTTGGAAGAACGAGCATCCCGATGAAGAGCCGAACGAGGAATTATTCACTTACCCCGGTCCAAACCCGTTCACCCGCGAAACGGCCATTCTGATGATGGCGGATGCAGTAGAAGCTGCATCCCGTAGTCTGCCCGAATATACGGAAGAGAGCATCAACAATCTGGTGGAAAAGATTATAGACTCTCAGGTAGAAGAAGGTTTCTTCAAAGAATGTCCTATTACATTCAAGGACATTGCTATCGTGAAATCGGTATTCAAAGAGAAACTGAAAACAATTTATCATACCCGCATCAGCTATCCCGAACTTAAAAAATAAAAGATATGAAAACAATCGCACAAGACCAGAAACGTACCGAAAGCCTGCTACAACGCAGAGGTATCCGGCTACACGACATCCAAAGTTTCAGTTTCATGAAACGTTTTCATGAAGTTCCGCGCAAGAGCAACCTGAAGGTCAAAGATAAATATGGCGCGGGCATATTAACATTGCGCCTAAAACAGGGTATTCAAAGAGCTTTTTATGTCCATCCGTTTCAAAAGCCGTCATCTGTTATCCGCTATCTGATTTCACAAGATATACCTTTTGAGAACCATATCACCCGAAAACGGACAGTAGCAGAGATTCCGACCACGACCTATCAGCGCCCATCACTCTATATGTTCTACTTCTTTGTGCTTTTCATCACGTTTATGATATTGGGATATCAGGCTGTAGTATTCGGAAGTTGGTGGGCATATATTCTCGGAATCATTTCATTCGGCCTGAGTATCTACTTTATACACATGTTGATGACACGTTTCTGTTATCTGAAAGTAGATAACGAAAGCCTTAGGATATACAGCGTAGGACGTGAAATCAAGTATCCTTACGAAGATATACTCAAAGTCAATTTTGACTTTGCACGCGAACAGGCTTTTACGCATGTTATGGAGATATTGGATAAAGACTATCACTATCGCCTCTATTATATAGGAAGGGTATCGCGCCGAACCTTGAATGATATTGCCGAAGTACTACAAAGTGCAGGAGTGGATGCAACATGCAGCCTGAATGAAGACAAGAGATTCTATCAAGACACCACGCACTGACGAACCCGATTATTTCAGATGTTCCAACAGCCCGGCACAAGCATCCTCCAGCAAGTCGAGCACATATTCAAATCCTTCCGCCCCACCATAATACGGATCGGGAACGTGGTCGGCATGCGTAAAACGGGTACAGAATTCCGTCATACGGTGTATCTTCTTCCATTCTTCAGGGGAGGGCGCACGGTCTTTCAAATCTTCAATATTCCGGTCATCCATCCCTATTATCAAATCGAAGTTATAAAAGTCTTCCGTCTGTACGGGACGCGAACGATGTGTGAGTTCGTAACCTCGACGAATAGCGTGAGCACGCATCCGGCTGTCAGGCAACTCTCCTCGATGATAAGAGAGAATACCGGCAGAGTCTATCACAAACTGATCTTCCAGTCCGGCTCCTGAAACCAAATGATTCATCACACCTTCCGCAGAGGAAGAACGGCAAATATTACCCAGGCAAACAAAAAGTATTCTATGAGGCTTCATAAGCACATTTTTTAATTTAGGAACGCAAATATAGAAGTTTTTTTGCATTCTCTTAAAATATTTCTTCTTCTCAGTTGTCAGCATATACAGAGAACGTTTTCAAAGTAATATGTAAATCAATAAAATTAGAACATCATGAAAAAAAGATTTTTTATTATATCTTTGTTTTGGGTATTAGCCATTGCGGCTTTTGGAGCAATAGTCATGCTATTATGGAATTTCGTAGTGCCCGGAGTCTTAGGGCTGGCAACCATCAATTTCTGGCAAGCTTTGGCATTATTCGTACTTGCACGCATTTTCTTCGGAGGTTTCCCTGGTAGAGGAGCTTTCCCCGCCCGAAGAGGAATGCCCGGTGGTAAAGAGGGTAACCCGTTCCGCGCTAAATGGGAGAAGATGTCTCCGGAAGAACGCAAGGATTTCATTAATAAAAGAAAGAAGTTCGGATTCGGTGGCCCTTTCGGAAGAGACGGATTCTTCAACGAGAGAAACTTTGATAGAAACAACGGTAGCGAAACTCCCAAAGAGAATGAATAATCTGACCGGTAAAGGCAACAGTTTGGAAGAACTGATTGTGGAACATCAACCCCGCCTGAAAGCATTTATCCGCAAGCGGGTTTCCAGTAAAGAAGATGCCGAAGATATTCTGCAAGATGTGCTGTATCAATTGGTGAAAACCATTGAAAGCACTTTCAATCCCATCGAACAGGTAACAGCATGGCTATATCGCGTAGCACGAAATACGATTATCAATAAAGGCAAAAAGATGCAGGAAGAAGAACTACCCGATTCAAGCTATGATAAAGAAGACAATGTACTGAGCGAGTTTTCGGAAGTGCTGTTCAGCGATGCTCCGCCTACTCCGGAAGTAGAATACATGCGGTCACTCGTGTGGCAAGAACTTGAAACAGCTCTTGCCGAACTACCGCCCGAACAACGGGAAGCATTTGAGTTACTGGAAATGGAAGGATTGTCAGCTAAAGAAGTTGCCAGTGCTACCGGGATATCAGTCAACACTTTATTATCACGAAAACATTATGCCGTCATCCACCTTCGCGAACGGTTGAAAGGACTGTATAGCGACCTTCTAAATTACTAACCTCATTTTTAAACTCTCTGTTTTACCCACCGGGTAACAGCTATTCCCACAAAAATTATGAAAACAATAGTGTCAATTTTGACCATACTACTGTGTATGGCCAGCCCCTCCTATGCCCAACTCATTGCTAAAGATTCTACCGGAGTCATGGCTATCTCTCTGGATGAAGTTACCATCCAGGCACGGTCTATCATCGAAAAAGGCGACCGTAAAGTAATACTTCCGACCCAGAATCAACTGAAAATGTCGTCCAGCGGCATAGACTTATTAGGCAAATTACAGCTTCCCCGAATCACAGTTGATATCATGTCGGGCGAAATAACCACTTCCGGCAACGGAGAAGTACAATTACGGATCAACGGTGTTCGGGTTACTTATACAGAGATATCCTCCCTCAGCCCCGAAGATATTCTCCGCATAGAATATCACGATACTCCAGGAGCACGCTACGGAAACGCTGCTGCCGTGATAGATTATATAACCAAAAACAAAAAAGCGGGAGGTAGCGTCAGCGGCGGTGCCATCCACAGCCTCAGTAGCAACCGCACCTCTATTGACGATATGATTTCCGGAAGATATAACTACGGAAAGTCTGAAATCTCAGCAAACGTGCGGTATATACAACGTAAAGGAGACTGGACACGTGAGTATGACGAACGCTTCATTTTCCCCGACAATGAACTTCATCGCCTGGAAACCGGAGAGCCAACGCTGTTCAATAAGAAATTGTTAGCTTCCAACCTAAACTATACTCTGCAAGAAAAAGGAAAATATCTCTTTAATGCACAATTCAGATATACCTTGCAAGATAATCCTGCCGGATATGAAGACCGGAAGAGCAAACTCTACACATCTGATTCCGACATCCCGGTATCCATCTACGACCATACCCAGGAACGAAACCATTTGCCATCCCTCGATCTATACTATCAGCAGAATCTAAAGAATGACCAACGACTCATATTCAATCTTGTCGGCACGTACATCAAGAGCAGCAATACACGCATTTATCAGGAGAAACAGGAAGGCATCGCCAATACAGAGTTATATTCCGATATTGCCGGAAAGAAATATTCGCTGATAGCTGAAGGCATTTATGAGAAAAAATTAGGGCAAGGGACACTGACAGGAGGCCTTAGACATATGCAATCTTATACAGACAACCGCTATGAAGGGGAAGATGTAATGAACGTCCTCCTAAAACAAGCGGAAAGTTATGCCTACACCGAGTATAAAGGTAAAATTCAGAATTGGGGATACATAGCAAATCTATCACTCAACCGTTTCTACTACAGTCAGAGAGATAACCATAGTGAAAGATATGGCTTTCAACCTTCTCTCTTAGTATCCTACAACCCTGTGGACAATCTGCATTTCCGCTATCATATCAATCTGAAAAACAACGCCCCTTCCATAGCTTATCTGAATGATGTGGAGCAAAGAATCGACATCCTACAAACTCGTAGGGGTAACCCGGACTTAAAATCATTCCGTAGTACGATTCAAGATTTTAACGCAATATTCAGCACAGGAATTTTCAGTATTGACGCTTTGGTGAGCTATGCATACGAAAAGAATCCCATCATGGAATCTGTGATTTATGAAGAAGGTATGTTTATCCACACTTATGAAAACCAGAAGTCCTTCCAACATCTGGCAGCGGAAGTCACATTCAAGATAAAGCCTTGGAAAGATCACATCAGCCTTTCTGTTACACCGGGAATTAACCGGTATATAAGTACAGGAAACAATTACCTGCACACCTATACCCTAAAAGAATTACGTATTAACCTGGATGCTTCCTATAAGAACTGGCTTCTGAGCTTTATGACCATCACTCCACCCAACCGGTATGTATACAGTGAACAATTGCTGAAAGGTGATCTGATGCATACACTCATGATAGGTTATAAACAACCGGCATGGTCTATTATGGCAGGAATACACAATCCATTTATGAAGACTTACCGCTCCGAGAATGCGAACTGGTCTGCACTGAATCCTGTAAAATCAGATATACACAGTACGAATATGTCAAATACCATTGTTGTCAAGCTCAATTTTAATCTGAACTTCGGACGACAATACAAGGGTGCCAATAAGGGAATTCAGAATATAGATACAGATTCCGGTATTCTGCAAGGAACCAAAGAGTAGCCTTTACATTGGATCTACATCATAATAGACGATTAAAGATTTAAAACGATCCTCCGCCACCATCTCCTTCTGAACCTGCACCAGCAGTTCGCGGGCGCGAGCCATCGGAGCATTATACTCTATCTTGACAATAATCTTCCGGATAAATAATGTTTGTATCCGGGCAACAGGCGGTTTATCCGGTCCCAATACACGATTACCGAAGACTGCACGCAACTTGCCTGACATGGTTTGTGCCATCAGGTCAAGCAATTGCTCATTGCGGTTTTTCAGATAGACATACACCAGACGATAGTAAGGCGGGTAGTGGAACATCTGACGTTCAGCAAGCTGTCCCGCCACCATCTGGTCAAAATCGTTATGGATGACCTGAGCTATAATAGGGTGATCGATACTTTTTGTCTGCAAAATTACACGTCCGCGTTTATTCTTCCGTCCGGCACGTCCTGCCACTTGTGCCATCAACTGAAAAGCACGCTCATACGAACGGAAATCAGGATAATTCAACATCGTATCTGCGTTCAGGATACCTACCACACTGACATGATCAAAGTCCAATCCTTTGGAAACCATCTGTGTACCTATCAATATATCCGTTTTTCCCTGCTCAAAATCTGCAATGATACGTTCATAAGCAGAGCGGGTACGAGTGGTATCCAAATCCATACGGGCAACAGCAGCTTCGGGAAATAAAATCTTGATATCATCCTCTATCTTCTCTGTACCAAACCCACGATTACGCAAGTCAGTACCCTCGCAAGCCGGGCACTTATGGGGCAGTTGATAGGTATAACCGCAGTAATGGCAAGTCAGCTGATTCAATCCTTTGTGAAATGTCAGGCTCACATCACAGTTTTTACACTTCGGCACCCACCCGCATGTATTACACTCAATCATCGGAGCAAAGCCACGCCGGTTCTGAAACAAGATGACTTGTTGTTTTTGATCCAAAGCCTCATGAATATATTGAAGCAACAACGGCGAGAATGGTCCGTTCATACGCTTCTTGCGATGCAACTCATGGATATCCACGGGGATAATTTCCGGTAATTGAATTTCTTTATACCGCTCTTTCAGCTCCACCAGTCCATACTTCCCGGAAGAAGCATTATGCCAGGTTTCAATAGAAGGGGTAGCTGTGCCCAGCAAGGTCTTGGCACCATACATGGCTGCCAATATAATTGCCGCATTCCGGGCATGATAACGGGGAGCCGGATCCTGTTGTTTATAGGTATTCTCATGTTCTTCATCCACAATCACCAACCCGAGGTTACGAAAAGGCAGAAAAACAGAAGAACGAACTCCAAGGATAATATCATATCCCTTTTCCGTCAGCTGCTTCTGCCAGATTTCTACACGCTCGGCATCCGGAAATTTAGAATGATAAATTCCTAAACGATCTCCGAACACCCGTTGCAGACGTTCGGTAATCTGAGTGGTAAGAGCTATTTCAGGTAGCAGGTACAACACTTGTTTTCCCTGCCGGATAGTTTCTTCTATCAAATGAATATAGATTTCTGTTTTCCCGCTGGCAGTTACCCCATGGAGCAGGCACACATTCTTGGATTGGAAGCTTCGTACAACCTCATCGTATGCCATTTTTTGATGTTCATTCAAAGGATTAATGGGAAGAATTTCCCGAAGAACGGAATTCAGCCGTCCCACTTCCTGTTGGTAAACTTCAAAGATATGTTTATCTACCAAGCCATTGAACACAGCCGGCGAAGCGGATGCCCGCAGCAACAGTTCTTTCTTATTAACCTCTTTAGGAAAACTTTTCAGCCCGTCACCTCCCCAAATACCGGATAGTTCGATATATTTCATCAGTAAATCCAGTTGCTTCGGAGCACGCGCCAATTCATCAAAAAGTTCTTGCAGCCGTTTTTCATTCCGTACTTCATTCGCCAGTCGCACGCGCGTTTCGGTCTTTGGCTTATAAGTCCGGCGGAGTTCTTCTTTTACAAAGATGGCCTCCTTATCCAGCAAGGATTTAATTACGGAAAGTATATTCTTGAGGCCGCTGTCTTTTTCCAGTTTTGTCACACACTGTTCGGGCTCCGCAGAGAGCAAATCCAATATCTTCTGCTCACGCTCCGGCAAACGAACTTCCGATTCAAAATCCGGATTATACTCTACCATCGTCTCGCTCTCCAGCTTCAGGCCGGAAGGCAGAGCAGCCTTATAAACATCGCCTTGTGTACAGAGATAATAATCTGCCAGCCACTCCCAAAACTTAAATTGTTCCGGCAATAAAATCGGATGGGCATCCAATAATGCAGATACTTCTTTTACCTCATAATCCGCCGGCTCACAATAATGTACGTTACGTACAATCGCTGTATAGTACTTCTTACGCCCGAACGGAACTACTACCCGACACCCCATTTGCACCTCATCCGCCCATTCATCAGGCAAAGAATAGGTAAAATAGCGGGGCAGAGGCAAAGGCAATATGACATCCACAAATTTCTTCATTGCGGCGACAAAGATACAATAAAAAAATAGCGTTGCCAATCAAAATCAGCAACGCTATTATATCGCAATAGATTCTATTTTCTTAGAAGAGATAAGCGGCAGATATTTGCCAAGTCTTATTCTTTGCACCGATGGCATGACCTACCTCTTTCCATTTAAAGCTATCACCCATCGGGAACTGATAGTTTACACCCACTTGCAAGTGCTTGATCAGCTTCACACCGACTCCCAGATTAAGTCCTACCTGAGTTTTCTTTCGATCAACGTTGTCTTTCTTATCAAAATCAAAGAAAAAATCAGGACCGGCAGCAAAATAAACACCCAGCAGGCTACCCAAGCCAATCGTATATTTCAGATTGATGGGAACTTCCGCTCCGATTTGCTTTACATCACCCTTACCTCTCTGCGAGAATAACAAAGCACCATCAACACCCAGGCCTACAATAGGAATTGTAATTTCAGCCATCGGACCAATAAAGAAACCGGCAGAGTTGTCCTTGTTACCTTTATATCCGCCATCCCAGTCTATCTTTGTCAAGTTGACACCACCCTTTACACCCCATTTAATGAGTTGGGCCTGAGCAGGCATAGCCATAAACATACAGCCTACAGCTATAATGAAAGCACTAAAAATCTTCTTCATAATTCTTTTTTGTTTAAATTATCGGGACAAATATATGGATTTATTCTTAAAAAGAACAATAAAGATTCATTTTTGTTCAACGGCGTTGTCGTCGTACTGACGCCTTCGGGGCTGCTGCTTCCCGCTTAGATACCGATTGGGACTTACCTGCCGAAGATTTTGACTTTGATGAGGAAGAAGATTTACTTTTGGTTGTAACAGCATTATCACGCCCCCTTTTCTTCGAATTAGTCTTCGTTGTTTTTATTCCCGAAGCTGTGGAAACCGAATCCGTTTCTTCTATAAGATCCCTGCCATACAATGTCTTTTCAAAATCCACCAGTTCCTTCTCAATCCGCTTCTGCTCTTTCACCATGGCGCTATCCGTAGGGCAATATTGTGACAAAGTACGATTTTGCAGATTGGTTGTTTTATAAATATCTCCTTTATACAAACGTGCCGTAAAGAAGTCATCCCAAGTACTGTTTGCTGCATTATTATAATTGCTAACGGAGACTTTTGTCTGAGTCAGATAGGGAACCAAGTCTTTATAGTTCACCCAAAACATAGGTAACTTCACTTTCTCCGAACTGAATTCTTCCGAACGATGCAACACCGGACAGATAGCCGTTATCACTGAGCCATAAGTAGAAGTACGCTGATCAAAATACCATACCTCCTTCACAAAGTAACTCAATACATCCGCTGAAGGTATATCACTATTACTGATAGACAAAACACTGTCACGGCGATTTGCCACTTTCTTCAGTTCATAATAAATTTGAAAGCGATCCAGCACATCACGGAAAGTCACCTCAGCATCTTTCTGAAAGCGCTCCGTACCATCCAGCTGATATTCATAAGCCGGAATTTTCTTTTGCGCCAGCAAACGGAACACGGTAGCGAAAAGATTCATCTTATTTCCCTGCGGTTCCACCGGATAGTATAATGCACCATTGGTATCCTTTGTCAAATCCAGCGTACGATAGATTTCGCGCATCCACACCACATCCTCCGGCAAGCCTGGCGAACCCGGATATTGCCTTTGCGCCCACCCCACTGAAAGATCCAGTGCACAGAGTGTGACAGCTATCATGAGTTTCAAGGAAAGTTTCATAGTCTTATACCTTATTATATTCGATTTCTAATTTTAATTCACAATCACTTCCAGTGTAGTAGGCAACAAACGCTCCACCCCATCCGGCCCCACCGCACGAACCCGGGAAATATAGAAACGTTTACCTCTGGATAAACGGCGGAACATATCTTTCTGACGTGTAGAGAATGAAGCCCCCGAAGACACTTCCGGCACGGCATTTCCCATATTATCAAAGAAAACAGTTTCAAATCCCAGCACCCGGAAGTTGATATTCAACAAACCATCATCAATAGCAGCTACAATGCCGGGAGTATTCATCAAAATTGCTTTAGATAATCCACGGCCTCCCCGATATCGTTTAGGTGTCCCGTCTTCCGTATATTCTATAAACGGTGAAGGATCAGGCAACTGGCGCACACGATAAGTATAATCCCCCATCGACTGTGTACGTCCGCCAACGGATGCCGTCACACGAATCACTACATCTTTACCGATAGTCGTAGGATGAGCAATATACCCGTTTCCGGCACGATTCAGAGTTCCGTTTCCATTCACAATACTTGCCTGTACTTGTCCCCCCGGCACTCCGGGAACGGAAATACTGATCGGATTATCATATCCGGCATAGAGTACATTCATCATTGTAGCTGAAACCGTAGCAGTAGGTTCAACCACCGTATATTTCTGTGAGAACTCTCTGCGAAGCACTTCGCCATTCCCTTGCGCCAACTCCAGATAACCATCCAAAAAGAACTCCCCTGTACGGTTACAAACGGTTTCGAACCATCCTTCGGCATTATCCGGTTGCTTTTCACCGGCGATGTAAATAGAAGGGCGCTGAGTAGAGTCCACAGCAGCCAGAATGACACGGGCACTGTACGTACCACCGCGCACCACATTCTGAGAGGTAGGAATGACATAAGCCTGAAGTTGATTTACACGTACATCCTGCACATCGGTATTCTGCGTCAACAAATGCAATACTTCACCTTCAGCATAGCGCACATCACTTTGCAGCTTGGTTAACAGCGTGACAGCTGCGGCCACCGGAGTATTTTCAAAGATATATTCCTGCCAGTTTTTTCCTGCTGCTGACGCCTTACGCGGTACTTCAGTACCCAGATTATCACGGATGATCTTCTGTTGTATCGGATCGGTAACAAGAGTCAGAATATTTTCCCGATATTGATTGATGCGGTTGAACAGCGCTTTGCCCTGTCCGCTACCAGGTGCAAGCATCACAAAAGAAGCAGCTTCCAAGTCTTCTTTATTGGAGATATTGGCAACATCCCCATTCTTGCCATCCGCTTCCTTCACAATGCGTAGTTTCAATTCATCCACATAGGTATAGAGCGAATCGGACATATTTTTCACACGTACCGCTTTCTCAAACCACGGTCCTATTTTCTCAGGATTACGTTCGTTGGCACCGGCAAGCCCGTCATATAGTGATTGATTCTGCACAGTAGAGTTTGCCGTTGTACGGGAAAGACTTTCATCTACCAATGAAAAACCATTCAGCACATCCGACGAAACGTTGAGTGCCAGCATCGCCATCAGGACGATATACATCAGGTTTATCATCTTCTGACGCGGAGAATCCGGGTTGGTGTTCAGAGACATGAGGCTATTTACTATTTAGCAATTTACTATTTACATCTTGGCTATACGATAGCTTTAACTCCCACCCTATCGCTTCACCACTTTATCACTTAACCTGCACAGCTTGCAACATACGGGCATAGACAGCATTCAGTTCTTCTATCTGACGCGCCATCTTGCGGGTTTGTTCATGCACCTGATCGATTGTATTAATCTGAGTGCTGGCACTACGAAGCTGCATTTCATAGATGGCGTTGATACCTGCCAGATTACGGTTTAAAGCGCTCATCTGCTCAGCATCATGTGAAAGAGATTCGGCCTGTGCTGTAAAGCGCGAAAGCATTTCTGTCATTTCTTTCAGTTGGGCTATGTAAGCCTGCGTAGTTTCTTCCATTTCAGGAGTAAAAGCAGGGGCCGGAGTTCCGGGTGAATATTGATTCGCTCCTACAGTCACTGATACCGGCTGATTTGAAGGGACGGATTGTGTCTTCGGCAAATCATTTGTCCATCCACCGGCACTGCCGATTGTGCCATCTCCCACCACAACGATACCGCCGGATGTAGCCGTCTCCGTCTGCCTTCTCGGCAAATCAAATGCAGAAATAAAAAACACCAGCACTTCTGTTCCCATACCAATCCACAACATCAAGTTGGCACCAGGCAAGTGTGTCAGCTTGAACAATGTACCTGCAATGACAATAGCAGCACCCCAGCTATAGGCATAGTTCATAATGACCTTACCACGGTAACTCGCCATAAAATCCTGCAACTTTTGTCCAAAATCCCTCTTTTTATTTACAGTATCTTTTTCCATCATCTTACCATTTTACCATCTTATCATTTCCCCTTCTTATTATATCCCACTTGTGTACGTACGCAACGGAACCCCACATACGAACGTTGCTCATTCTGATACTCCGCCGTACGGGCATCCGAACGAATAAACGCGTTTACATCTTTCCATGAACCACCACGCACCACTTTCTTCTTCATCGCATACGGATCATCCGGCGCAGCATTATACTGAATATCCGGATTGATGTCACTTGCTTGCAGAACTCCCGACTCAGTATAAGCCGTTGAAGTCCACTCCGCCACATTACCTGCCATGTCATACAATCCATTCGAATTGGGTGTATAAGCTCCTACACGGGTTGAAATCAGATTGCCGTCTTTGGTGTAATTTCCTTTACCCGGCTTATAGTTCGCATTGTAGCATCCACGGTCATCTTTGGTTTCCTCACTCTCTTTCCAGGGATATTTATTATCCTCCCTTCCGCGTGCGGCAAATTCCCATTCGGCCTCGGTCGGCAGGCGATAGCGCTGGATATATTTAGCCTGTCCACGCAGACCTGCAAGTAAATAATTGGTACGCCATGCACAAAACGCATTCGCCTGTTCCCAGCTGACACCCACCACCGGATGCTCGTTATAACTGGGATGGTTGAAATACAAACGCATATATTGTTCATTATTCGCATTCGGAAAGTCATTCACCCAACAGGTTGTATCGGGATAAACATTTACTATATAGCTGTTTAGAAAATCCCATTCGCTGGATAACGGACGTGTAATAGTACGGTTCACAATCCGCCCTTCATCATCAATGTATGCCGTATCCTTCGTTATCATAATCACCTCTTCCGGGTTCACCTGTATATCGGTATTCTTAACACGTTCAGCGGGATTCAGGCGATTATGACGCTTGGCAGCCTCAGTATAGTCATAAATCTCATAATAATAATTCATCTGACCGGCATCCAGCATCAGCGTACCGTCGATAGGATGATGCTTATATACGCTTTCGATAGCCATCTGTTCATCCTCTGTCGCCCGCTTCCAGGGAATGGGCTTCGACCAGTTCAAATAAGGTTTGATAGGATTTCCTTCCCGGTCTTCTTCTATCTTATATAATTCATTACCGCCATAAGCAGGATCTGCCAGACGTTCACGGATAATGGAATCGCGTACCCAATTGACAAACTGTTTATATTCGGCAACCGTCACTTCCGTATCATCCATCCAGAAAGACTCGACTGAAATTTCCCGTGAAGGAACGATTGTTCCCCACAAGCTATCTTGCTTGTCGGGGCCCATTTTCACCGAACCACGTTTCACCAGCACCATACCGTAAGGCGCAGGCTCATTCCATGCCACAGCACTGGCTCCTATCACTTCGCCACCTCTCATGGAACTGTTTCCCACCGTCCCCATGCACGAAACCAGCGAACCGAACAGCAATAAAGCCGCCCCGTACCACGCATGAATTGTTTTCATTCCTTTATTCTTTCCCATTGTTCGTATATTCTCTTACAAAATCCGTACACTCTTATGCAAGTTCCGGTTTTTCTTAAATACATTCAAGTCCAATGCATACCTCACTACCAGATCGTGGCTACCACTTGCGACACCTATCTTCGAAGTAAAACACTCATAAGCATATCCTAACGTCACGCCCCGCACCGTCAATCCGAAACTGAATGTCACCGAGGTATCCGGCGAATAAGTCAATCCTCCACTAAGCACCCGGGAATGATAGGTATAAAACAATCGCCCCGTTACATCCAGCCTTGTAGAAGTAAAATCACTTTGCAACTGCATAGAAGGTTGTATGGAAATTAACGGATTACGCGTCTGAATATTGTATCCACCTGTCAAATAAAAGATAGGATGTATTTTTATTTGGCTTTTGTCTCCCAGAGAGACACGGGGAGCCGTCAGATGATGGGCAGAAAATCCTGCATAAAATTTAGGGTGCGAATAGTATCCACCCAGTCCGAGATCAACGGCCATTCCACTCTCCGCAGCAGTCGGAAAAGCTTCATCATCCGTTTCATCTCCAAGATTGATATCAGACGGATCAAACGATACGGTCAGCATCCCCACTTGAAGTCCGATACCCAACTTGCCTTTCCGGATTTTCATCTGATAGGCATATTGTCCCCAAAAACGTTGATTACGGAACAAGCCGATCCCCTCATTGAAAAAGCCAACACCCACACCATGCTGTTTATTGAACAGAGTAAAAGGCATATCAGCCCCAAAGTACATCACGCGCGGAGCATGTGTAAAACCCATCAACTGCATGCCATACGAACCATAAATATTCATTTTATTATCTGTCTGCCCCACCCAGCCGGGATGATAATATCCCTTCACCTCCCAGTATTGACTGAAGCGTGCATCAAATTGCGCCTGACCTTTTGCCGCACAAAAGAAAAGACAGATAAAAATTATATATTTCAGGATACGGCTACATTTCATCAATATAAGAACTGATAAAACGAGAAAAAATTGTGTAAAACAGAATCAAAAAGAGAAAGACTCTGGAAACAGGCCATGTATTTACCACAAACAGATAATTCGTTTCAAGGAAAAAGAGATTACTTATCACTTGACCTCATAACGTATTAGTAATGAGTTTTCACCACAGAGTAACACAGAGTTTCACGGAGTTCTATTCTTTTGATTTCAAATTGATTAAATTCTGTGAAACTCTGTGTTACTCTGTGGTGAATTAATTCATAACCGAAAAGTAATGAACTAATTCTACCAATTATTTGTATATATAAAAAAGAAAGCTATGACGCAGATAAAAATCAAACGGGTCTATGAAAACCCCGAAGCAGAAGACGGTTACCGCGTATTGGTAGATCGTCTATGGCCTCGCGGCATGAAAAAAGAATATCTGAAATATGATGTCTGGGAAAAAGACATCACGCCTTCCCCTGAACTCAGGAAATGGTTTCATGAAGATATGGCAGGACATTGGGAGGCTTTCTCAGATATGTATCGGAAAGAACTGGAAACATCTGAAGCCACACGGAACTTTCTGGCATCAATCAAACCCTATAAAACAGTTACTTTGCTATATGCCTCCAAAGAACCTGTCCGTAATCATGCCCGCATTCTGCAACAGTTTCTGGAAACCAGCCTTGGGCAATCGTGAATATTCACTATCTTTGCAACAGTCATCCCCTCAAAAGAGCCGGACGGCCTAACTATTTTCTGAAAGGACAATCATGATAGAGTTGCGAACAGTCAATCTGACCCGTTACATCACTCCTTTACGCGAAGGCGGTTCACTGCCAGCACTGGCGGAAGCTGATGACGAATTCAAATACGTCGTAAAGTTTCGTGGTGCCGGCCATGGAACAAAGGCATTAATATCCGAATTAATTGGTGGAGAGGTTGCGCATATACTTGGATTCAGAGTGCCGGAGCTGGTGTTCCTAAACCTCGATGAAGCATTCGGACGGACCGAAGGAGACGAAGAGATACAAGACTTATTGCAAGGTAGCCGCGGACTGAACCTGGGGTTACACTTCCTTTCGGGTGCTCTGACATTCGATCCTGTAGCGACCAAGGTAGATCCGGAACTTGCCTCACGTATTGTCTGGCTGGATGCCTACCTGACCAATATAGACCGTACTTTTCGCAACACCAACATGTTGATGTGGCACAAGGAACTTTGGCTGATAGACCACGGTGCTTCTCTTTACTTTCACCATTCATGGGAAAACTGGGAGAAACATGCGGTAAGTCCGTTCACCTATATCAAAAATCACGTGCTGCTACCCGAAGCATCCCGACTTGAAGAAGCCGATACCCTCCTTCGTCCCATGCTGACCGATGAAAAGATACAGCAGATCGTCGCACTTATTCCTGACGACTGGCTGCACTGGGAAGATACCCATGAAACGCCCGAAGAAATCAGAGATATCTATACCCGCTTTCTGACCGAAAGACTGGCCCATTCCGAAATATTTATAAAAGAAGCACAGAATGCAAGGAAAGCACTTATATGAATACGCAGTTATTCGCCTGGTTCCCAAAGTAGAACGTGAGGAGTTCTTCAATGTGGGAGTAATCCTTTTCTCGAAAAGGGCAGGTTACATCAAGTCCGTTTGTCAGGTAAACGAGGACAAACTGAAGCTATATGTTTCCGAAGTAGACCGGGAATTGGTATTTGCCCATTTGGATGTATTTAATAAAATATGTTCGGGAGCCAAAGACGGCGGCCCCATCGCCCAACTTGATGTACCGGAACGTTTCCGCTGGCTGACTGCCGTGAGAAGTTCCTGTATTCAAACGTCCCGTCCGCATGCCGGTTTCTCCGACGATCTGGACAGGACGTTAGAAAGATTATTCAAAGAATTGGTTTTATAGTGGAGCAGCATACTTCGCCTTCAGCTCCTCTACTCCCATTCCGGTAAAGTAGTCTTCAATAAAATCCCAGCGTTTCGTATCATCCATTCCATCCGTTCCGAAGAAGAAAGAGAACAGTTCGATCTGCTCCTGAAATATCTGCTCATTATTCTCAAGTATCAGATTATGATATTCATCGGAGGACGCAATCTGCTGTAAGCTCTCAGGGTCATCGAAACACACCTGCACACAAGGCGTACCGCCACCTTCTACACTGAATGAAAGACAATCGAGCATGGAAAGGAGATTAAGCAGCATATTCAAATCAGAGAACGGAGTGCTATAGAACAATAACCGGTCACCTTTTTTACCCACAATACGCTGGCTAAAGAGTTTCTGATAGCGCGACAGCAACAAGTCAAATCCTTTCGTCACCGTGAAAGAAAGTTCATTGGAGTCTTTCTTCTTCACACTACTGATATAGCTCACACTACGCCCTTCTTCCGTACGTGACTCCAGCAGTGAACCAATGAAACGTTTCGCTGACGGCACATCCATACCATGCTCGGCAAATATCGCACGCAATTCTTCTTCATCAAAACGCCCCTTAGTCTTCCGCAACTTATCAACAAGCAAAGTCTTCAAACTATAGAACAGTCCATCCATTCGTTGGCGAATTACGGCCGCATCTTCTTTCAACAATACTTCATGCTTACCCACAGACACTGCACGGGAACCTTCCCACAACGTACCACCATTCAATTTCTGTTTAAATTCTCTATATCCCAACTCTGCGAAACGTTCTTCCCACAGTTTCTCCAAACGTGCCGTATACACATCTTCCGTGCCCTTCACCTTCGTAAGATAATCCTTGAACTCATGAATAAAAACATCACCAGTCTTATCCTGAATATATCCTTCCGTCAGCAGGTTTTGCGGACTCACTTCCAGCAATTTCTTTCCATAACGGTGGCTCAAATCATCTTCCAACCATAGCAGAGCAGTCTTAATCAATTGTCCAAGTTCCGCTTCATATTCCAGCTTGTTCTTCATTCTTGGCAATTTCACCACAAACTCAAAGTCGGACAAAGACACCAGCATTTCCTGTTTTTCGCCTTTCATCCGGTACACTTCCATCAGCTTCTTCAAAATCAGCGACAACTGTTCCTGTGCTATATTGCCCGCCATGTGCAGGCGCTTCATATAATAGAAATCCCTTTCATGATAATCCGTCGCCGAAATTCCATGAATATCCGTATCACGGGCTGCACGTCCGATCTCCTGTATATAGTCCACAAATGTGCTGGAAGGCGCCACATGATACACCCGGTCGATATCACTGATATCTACCCCCATGCCGAATGCCTTTGTAGCCACAATCATTCGCTTCTCGCCTTCTTTGAACTCCTGTACAATAGCTGCTTTTTGTTCTTTGTCCTTCTTACCATAGTAGGAGGCGACCAGATGCCAATCCGTCGATTTCACCCACGTTTTCAGACGCATGTCGATACCACCTGCAAAAGGATAATAAAGAATAGTCTTATGCCCGTCGAGGAAATCCTCTACACGGTCAGCCACAACACGCTGTTTGGCTTTATCATAGGTTTCTCCTTCCTCTATCTCCATCTGCCGGATATCAAAGCCGATGTTCCGGCGTTTCACTGTACCTGCATAAAGCACACATGGCTCCATTTGCAATGAACGAATGGTTTCGAACACCATGTCATTCCCTCCTTTCGGATTCCATACAGCCGTAGCCGTCAGTGCAAAAAGTGGGAATGCATATCCAAGGCTTTTCTTCAAACCTTGCAGATAGCGCCCCAGAAACCAATAATCCACACGAAATTCCTTGCCCCATGTAGTTACCGTATGGGCTTCGTCCACTACGACCAGACCGATACGCCGTTCACCAGCAAAGTGCTTGATATCATACGAGAGCAACAACTCCGGTGAAAGATAGAATAGATCCACCTCACTTTCACGCACCTGCCTGTACACTTCGTTCTTCTGTTCGGGCGACAAATCGGAAGAGGCATACGCCACACGCATGTACCCCAATTCCTGCAAGCCTTCCACCTGATCTACAATCAATGCTTTCAAGGGAGATACGACAATGGTAAGCATCCCGTATTCGTTACCCAGATAGATGGCAGGCAACTGGAACAACAAGGATTTTCCCGCACCGGTAGGTGCTGTAAGCAAGATGTTATCCACATCTTCTCCTCCATTCCGGGCTTTCTCTGCTTCGACAATAACACTTTCTATCAATTGTCCCTGTGAAATTTGAAGCGTGTCCTTCCCCTTGAACAAATCGTCGTACACTTCCAGATCACGAAATTGTTCGTAACCGTAAGTCTCTTTTAAAAGCGTGTATACCGCTTCCCGGCAATCTCCGGGTAAGTGCCGTTCTTTTAGTTCCGGCAGGCGGCATACCGTTTTTTCTCGTGTTTCAGTCATAAATGGAATAATATAAAAAAGAGGCAGTCCTCCTAACCTGTTATAAACAGATCTAACGGACTACCTCTTTCTATGTGTTAACTACCTTGTATTTCTCCAACCGGAGCAAGGTTCAAAAAGCATGCTAATACTCCTCTTCGTTAAAGAAGAAATCCTCTTTGCTGGGATAATCGGGCCATATATCTTCAATACTTTCATAAATATCGCCTTCATCTTCCATTTCCTGCAAATTTTCAATCACTTCGAGCGGAGCGCCCGAACGAATGGCATAATCTATTAATTCGTCCTTGGTTGCCGGCCAGGGAGCATCTTCCAGTTTAGATGCTAATTCCAATGTCCAATACATAAGTCCTAAGTATTAAAATTGTGAATATTAAGTCCTACTTTCTATTTTTCGGCAAAAGTATAATAAAATCTCTCACTTACAACTATTATCCCAAAATATTTCATCTTTTTTCTCATCCCAGTTGATTTTCCGTGACAAGACAAACAAATAATCGGACAAACGGTTCACATAAGCAAGCAATTCGGGAGCAACTTCGCATTGTTCAGCCAAGGCCAGAATACGACGTTCCGCCCTGCGGCAGACCGTGCGGCAAACATGACAAACAGATGCTCCACGACTACCGCCGGGCAATATAAACGCATGCAATGGAGGCAGCAGATTATCCAAACGATCTATCTCCCGTTCAATTCGTTCTATTTCTTCGGGGTGAATAACACTGGCACACTTCAATTCTGTCTTTTCAAGATCGGTAGCCAAATTGGAACCTACTGCGAAAAGACGGTCCTGAATATGACGGACAAGTACCTGATCCGCTTCATCCGGCAGGTAAGTGACAAGCACTCCCAAATTAGCATTCAACTCGTCCACTGTACCGTATGCTTCCAGACGGACATGGGTTTTCGGTACCCGTGTACCACCTACTAATGAGGTAGTACCTTTATCACCGGTTTTGGTATATATCTTCATAAGTGATTGGTGTTTAGTAATTAGTGTTTAGCAGTTAGTAAGTGACGCTAATCACCAATCACTAACTGTTAATCACTATTGAAACGCCTAAAGATAATCAAAAGTTGACAATATAGTTCTGTTTTATCTTAGTTTTATCGAAGAAGAGAATTCCAAGGTCATAAAGGTCGAACGTAATACCCACATGCTCATCTTGTTGCATACGTTTCCAAAGCGCTTTCATTTGCGAAGTATAGCGGATTCCTTCGATGACGAAAACCGACTTTCCACAGGTACGTGCTACACAGATACGGAATACTTCTTCCATAAATTCCGGGTGACGATAATCATGCAGATAAAGGAAACCTACGGGTACGCCGGCTTCCAGAAATAATTCGGAAAGTTCGGATGCCGCTGTATAGTCCGCTCCCTCCTTTCCTGCTTTCAGATAGAGAGACGAAGCGGCAAGCCTGCCGACATCCACTATCGTGTCCGGCTGGATGTAATTTACCAACCGGAACAAGAGGCGTTTCACTTTCTTCGATTCATACTTCCAATAGTTGTCTTTCTGTGGGGCCAGTTTTTTCTGCTCTACTGCCAGATCTTTATATTTATAATAAGGAGTAGATTCGTAAATCACCTGCGTAATCAGATTGAAAGCAAAAGGCGAATGTACCCCATAGCCGCAACGATGGCGAAAACGGCTCAACCAGATAAAAGGGCGTTTCAGGGTCAGTGTGATACGGTTCATAACATATAAATTCTTTTATTGGGCACAAAGATAAGTAACACTCCGCTTAGTCGCATACCTTTCCTTTGATAACTTTCGGTTCCGACGAGTAGTTCTCCTTAACCGTCAACTGCACATTCTCCCCGTCAAAGCGGAAAGTAATATTGAGAGCTGTAATCCAGTTAACATAATGTGCTTTGAGTTCCAACATCGCAGCCGATGGCCAGGCATAACTGCCCGCTACATAAAACGGCCCCTCTATTCCATTAAAACGTCCTTTCGCTTCTATCGAATAGGGAGGATGGACATCGGTTGAAGTTTTTTTCCATTGCTTATAACCGAATGAGAGATTATATTTTGTACCGTCAGTCTCTGTTACGGTCATGATTACTTCCTTCTGCTTGAACTGGAGATCCAGAGATTGCCAGTCGAACTTGTTCGGTTCGAGAACTATACTTTTTCCTGCATAATCACGGGCAAGAGATGAACTCGCTTTTCCCGGTACAAAAGGCAACTGATAAGAAGATTGCTTTTTCAACAAGCGTTTATAATCCTTTCCCGGTATCAAGGTATCATCGCCGACAGCAGGCAACAGGCGATTCCACACCAAACGGCGCTGTGTAGCTCCATCTATCAAAGTACATTCAGTGATGACCACTACCATATCTTTGTCCGGTATGAGAAGCGCATATTGTCCCAGGGCACCGTCTATGCGAACAGCACCCGGATATTCACAAAGCCACATCTGATATCCATAACCGTAGCCAAAACTACCGGTATCCGACTGTTTAGTCATCATCCTGTCCACCCACTCTGCCGGAAGCAACTGCTTGCCTTCCCATACTCCACGATTCAGTAACAGCTGTCCGAACTTAGCCAACGATTCACTCTGCAAATACACACCCCAACCTCCGGTATTGATTCCTTCAGGGCTTACTTCCCAGGATATATCGGTGATATGCATCGGTTTGAACAGTTTCAGCCGCAGGTAATCCAATACTTTCATTCCCGTCACTTTCTGCACAATAGCGGAAAGAATATACGAGCTCATGGAGTCATAGTCGAAATGTTTGCCGGGAACTTTTATCGTTTTTCCCAGATACCCTCTGATCCAGTCTGTACGACCATTACGCATATTCCAGTCAGGAGTGACGCCGGAAGTCATATTCAGCAGGTTGCGGACGGTCATATCGGCAAGATTTGCAGAAATAGTATCCGGAAGTTGGTCGGGGAAAAAAGAAGCCACCCGATCTGTCAGCCGCAAACGATTTTCAGAAATAGCGAGGCCTACAGCGGCACCAACGAAGGTCTTGGAGCAAGAATATACGGTATGCCGATATTCCGGAGCGAAAGGTTCAGGATAAATCTCCGCGATTACCTTTCCATGACGTAGTACCATCACACTATGTATATCCGTTTTAGGCAAGCCCATCAGAGAGTCCATCAAAGCAATAAGTGCTCCGGAAGGAACCCCTTCCACTTCGGGTATCGAACGTTCCAGTTCGCGAATCTGTGCACTGGTCGTTACAGGTATCAACAGGCAGAGCACAAGGAGAAATAAAGTAATTCTGTTCTTCATACTAAAGTAGATCGGCTACATCAAGAAATAGAGAAAAACAATCATTCATAATATCACTTATATTATAAACTGACCTATAAATTGTCCTATTTCAAAAATATCAGTTTTAGGAGTAAAATTAAGTTTTAAGCCTCCAACACCAGATGCCCATATTTTCAATTCTGCATTAGCATCTAACGTCCCGGCTGTTTCAATAGAAAATGCCGTTATTTTAGAAAACGGAATAAAAAGAAGCTCTTTCTTTTTTCCCGTAATTCCTTGAACATCTATAAAAATGATTCTTTTATTGGTTATCACAGCTCTATCTCTAATCCCTTTAAACGTAAAGCACACCTTCTCATCAGGCAATATAAAATTACCAAATAATTCTTTTCCATCATCTAATGCAACAGGTTCAAGAGATATCAAATTCTTTTGTACAGTTTCCATGCTCTTTTATCAATTTTATGAAGTTTATATTATTACCAAAGCTAAACAAACAAATACGTTTATATCTTAACATATCTCGCAAAAGTAAAGTATTTTAATAGGGTAAACAAATCTCAGAACAATATTTTATTCTTACCTTATGGCTTCTACTACCCTTTCTACTTACTCAAATAGCAACATACAAGTAGTCTTTTCAGGCAATGACAAAGAAATCGTTTTACCTGTGTAGTTATTACTTTGCCCGTCTATAATCGCCTTTGCCCGAATGACACCTTCCGGCATTTTCACATGAAATATTCCCGGTATAGTTGCCGTAAGTATAGCCTTCACAGCCTTTCCATCTTTCCACTCCAAATCAACGGAGATCCCGCCACGGGCCTTCATTCCATGAAAGCTACCAGTATGCCAGCTTTTCGGCAAAGCAGGAAGCAGATGAATAAAACCCTCATGACTTTGCAACAACATCTCGCCAATTCCTGCGGTTCCCCCATAATTCCCATCAATCTGGAAAGGGGGATGCGAACAGAACAAATTAGGAAACGTTCCGCTGCCATAACGCTTTGTCTGAGGATCAACAGCCGGATAAAGAAGGCTCTTGAACAGTGTCCAGGCACGATCCCCATCACCGAGGCGAGCCCAGAAATTTACCTTCCAGGCACGACTCCAACCGGTTCCTCCATCACCCCGACGGTTTAGCGTCTCACGACAGGCATTGGCAAGTTCAGGAGTAGCATCAGGAGAAATCAGATTACCCGGATGCAAACCATACAGATGGGAGACATGGCGGTGGTGTACATCTTGCTCTTTATAATCTTCCAACCATTCTTGCAGATATCCTCCTTTACTGATCTGCATAGGTGGGAACTTATCTAATGCCTCCCGCAACTTCTCGGCATAGTCAGCATCACATTCCAGTATGGAAGTTGCTTCAATTACATTGGTATATAGCTCAGTCAGTAATTGAACATCCATCGTAGGCCCCATGCATACACTGACGGGAGTCGGATCATTGCCGACAAAAAAAGCATTTTCAGGAGAAGAGGTAGGGGCTGTTACAAGCCAACCATGTTTAGGTTCCCGCACCATTGTAGAGTAAAAGAACTCAGAAGCACCTTTCAGCACAGGATAAATTCGTTTCAGAAACTCAATATCCTGAGTATATTGATAATGCTCCCAAAGATGAGCACAAAGCCAGGCACCACCGGTATTGGTAGCCCCCCAAGAGGGATGTTCACCGGGAGCGGTATAGTTCCAGATATTCGTCATCATGTGAAGCACCCAACCTTGAGCATGAGTACCGTAAAAAGTACGGGCAGTCTCTTCTCCCGAGGGGATAAGACGTTCTACAAGCGCAGTCAAAGGCTGGTAAAGTTCCGAAAGACCGGCTTGTTCAAGCGGCCAGTGATTCATCTGGATATTAATATTGGTATGATAATCGCCATTCCAAGGCGTTTCTACTCCATTTGCCCACAATCCTTGCAGATTAGGAGGCAAGCTACCCGGACGGGTGCTGCTGATAAATAGATAACGACCATAATTGTAATAGAGAGCAGCCAAAGCTGGAGACTCACGCTCCGTGAAACGAGTAATGCGCTCGTTAGTGGGTAATACATCATCTTCCGTAAACGGAAGAGTTAGAGATACACGATCATAAAAGGTACGATGGGAGGCTATGTGGGACTCTTTAATTTGCACATGTTGAGTAACGGCATTCAACAAACTATCACAAACTTCTTTATAACGGTTTCCTGAAAAATCAGTACCGGAAGCAGCATAAGAAGTAGTGGCAGAAAGCACCAGCCATGCTTCCCTCCCCTGAGTCAGGGTGATACCACGCTCGGCAGAAATATTCTGTTTACCACCTTTAGATATTAATCGCATGGCAACACGATACTTCATACCTTCCCGTCCGGGCTTTCCACTGTCTAAAGTACCTTCCAACAACAAAGTTACTTCTTCCTTCCCAATACCCGGAAGCACAGAGACCACACCTTGTTTGGGACGGGAAAGTTGAGCAGAGAAGGACAGGGCACGGCGACGACTGGCAGTCAGGTGTATGATCATAACGTCCTTATCGCGTGAAGTGAAATATTCACGTTGATAGTCAATACCTTCTTTCGTGAATGAGGTATAAGCAACTGCATCACGCAGATCGAGCCAACGGCGGTAATCAGTAACCGGAGCTGCATCATTTTCTGAAATAGTTTTTCTTCTATGCGGAAAACTGAAATCGATATTGAGATCGGCCAGCATCTGATAGTTACCATAAGTTCCACCGGATTCAGGCTTCTTAGGCACAAAACTGCTATACATCAGTTCTTGAGCTTCTTTATTCTTTCCTTCAAATAAAAGTTGCTGAATAGCCGGGAGACTTCGGGAAGCGTCCGGATTACCATAATCAGCTTCCATACCACTCCACAGGGAGATTTCATTCAGCACAATATGCTCACGATCAACGCCACCGTCAGGCATCATACCGAGACGACCGTTACCCAAAGGAAGTGTTTCTTCCCAAATGGTAGCAGGAGCGGTATAGTAAAGTTGGTGATTATAAACATCCGCTGGTATTGCCGGAATAGTTCCCATAACAGAATTACAGGTGACAAGTAGTAGAAAAAAAGCAAAAAGAGTTTTCATAATAGTATTAGCAATGATTTTGTACATCGATACAAAAATAATACAAAAATTAAATAAAGCTACTCCATTTAGAAGTGTTTTCCCTATCCCCTCTATTAAAAATATTTTTCAGGAGATATACATAAATGAAAACCTGAAATATATTATAGAAATGAAATCACATACTGTTGAGTTTATATCAATATCTCCTACATCCTACACCCGCCATTATTTTCATTTGATTATCAAATAGATAAATGGTGTAGAAAGTGGTGTAGGAAGATGTATGAAAGCTTCATCCTACACCAGTTGTTTCATCCTTTCAAACTCATATTTCCCTAATTAACAGACTCTTAAGATGCATTACACAAACTTTGTTTGAATTCATGCAGATATCTCTTTTTAGCCTGAACTATTCATTACTGGAGTTAAAAACGTATAATTTTGTTAGGAGCTAAACCCTATACTCTCATTATATAGGAAGCTGAACTGTAGATGTAAAACTTGATATGCTCCTTCCTTTTTCCCCTAAAGCTTTAATACTAATGTCATTATGCCTGTAGCAAAACCTCGTTTTCCAGTTGTGGACTGTATATCCCACAATTGCGGGCTACACAGCCTCCAATTGGAAACCATAGAGCCCGCAACCGTGGGACGAAGTTTTACTACAGGCAAAAGAAGAAAAACAATAAAGCAAAGCGGGGTTTTCATACGACCTTCTTCCCATCTTTCTTATTATTCCACAATAAAATGCTCAGCTGCCACTTTTATCTTTTTGCCTTATAACTGATAAGAATAAAATGCAAAATTTATTCCCGGGGAGTTTTAGAAAAGATACGGGAAATAAGTTTCAAATCAAACTTGGACCTGCGATCATAAAAGAAAATGCCGTTCTGCTCCTGCTCTACATCGGTCAATTGTGTATAACAATATCCCCAAACATATTCCTTTAAACTTAGTATAGCATCTATCTGCGATTCAAGACGTTGCAGGAATTCTTCTTGAGTTGCAGGAGGTGTACTGTAGCCCCAGGAACTATCTGTATTACTTTTATCTTTCGTCTCTACCCATTTTATACCACCTACTTCATCTATCAAATAGGGTATATCGCCCTCATATTTCGGAAAAGGATAGGGAGTATCTACACCAAGCCCATTAAATCCCACATTGGCGGATGGCACTCCTTGCGGATTATTAGGTGTCTGAAAGAAAGCTCCATCTTTATATAAGGCATCCTTCAAAGCAGCCGGATCTTGTTCATAGCTATGTACCGTCCATATATCTGTTTTTATATGACATCCTCCGCTGGCATCATTCACCGGCCGAGTGGGATCCAATGACTTAGTCAAATCATACAAATCTGCTGTGAAACGTGGATATTGTATGTGATCGGGCCACCACTCTTCATTCATCGGCGTCCAAATCAATAAAGACGGGTGGTTCCGGTCGCGCAAAACAAGCTCCGACCATTCTTGCAGAAAGTTACGTGCAACCTCAATGCTGTTTGCATCCATTCCCCAGCTTGGTGCTTCCCCCCAAGTGATATATCCCAGTTTGTCGGCCCAATAATAGAAACGTTCTTCAAAAGCCTTCTGATGTAGACGGGCACCGTTAAAACCGGCAGCCATCGAGATTTCTATATCTCTTTTCAGGGCCTCATCCGAAGGCGCTGTCCAGATACCGTCCGGATAAAATCCCTGATCAAGTACCAAACGCTGATAATAAGGCTTATTATTAAGATAAATCTTATTTCCCTCAATATGGACCTTCCGCATTCCCACATAAGAAGTCACCTCATCTATCACCTTTCCATTCTCATCCAACACTTGATACAGGACATCATACAGAAAAGGCGATTCCGGTGACCATAACCTGACATTCTTCAATGAAAATACAGCCACAGAACTATTTGCAGCTTTGACACATACTGTTCCGATTTTCTTGTTATTCTCTTGCAAAACAATCCGCAATGTATTCTTATAACTGTCACGATAAAAACGGGGGTGAATAACCAACTGTTTTTGGTCAATATCCGTTAGCGCATGAACAGACTGTAACCCTGCCGATGCCACAGCCTCCAGCCATACAGTTTGCCAAATACCGGTAGTACGCGTATATTGGCATCCATGAGAGTTCAGCAAAAGACTCTGCTTACCGGCACTTTGCATCATAGATCTTAGATCACTGCTTGCACGCACCACCAGATGGTGTTCTAACCCATCCCCTACATATCCGGTAATATCGAAACCAAAAGAAGAGCTACCTCCGAAATGTCTTCCAACCAATTTTCCATCAATATAGATTTCCGAATTAAAATAGACAGCCCCAAAGTTCAGTATTACATTCTTGCCTGCCCATTCTTCCGGTCTCCGTATGATACGATGATACCAAATATGATTGATAAAATCTTTATGTTCTACCCCGGACAACTTACTTTCCGGCGGAAAAGGAACTGTTATTTTACCGCTGAAAGTTGTAGCTTTATGGAATTCCTTTTCCATCCCAATATTTGTAAAATCAAAGGCATAGTCCCATTCTCCATTTAAGTTTAGCCATGTCTTACGCTCAAACTGGGGACGTGGATATTCCTTTCGTGGTATTTCACCAGCATTTGTTTGAATCCCCCACGCAACAAATGCAAGGAAAGTTACGAATAAATTTCTCAAAATCATGTGGTTGTTTTTTTAATCAATATCCAGTACAAAGCCTCCATGAGGCAACACATCTATTTCCAACACCTCTTTCTCACTTATTTCCGGGAAAGTTTCAATGCGTACATCATGCAATTCATTCCCTTCCTTGTCAGCATATAAGGTTATGGTATGTTGACCTTTATCCAGAAAAGACAAGGGAACCTTAATTCTACGTTTTTGTACGCCGTTAATTCCCGCAACAAACCATTTCCCCGCTTTGCATCGAGCCACACAGAAATATTCGCCCGGAAAACCGTCTATGAAATGAATCTGGTCCCAAGCTGCCTCAATCTTTTCAAGCAAAGGACGAGCTGGAGAATTCAAATAAACGGCCGGCCTGTCTGCCATACAAATCCATCCGGATTCAAAGGCAAATGCCAAAGCCAACTCATGAGCATACGTTGTTGTACGCGGATTCTCATCACGGATAGTAAAGGTCACGGGAGTGTAGTCCATAGATCCAACCACATTACGTGTAAAAGGTAAAGTACAATTATGGCGGCTATCAGGTGATTGGGCCCCCTTGAAGGTATAATATTCAGCTCCTCGCACTCCTTCATTAGTCATGATATTAGGGTAACGTCTGCGATGTCCCCGCGGCAAAGTCTCTCCATGAAAGCTCACCATCATTTTACGTTTGGCAGCTTCAGCACAAGCTGTATCGCGGAACATCATTGCATATTTTGAATCAGAATCGATATAATCAATCTTTATTCCATCCAAGCCCATTTCTTTATATCGGTCGAAAACAAAATCACGTCCCGCCTTATTGTCCAACACCTTTATCTCATCCCACCCATATACAAGAATGTTTTTCTCCCTTGCATAAGCAGTCAATTCCGGTATCCAGGTCACATCCTCCCATTCCTTTGAAGAATGGAACGGAGTATTGATTAGTGAAACATCAAATTCCAACCACTCCCACTTCATCTCGGCTGCCAGGTCAACATACATTTTTAGAGTATCGATATAACTGTTTGCCAAATAATTCCCCCACCAAGGGAAAGCCGCAACTCCCGGCTTTATCCAATCCATATCAGAGAAATCTGTAGAAGGATTCAGATTCTCAACCAATGAGGATTCTACAATATCACCTATATTTTGGCCCATAATAAAAGTCTTCCATGAAGTCTTAAAAGAAGGTTCAGCCACAAATGCCGAATCTTCAGGTGCATACACATAATAAAATGTAGCAGATTTTGGTTCCTTTGACAAGTGCATGGCTGGCATGGAATACACTTCAGCTTCCGTCATCAACATCCACTGCTTATCCTGTAATGTAAGGACGGGAAACAGAAACTCTGTAGGTCTCGTAATAGTATCAAGTACACGTTCCGGGTAGAAATTCTCATAATCCTTAATCCAGTCCATCATCCAAGTATGGGTTTCATCCGACAAAGTACACTCTGTCAGTTCATGCCGAATGGTTACCGGCTCCTGATTGCCCAGTTCGTAACGGAATGCAACCCCGTCATCATAAGCACGGCAAACGACCTTCAATAACTGCCCGGCGGCGTTTTTATAGACGAACGTTCTTTCATTTGACTTATTCACATATTCAGAGCGTTTCCCCGTGGGCAAAGTATATGTTTCATTGATAGTCCGTCCCGTTTGATCCACATACACCAATCCACTGTCAAAACAATATTTACCATTCTCCGCAACCACCCCCATCAGCGAGCTGCGAACAATTTCATTCCCACCGGAAAAAATCTGATAATATAATGAACCGGATTCATCCAACATCAACATCAGTTTGTTCCTGCCATCGGGCGAAGTTACTTCTGTTTTCTGTTCACAAGCAGAACATAGGAACAACAATACTCCCCATATAATTGCAGTATATTTCATTTTTTCGTATTTTTAATTTATCAGATACTTTATAAATTCTACAAACTATTTCTTAAAAGAGAATTTCCAAGATACTTTTCCTCCATGCGTACTCTTCAAAACAAGTTTTACAAGATTCTCAGAATTGTTTTCCAAAGAACATGCCACTTCATTATCAGCCACAGTGCAATGCTGGGGTTGCCAACCGTTCGTTGCTATGGTAATATGCATCGATTCACCCTCCACCAGCTCAGCATAGCCGGTCAATTCCTTCGTTTCTTCATTCCAAAAAACTTCGGACAATTCCAGGAGTCCTTGCAGTAAATGTCTGTCTGTAGACAAAACCTGCGGATTACTTTCCACTTCACGAACAGCCATTTGTCTTGCCTCCCCTTTGCGCAACTCTTGTTCCAGGGTTTCATTACCACCGAAAGTTCCAATCAGTTTATCATTCCAGAAATCATAAATATAATATTGCTTGTCGGGATGTAAACCGGCTCCTCCACGTCCTTCTATCCCCGAAAGCTTAATGCTGATCTTTTGAGGATGTTCTTCATCTTCATTGAAGAATGTCAACGAACTCCATTTATCTGTAAGCTTCATGCCATAAACTCTTGGATAGTCAGTAGTGAAAGCATCCAAAGGGCGGGCACTCCTTGCAAACTGATGGAAAGGATAAATACGCGACAGCTTATATACGTGCTCAGCATCCAATGTACCGAAACTATTGGCCAAGAGCAAACGAGAAGCCGTCACATAAGACATAGTCAACAATTTATTTATTCCATCTTCCGAATCTGCCGGTTGTGCCTTCAACAGGTTCTTTGCATCCATATCATAATTTACCACAACACGGTTTTTATACCATCGTAATCCACTTCGAGCTACCATCTCCGGAGTAATGACATCTGTATCTCCCCAGGTACGCTGGGAAGCCACATACCCCAATGCAATATCAGAGCCATACTTCAAATTACGTTCGTGGATATATGCTTTGTTGCCCAACCCTTCTGAAGCCAATTTAAAAATCGTACGATAAGCACCGGCTGCTGTACTATATTTGTCATCCATCCCGCCATATACTGGCCACCCCGTATATGGATAATCAAACATCATACCGACGATACCTGCGTCGTTCAAATTGTGATATACATCACGCATGTGTGCCAAGAAACCGATGTCAGTAAAATCATAAGTCGTATAATTTTTATTCAGCCAGTCGAATGTATCAATCTCATGAAAAGATTCATTAAAAAGCATATGTTCCGGATAAGCTTCCGCATAATCTTTCGAGCGAACCGCCGTTTGAAAGTAGGTAAATGGCAAGCCGCCCAAATCCAAAATAGCTTGTGCCCATTTCCTGGAAGTATCATAAGGGGCACGGTAATGACCTGATTTCAACTTCATACTTTCTCCCTGCGGTCCGCTCCCACGTAAACGCCAGTGCTCATCATCCCACCAACCATTCTCATTGTTTTCATCATAACAATCGGGTACAAGACGAATACCCATGGTAGTATATTTTAAGAATCCACTCAGTTTTACACGTTTCATTTCTTCTACGGCTCCAACAGTATCATTTGTCCCCATGACAATATTTCCACCATAAATAGGCATCATGGCATACCACATACAAATTGTCGGAAAATAGTAGTAATTCAAATTTATTTGCTGTAAGATCCGTAAAGTCTGCGCATACTTTTCAGCAGAATAAATTGGATTGGCAGTTACAAAATCCAAGTAGAACCGGTCCTTCTCCGTCATATATCCTGACTTTGCATCCACAAGTTTACCTATAACATCTGATGCATATAAATTCAGGGTGCACCTGGTAAAATCAGCCGCAGGAATTTCAACCGTTTCAGGCTTATTCAAGCGTTCTTCCGGAAGTTTCCCTTCATAAATAAGTACTTCACTGATCACAACATTATCACCACCAGCCTGTTTCACCAATAATTGCGGTTCCAGTTCATTAGCCGCTGCCGGAATCTCAAAATAAATGATTTGGGCATTCTCTCCTTTTGCCAAAGAAGGCAGCCGGCAATCTTCAATACAAGTTATCTCCTTATCACCATATTTGAGATGTACCGTCTGTTTTCGTCTGTCCGCATCATCACACCACGACAAGCCTACAATGTAGGATTTATCTTTATCCAGATTATGCAGCTTAACGCCTATTTCCCTGTCCGCCCATACTACAGTCCTTGCCTCTTTGTAGGCTATGTTTCCCTCAAACTTATAAGGAGCACCGGAAGAAAGTGTAATATACGGCTGAACAGTGTCCGTGCCAACAGCCTCTTCTCCTACATCGATATAAGAAACCAACTGCAAGTCTTCTACCGGATGTTCCTTCAAGTCAGCCTTCCTTTGTTCTTTTTCTCCTATTAAGGCATACTTGGCAAACTCTCCATAAGAAGCACCTCCACCCACCAAAGTATGAAAGTCATCGTCAGTTCCGAAATGAAGTATCATGTTGTTTTGTGACAACAAAGAAGGAGTTTCACGAATATAAGTCGGGCAACCTCCACCTTCACCGTCTATAAGCTTGAAATTTTTAGAGATATCCGCTCCGTAAAACAAACGGGCGTTTGCAACCGGCGATATTTCTTTAATCTGTATACCTTCTGAGGTTCCGTTACGGATACCACCATACATTATGACAAAGGGTTCCTGATCATACAAATTAAAATTAAAAACCAAGTCCGGTTGTCCTTTCTTTACTGAAACAACCTGTATAGATTGACCTTTTCCCAACGAATCCTGAATTGCCTCTATCTGATAATAGATGGAGTCTGCATCCGTAGAAAGAAAATCATTCACGCGCCAAGAGGCATCGTAAATACAGGTCTGTCCTGTTTCCACATCAATTCCTTTATAAGTTCCCTGCTTCAAATCAAATTCCAGCTTTACAATACCATTATCTATAGCAACCATCCCCCTATTGGTACAGCTTGCGCACAAAAGTATTGTAAAAATCAATCCTAACAACAGTTTATTCATAGTTGTACTTTTTTCATTTATATCCTTCATTCTGATCTTCCGCCCCTATTCCGTCATTCATATTAATTTCATTCGTTGGAATTGGATAAAAAGCATGATATGGCTGTACATTTCCCTTCGCAAACGGATTATACTTATCAACTTGCGCAGCAAAATAATCTGCTCCACGACGTATCAAGTCCATTCTTCTCCAACCTTCCATCCCCAATTCACGCATGCGTTCCTCATAAATGAAGTCGAGCATTTCTGTATTATTTGAGGCTGTAATCGGAGTGGAAACCTTTGCACGATTACGGACACGGATAACTTGCTGCTTTGCACCAGCCAAGTCATTCTCCGCCAAAAGACATTCTGCATATAACAGGATTAGATCAGCATAGCGGATAAAATAGATATTTTTCGAGCTGGCTCCGGCATCCATTACACGATCATAATCTTCATATTTCTTGCAATGAGGAGCTATATATTCCGGATCGGCCGCCGAGGTCAGCAAATTGCCATTCTTATCATAGAACTTAGTCCGGACACTGGCATCAAACCGTTCATCCGTATCATCAAACAACCCCAAGTACCTCTCACTCGGCAGAAATATACCAAATCCACCTCCCTCTGTAAACTGGTCGAGAGCTCTGCTTCCACAAAAATATTGAAATTGATTTTGTTCATCCGGATATTCAAACTGAAACTCATAAACAGATTCCACACCATTTTCAAATTCCGGCTTAAATAAATCGGCATAAGACGGTTGCAAAGAATATACGCCTAAACCTTCTATTTCCTCAAAAAGGCGTTTTGCTTCAGAATAACTCCGTATGCCGGTAGACTCCGGTGCATACATATAAACTTTCATCAGCATAGCCTTGGCTGCACCAACCGTAGGTCGTCCTGCACGATAATCTGTCTTTAGGTGTGATTCGCAAAATTCTAAGTCCTGGATTATATATTTATAAATTTCAGCCTTATCAATCCGTGGATAATTAGGAGTGGCAGAAAGAACCGTTTCCTCAGTAATCAAGGGAACACCACCAAAGTTCTGTACCAACATAAAATAATCGAATGCACGGACAAAGCGCGCCTCAGCTTCTTTACTAAGCCTCCATTCCTCCGTACTGCCTGTATAGTTACGTACAGCATTAATTGCTGTATTGGAACGTGATATACCGAAATAACCGGAGTCCCACAACCATTTCGTCAACCAATTGTCAGCATTCAATGACGTGTTGTAGCGGTCTATCGCTCCTTGTTCAGCCCAATAGTTAACTTCCACCGTTTTTCCTCTGGCCTCATCCGTACCGGTTATCCCAATAAACCCCTGACGTCCATTTTTAAACCACAAAGTAGACTTATAAGCTCCCTGTATTTCTGCCTCAATCAATGCCTCATCTACGTCTTCAGATTCAGCAGACATGAAATCTTCCGGTTCCTCTCTTAAAAACTCATCGCATGAAGATAAAGCTAAAACTCCAGCCAATGCATATATATATATCTTTTTCATACTTCGTATTTTTATTTGTACAACCTTAAAAACTAACATTTAATCCCAAAGTGAAAGAACGTGCGTTCGGATAAGTCTCATCATAACCCGTACCTACGGATTCCGGATCGGCTCCCTTAAACCCTGTCCATGTCAGCAAATTCTCTCCTGAAACATAAAGATTCAGATTACTCAATCCCACCTTGTTAATCCACTTCAGAGGGAACTGATAGTTCAATGTCACATTCTTCATACGCAGGTAAGAACCATCCTGCATAACTCTACTGGATATCAACATTCTATCCAGATTATTGGAATGAGCTCTCGGTATGGAACCACTTGTATTATTAACACTCCAACGATTCAGTTCATCATTGAACATGTTCAGAGTTCCATAGCCTGCACCCAGCGTATATTCATGATAAGATCTGTTGAAAACATCATTACCATACACATAATTGAATATTACATTCAAAGTCCAATTCTTATAATTCAAAGTAGTGGATATCCCTCCATACCCCTTCGGATCAGTATAACCAACAATTTCCCTATCATTAGTTGTTATCTGTCCATCTCCGTCCAAATCAGCAATTTTGTTTTCACCAGGATAATAAGTATCACCACCTTCGCGACCATCTTTCATTTTATCCATTAGAACCCTATCATCATCCCATTGCCAAATACCTTCATATCGATAGGTATATATCGTACCCAGAGGCTTTCCTACCCACCAACCGGCATTTAATGGATTAGATGCGTCGTTCATCCTTTCCTTGATACCTCCATACAAGGACTTCAATTTATTTTTGTTAGTTGCCCAATTTACATCCAAATCCCAGGAAAAGTCCTTGGTAGCAATGATTCGTCCTCCCAAAGAAATTTCGATACCCTTGTTTTCCAATTCACCCGCATTAGAATAAATGTTCAGATAACCGGTAGTCACCGGTAAAGGAGTTTGCAAAACCAAATCCTTACTGTTTTTCTTATACACATCCAGAGTAAAACGCAAACGGTTATTAAAAGCCGCTAAATCAACCCCTGCATTGATCTGTTCCTGACGTTCCCAACGCAAATCCTTATTACCCATAAACTGATCTGAATTTTGGATGGTATTTACCGAATTTCCTTGGTAATCGACTGTGATTCCGGGGGATAATTTAGTAAACGATGAATAAAGCGCTACATTACTATTACCCAGTTGTCCCCAACCAAAACGTAATTTCAGATCATCAAGCCAATGCGCCTTTTCCATAAACCTTTCTCCGGAAATACGCCAAGCACCGGCTACTGACGGGAAAAAGCCCCATTTATGTCCCTCAGCATAGCGGGAATTACCATCATAACGTCCTGTAAAAGTAAAAATATAATTATCCTTATAAGCATAATTCAATCGACCGATAAAAGAAGCCAAGGCCCATCTGGTTTTACTGGAAGATTGCTTTCCCGCCGGAAATTCAGATGCCGAACTGATATTATTATATCCCATTACATTCGTAGCGAACCCATTCCCATATTGCGTATTACCAAAATAATTATTTACCTGAACAGTGTTGCCCAACATCACATTCACCCTATGTACCTCTTGGAACAACTTAGAATAGTTCAGTGAATTTTCCTGCATAACGTCAGTCCATCTGTTATTCTTTATTTGTGCTTCACCTTTCACGCTTTGCCCCTGTTTTATGTTTGAAGGAGCGAAATATCCGGAAAAATTATTCACCTGATCCAAAGACACGCTACTCTTTAAAAATAAATCTTTTGTAATATCTATCTTTAAATATGCATTCATAGAAAAACGGTTGGACTTTGCATCATTATCTATCTGTTTGGATAAGACCGGATTACTTTGTCCGGGATTCGTATAGTAAGGTAACTCCAAAGGCGCTTTACCATCTATCTCAAACGGGTACATCGGATTTGCACCTAATCCATTTCCAATATTAGCTCCTCCATAAGTAGTTGCGCCATCATAATAGCTTGAATTAACCCCTACTTTTAGCCAAGACTTTATTTGCTGTTCCAGATTTACACGAAAACTAAAACGCCTATGTCCTGTTCCCTGAATAATACCCTTCTGATCATAATAATTAGCGCTGATATAATAATTCGTTTTATTTGTACCACCAGACAATGAAACCGTATAATCCTGAACCACACCAGTTTGTGATATTTGATCATACCAGTCATACGTTTCACCGGCAAGTAAAGTTTGTCTTTCAACATCCGAAAACATAGATGCGGGTAATTCCTTGGCATACTGTTGCTTCAAGGCATTAAACTCACTGCGGTATTCTTCTATGCTCATTTGTGGATTTGCCAAGAATTTTGCATCCATTTGTGAGTTTACATTCCCCTCAATACGGATTTCAGCCAATTCCTGTGCCGTTAACATTTTAGGCAAGTTGGAGGGAGACTGAAATGAGGTCCGGGCACTGAATGACACTCTTGCCTTTCCTTCTTCGCCCTTTTTTGTTGTCACAATCACTACTCCATTGGCTGCTCTTGAACCATAAATAGCTGCAGCAGATGCATCCTTCAGAATATCGATAGAGGCAATATCATTGACATTGATATTATTCAAAGTACCTTCCATAATGATACCATCAACTACATAAATCGGATCATTTGACTGATTAATAGAACCTTTTCCACGAATAAGCACACTGACACCTCCACCGGGAGAATTATCACTTAACTGCACTTGTACACCTGCACTTTTGCCTTGAAGAGCCTGATTCAGACTGACTGCCGGAGTTTCCTTCAGTTTGTCTGCCGATACGGAAGATATAGCACCTGTTATATCCTTCTTTTTCGCCGTACCGTATCCAATAACCACTACTTCATCCAAAGCCTGCTTATCTTCTTCCATAATGACAAGCAAATCATGTTCAGCTTTGTTTATAAGCACAGTTTTATTCACAAATCCCATATAAGAGAAAACCAACTTCTCTCCTACCGCTACATCAATGGTAAACCTACCATTTAATTCCGTTACAGTTCCATGAGCTCTATTGGATTGCACAAAAATACTTACACCCAATAAAGGCTGCCTACCTTCATCCAAAACTGTACCAGTAACTTTCACTGTCTGTGCAGACAATCCGATTGCGAATAGCAATCCAATCAACGTCAATAAATAATTTTTCATAACACAAAACAATTATTAGATTTAAAGAAATAAATATCAGACTTATCCCAGAATGCCTTTCTACTTTTTACCACCACAAACAATAGAAATAAATCAGAATGGCAATAATGATACAAGACAAAATATTAAATAATTTTCCAGTGCGGAAAAGTGACCATCGTACCGGAGATGCAGACACATCAATTTGTGTTCGGTTTCTCAGCATAACAATCAATCCGCAGCAAAGCAAAAAGACAATCCCCATCCTGTCCATCCAAGGCAACCCCGGACAAAGGAATTTTAGTAAAAGGGAAAAGATAAAGGTTCCTAAAGCAGCTGCTAATGCTCCATTGGCTGTGGCTTTGCGATAAAAGAAACCTGCAAGGAAAATTGCTAATGCACCCGGACTGATAAAACCCGTAAATTCTTGAATATACTGAAATGCCTGATCAAGTCCGGATAACATAGGCGCTATTATAACAGCAATTACCAAAGATATAAAGCTGGTCCAGCGGCCCACATGTACCAAATCAGCCTCCCCAACTTGCGGACGGATATACGAACGATAAATATCCATTGTAAAAATAGTAGCTATACTATTCATCATAGATGCTAAAGAACTAACAATAGCCGCTGTTAGCGCTGCGAATGCAACCCCTTTTATGCCTACGGGGAGTAAATTGCTCAACAACCAAGGGTAAGCTTCATCTGATTTTTCCAATGGAGCATTCAAAGCAAAAGCCGCAATGCCCGGAATGACAACCAGCAATGGAATAAGCAACTTGATAAAACCGGCAAACAACATTCCCTTCTGGGCTTCACTCACTGATTTAGCCGCCAGGGCACGTTGAATAATATATTGGTTACACCCCCAATAATAGAGATTGGCGACCCATAAACCACCTATAATAACAGAGATACCCGGAAGATCCATATAACTAGGGTGAGACTTGTCAAGTATAAGATGGAACTTATCTTCGGTCTGTACATAAAGATTTTTAAAACCTTGTACTACTCCTTCCCCCATTCCCAGAGTATCCAGTGCAATATAAGTTGTTATTAATCCGCCACCTATTAAAAATACCACTTGAATCACATCTGTCAAGGCCACTGCTTTCAATCCGCCATAAATAGAATAGACTCCTGCAAATATGGCCAATCCCAGCACTCCCACAATCATGGGTACTCCCATAATCTTTTCAATGGTCAGCGCTCCCAGATAAAGAATGGAAGTCAGATTAATAAATACAAAAACAACCAGCCAGAAAAACGCCATTACAGACTTTACACGACTATCAAACCGTTCTTCCAGAAATTGAGGCATTGTAAATATCTTCTTCTCAAGGAAAATCGGTATGAAAAACTTTGCCACAATCAACAGCCCCAGTGCAGCAATCCATTCATAAGTTGCCATAGCCAAGCCGATAGCATAACCTGAACCGGACATCCCGACAAACTGTTCAGCCGAAATATTCGAAGCAATAATAGAAGCACCGATTGCCCACCAAGCCAGTCCTCTTCCCGCCAAAAAATATCCTTTTGCACTCTGTGTTTCTTTTTTGTTTCTACGGGAAACAAAGAGTCCTACAAATAAAATCAATAAACAGTAGGCAAAAAAGATAATCAAATCAATAACAGAGATATGCATAATTTTTCAATTAATCAGTTATAAATGGGTAATGATTCTCGCCTGGAACAACTTTAGGTACATCGACAACGAAAACACTGCCACTCAAAGGATATTCTCTACGTTCCATATCAGAAAGCCCGTCTAAAGCTGTCGTTATGAACAACCTGCTATCCCCGATTCCGCCAAAAGTGCAAGAAGCGACATTAGGGGCAGGCACATCTACCTTGTCTACTAACTTTCCAGTTTCGGGATCCCATATATACACCCCAAATCCTCCCCAATGTGCTACCCATAAAAGTCCATCAGCGTCGATAGTCATTCCATCCGGGACTCCGTATTCCGGTGGAACTTGTACAACTGTACGTCGCCAGGTTATTTTAGCTGAACAACTATATCCATATTCTTCGATACAGCCACGACCTGAATCAATGTAATACATCCGGTCACCAGCCTTATTCCAGACCATTCCATTTGGAATATATTGCTCAGTCAGAACTGACACCCAAGACAAATCATTATTAATACAGTACAAGCTTCCGGTACGGGTATGTTCCATCAAATGCATTACTCCACACCAAATACGACCCTCCGGAGACGCTTTACAATCATTAGTGCGCAACTGTGAATGCAGACCTGTCAATTCTAAAAGCACCTGATACTCTCTTTCTACAAGATGATAAACAACCAGACGATTCTTCATTGCCAAAATGATTTCATGCTCATGCCCTTTCCAGGGAATGACAGCAGTTATCATTTCGGGAAATTGGTGTTCTTCCATCTTCTGGCTCTCCAGATTATACTGATGCAGGATACCACTGTCAATATCAACCCACAACAAAGTTTTCATATCCGGAAGCCAAGTAACAGCCTCTCCAATCGTGTCATAACAACGATATAGTAGATTCGCTTTCATGTTGATTCTTTCATTATTAAAAATCCTGCATCAATGCCGAACGGCCTCCATCCATCAGTACAGTGGTTCCACTAATAAAACAAGCTATCGGGGAAGCCAGATAGACACATAAAGCACCAACCTCTTCTGCCGTACCAAGTTTCTTTACCGGATGATGATCAACCGTACGCTGACGTTCGGCATTTGCATCAGGAAAAGAATTGAACCAAGTGTCATTTCCTGCCGTATCGATAAACCCCGGTGCTACACCCACTGTCCGTATCTCAGGTCCCCATTCTATAGCCAAGCTGTGTACTAAGCCCGTTATAGCCGTCTTCGTGACATTGTAAGGAAAACATCCAGGAATTGTACAAAACGCATGGTTTGAAGTCATTAGCAAAATAACCCCCTCTTTCGTTTGTTTCAAATAGGGCCTGCAAAGTTTTGCCAAGCGCCAATGTGAAGCCAGATTCAAATCAAGATTATATCTCCAATGCTCTTCATCACAATGTTCTGCGCCCTCAAAAACATTCATCCCGGCATTGGACACAAGAATATCCAGCCTGCCAAATGTATCAATCACCTTTCTAACCAACTTTTCCAAATCCTGCTCTTTTGTAACATCTGCCTGCACATAAAGCCCCCGACTCCCCTCACTTTCTACAGCCTCCACATAAGTAACTATACTTTCATCATTTGCCGCCTTACGTGAACAACCCGCCACATCAGCACCCGCACGAGCAAATTCGCGTGCAACACCTAAACCAATGCCAGAAGATACACCGGTAACCAGTACGACTTTTTCTTTTAAGTCAATAGTAAATGCCATATCTTATTCAAATATAAAAATTATCAGGAGCATCGGCTACGATACCGGTATGTTTCTCCAATTCATCTTCAACCAAATCTACTCCCAAACCGGGTCTGTCAGACAGATGCAGATACCCGTCATACACCATTTCCGAAATGGGATGATCAATAACTGTATCTCTCCAAGCCACATCATTAAACATAAATTCCTGCCTGAAAAAATTAGGAATGGCGGCACAAACATGCGACGAAGCCAATGTAGACAATGGCCCATTAGGATTATGTGGAGCGATCAATACATTATAAGCCTCAGCCATGGTAGCCATCCGCTTCATTTCAGAAGGACCACCACAACGGGTTATGTCCGGCATAATAATATCACAGACATGTTTCTCTAGTAACGAACGGATACCAAATCGCGTATAGTGCCGTTCGCCCACACAAATAGTCACATCTGAGGGAATACGCTCACGCATAGCCCGCAAAGTTTGTGAACTCTCAGGACCTGCCGGTTCTTCATACCAAGTGATATCCAACTTAGCCAAACGTTCCGCCATTTTCACGGCAATACGGTAGTTCAACATGGCATGTGTCTCTATCATAATATCCATCTCAGGACCCACAGCCTCCCGCACAGCTTTAGATACATTGAATGCCAAATCTTGTTGTGCAGGGGTCAATGTCAGATTAGAAGCCAAATCCTCACCATAAAAATAGTTTGTATGCGCAAACGGATCAAACTTCAAACCGGTAAAACCAGCCTCTTTTACGATCCGTGCCTGGGCAGCATAATCCTCCTCATTATGTTTACCTTTTGTAAACCAATAATTTGCATACAGAAGAATATCTTTACGATATGCTCCTCCCAGCAATTCATAGCAGGGAGCATTCAATACCTTACCCTTCAAATCCAACAAAGCCATATCAATACCACTTATAGCACACATACTCGCACCATACGGGCCTATCCAATTCAAGTCACGATACAGTTTGGTCCAAATAAAATCCGTTCTCATCGGATCTAGACCTATTATACGCTGTCCAACATGCTTAACAGCTTCATAAACGACAGGGCTACCCGGCCAGTTGGTAGCTTCACCTACTCCCGTATAACCAGCATCCGTATAAATCTTTAATAATGTCCAATTGTATTTGATGCCTTGCACCAACCACACCTTTACATCAGTTATCTTCATCTTCAAACTCAAATTAAATCTACATTATACCAAACTTGTCAAAAGCATCACGTGCCCACATACCTTCCTGTATTTTCTTCAATACTATCCGTTCACCACGTGCCTTCTCCAATGCACGGGTAAAAACCTCTTCTTCTATCCGACGAGGAACCACACATACACCGTCAATATCCCCAATCAGCATATCACCATCATTGACCAAAACCCCGTCTACCTCAATGGGAACGCGGTAATCAATAACTTTTCCACGAGGAGCCTGATCCTGCGCATAAGGACCATACGAGAAACAAGGAAAGTCTAAAGCTAAAATACCTTTGGTATCGCGTGAGTATCCATTTACAACAGCTCCTGCGGCTTTGCATTGCATAGCGCGAGCACTCATCAATTCTCCCCACAAAGCATATTCCGGAGAAGAACCGGAGCAGATATACACTTCATCTTCCTTCAAATCATCCAATGCCTCCAACATCAAGCCGAAGGAACGCTGTAACAGAGGATTATTTCCCCCCGATGCAGAATTGTCATGTACGTCGGCTTCCAAAACAGTCATAGCCCGTCCGGCTATCAACATATCATCACGAAGCGGACGAATATGAGGGGGGAGAAACTGATGGAGATATCCCATCTTATCCATAATATCTCCGATAACTGCCGTGTAGAGTTCGGCTTTTATCAAGGTTATCAGAGTCTTATCATCTTTCCATTCTTTCATTTTTCATTCTTTTTTATAAAGTTATACTCTTTGTTCCGGTAAGAGCAAAGTTAGTTCACTTAACGAAAAGAATGGATAAATCAAGATTGTAAGACGTGTCCGAAAAGGCTCATATAAAAAGAAATAATGTACAAAACGGAAATACTACCTGGTTACTTCACGTGGAGATATCCCAGTTCGCTGTTTGAAGATGCGTGAAAAGTATTGTGGTGACTGGAATCCGCATTGGAAACTGACCTCTTTTACAGATAATTCTGTATTTCGAAGCAGTTCAATAGATTTATTAATACGTATTTGATTCAGATAATCTAAAGGAGAAAAATTCAAGTATTGCAAAAATAAGCTTCTGAGGTAACGTTCACTAATGCCGGCATGCGCAGCTACATCATTAATACTAATGTCCTGATGAAAATTGAAACGAATAAAGGATATAGCTTTTTTTAAAGCATCATTTTGGCAAACAGGCAAATAGTTTTCATCCATATAACGATAAATAAGAACCATCAACTCTGCATAAAACATCACAACCAAATATTGATAATAGGAATTCTTCCCTTCCAATTCGTTTACAATGCGTTGTACTACACGCATAATACCTATATTATTCACTATTTTAATCAGCTTGTTCTCTTCCGAGAAAAGAGAGATGGAATTTGGTGACGTACCATCTATACAATTCGGAAAGTTCAAATCAAAACCGGAAAATATCTCAGGAAGAAATTCAAGCTGCATTAAAGTAGTTCCACCAGAGCCTGCCTCAAACGTATGATTGACATTCGAGAGAATGATCATGGTATCACCCTCAACAAAATTGATGCTCTCATTGTCCAAATACAGAATGCAATTGCCCTTTTTAACATGGTTAATCTCAATACGCAAATGTTTGTGAGGTCCATAGGTCTCAAAAGGATAAAAAGAAATAAAACGGAATACATCCGCTAATCTCTGACTTTTCAGATTATTGGTTATATTGTCTAAAAATGTCCAAAGGGTGGAAAGTTCCGTAGAATTATTCATCTTCGATGTTGTATTCCTTATAACTGAATACCTTTTTATTTGTTATTAACTTCGTAAATTAACTACTAATGTTCACTTCATTCCAAGAAAGAAACGAAATATCCTCTAAAAGTAAAGGTCTATTAAGCAAACCTCTATGAGTTGAACTACCACACAATGAGCTATTTACTTCGTCAAGCAGTAAGAAGTTTGCATACGGACGTACCACATTTGTAGTTGGACAGTAAGCTCCCATACCTGTGACGTCCGCATACAAAAGTAGTAAGCCTTCTCAATAAAAACAATAGAAATACCTAAGAAAATAGATAAAGATTTGCAAAACATCCACAGCAGTAGACATACTGTGACAGATAAATCCGTAAGTTTATGAAACAAGTTGCCTGATAAACTTATTGATTTTACAGAAAAATAAAAAGTAATTTCTAACTGTAGGTTCGATAGATATTATCGAAAAAAAGCCCTGCAAAGGGCTTATATAAAGGGGAATATAATAAATGGAGAAGAAATGCGAAAACACTCCACACCCCTTCCCCATTCAGCAATCACTATCTTATTTCAACTCGAACGGAATCGTTCCACGAATATCCGCGGAAGAGGCTCCGATATAAGCCTTAAACTTACCCGGTTCTGCCGTCCATCCGCCAACAGTTTCATCATAGAACTTCAAATCATCCGGAGTGATGGTGAAAGTTACTTTTTTTTCTTCACCCGGTGCCAAAGTTATCTTTTGGAATGCCTTTAACTCTTTCACAGGACGCAGAACACTACATTTTTCATCTCCTACATACAGTTGTACGACTTCCTTTCCGGCAACACTACCCGTATTCTTTACAGGAATGGTCACAGTCAGAGAATTGTCAGCAGTTATTGTTTTAGCAGAAGCTACCGGTTTGCCATAGGTAAAAGTCGTATAACTCAAACCATACCCGAAAGGGAATAAGGCGGGAATCTTCTTGGTATCATGCCAGCGATAACCTACCAGAATATCTTCTTTGTAGACCTGCTTGATACTATCACCCGGATAACTCAATTCGTCAAATGCATGTGCACCGCAATCCGTCAATTTCACAGGGAAGGAGAAAGGAAGTTTTCCGCTGGGATTCACTGCACCACTCAGTACATCAGCAAGTGAATTGCCACCCATAGAGCCCAGATACCAGCCCTGCAGGACGGCCGGAACTTTATTCAGCCAAGGCATTTCCACGGCATTACCACTCAACAATACCAATACCATATTTTTATTGACTCCCAACAGAGATTCAATCAGTTCATTTTGTCCGAATGGCAAACCGTATGTCACACGGTCACCGGCTTCACAATCCTGGAAATGATTCTTATTCAATCCACCGAACAGAATCACAAGATCAGCTTCTTTGGCAAGTTCAGTTGCTGCTGTGCGCAAGGAATCCATCACCGACTGGGGAATTTCTTCTGCACGCCCATACATCGGACGTCCGGCAGCGTAACCTTTCGTATAAACTACCTTGTCACCATAAAGAGCGCGCATACCATCGAGTGGAGATATCATATCTTTTACCTTCAGTTCAGAAGAACCGCCTCCTTCGTTCAACAAGCGGACAGCATTGTCACCTACTACCAGTATACGTTGATATTTAGAGTCATCAAGCGGCAGCAAAGGGGTACCTTTTTTCTGGACAGGTGTGTTTTTCAGAAGCACAATACCCTCATTACCAATCTCACGGGCAGCCTGATAATGCTCTTCACTTGTCAGCGAACCATAAGGTTTCTGACGATTCATCGCCGTGCGGAATATCAAGCGAAGAATACGGGAGGCTTTATCATCCACTGTGCTCATAGGCACCTTACCTTCCTTCAACATCCGGAGATAAGGCTTAGCCAGATAATAATCGTCGAAGGTAAATGCACTTTCTGAGGTCAGACCGTTGGTATAGGATCCCATCTCGATGTCCAAGCCATTCATGGCTGCTTCGTAAGTATCATGGGCACCACCCCAATCGGTTACGACTACACCGTCAAAACCCCAGTCATTCTTCAATATCTTATTCAGCAAAAGATCATTGTGGCAGGCATGCTGACCACGCACCTTGTTATAGGCCCCCATCACGGTCCAGGCACCACCTTTCTGCACAGCAGCCTTGAAAGCGGGGAGGTAGATTTCGTGTAAGGCACGGTTGCTTAGTTGCACATCAATGTGTCCACGCCATAACTCCTGATTGTTCAAAGCATAGTGTTTCACACTTACGGCAACCCCGTTTTTCTGTATCTCCCGAATATAAGGTACACACATCACGCCTGCCAGATAAGGATCTTCCCCCATGTATTCAAAGTTACGACCATTCAGAGGAGTACGATAGATATTAACGCCAGGCCCCAAAAGAACATCTTTTTCCCGATAACGGGCTTCTTCACCAATAGCCTTGCCGTAGATGGCGGACATTTCCGGATTCCAGGTAGCGGCAAGACAAGTCAAGGCAGGAAAAGCAGTAATACTGTCATTAGTCCATTTGGCATATCCCCAATCGTTCCAGTTGATTTCTGCACGAACACCGTGAGGTCCATCACTCATCCAAAGTTCGGGGATACCAAGACGGGGCACACCGGGACTGCTGAATTTGCTCTGCGCATGGCAAAGGGCTACTTTCTCTTCCAGTGTCATACGGTTGAGAGCATCTTTTACACGTGCTTCAATGGGTTGCGTATCATCTAAATATACAGGAGTTTGCGCTGTCAAAGTAGTCAATGAACAGGCAAACAGGAGAGTTGAAAAGAGTTGTTTCTTCATTATTATTACATTAAAGATATTACTTTTAGTCGTTGGCGGAATTCATTCATTTCTTTTCGGTTATGAATGAATTCACCACAGATTACACAGATTGACACAGATTCTATTTTACTGATTATTAGATTAATAAATCTGTGTGAATCTGTGTAATCTGTGGTGAGTCTTATTCATTCCTATACCGTTATAAATGAATTCTGCTAACAAGTTACTTTTATTTTGCTTTAATAGCGGTCACTGCCGTTTTCAATCCTTCGGATGTAGCCGTCAGTTTGATGCCTCCGGATTTTCCGTCACTTTGAACAACCACCAGGCACTTCCCATAGAAAGCCTTGCGATGATCAGCTTTGAATTTCTCCATTGAAACAGGACTACCATTGTCTACACCGGCAATAAATCCCGCACCTTGCACATCGAACATGATCTGATTATCGGCATTCGGACAAAGATTACCATCTTTATCCAGCACCTCCACTGTTACAAAACTAAGATCTCTGCCATCTGATTTGATTTCATTCCGATCAGCCGTCAAGCGTATCTGTGCTGGTTCTCCGGCTGTATGGATCTCCTTCTCCAATACCGTTTTTCCATCCTTGCGGGAAACGACTTTTACCACACCCGGTTCATACTTCACACGCCATACGACATGAAAATCATCCTTACCTTTTGTACGCACACCCTGCGACTCGCCATTTACAAAAAGCTCGACCTCATCCGCATTATTATAATAAGCCCACATATCTATATCCTGCCCCGGCGCCCAGTTCCAATGCGGAAAAAGGTGCAATACCTTTTTCTCCGGATGCCATTCCGACTGATAGAGATAATACACATCTTTCGGAAAACCGGCCAGATCGACAATGCCGAAATAAGAGCTACGGGCAGGCCAACCGTAAGGAGTCGGTTCACCTAAATAGTCAAACCCAGTCCAGACATACTGTCCGCTGATAAAATCATTATTCTTCACGTGGCGCATCGTGCCCTCATGACTGTTCCCCCAAGGTACATGACAGTTATCATACGAAGAACAGGAGAAACTATCATCAAAATAAGGTTTATCCCAACGTTCAGGACAAATAACAGTTTCGTCACTCGGCATCCGGTAGTAGCCACGCGTCATCAGTGCTGATACACTTTCCGCCACAATGAACGGTTTACCGGGAAATTTCTCAGGTACACCGGCAAACCAATCATCATGATAATTAAAGCCGATGAGATCTAATGCTCCCGAACGGAACAAGTGATTATTCGGGTTCGGTTCATTACAGCCAGCCGTAACGGGACGAGTAGAATCGAGAGCTTTTACCATATCTGCCAGTTTCTTCGTCAGTAAAGAGTTCACACTCATCTCACCTTCTTTCGCCAGCATACTCTGATCATGACCAAAATTCAGAATCAGGTTCGCTTGTTCCAAGGTCAGCGTATCCGCTTTTGCATCCGACCATTGCTCCAGCACTTCGTTGCCAATGCTCCAAATGAAAACAGAAGGATGGTTACGGTCGCGAAGTATCAAATCCGTCAGATCGCGTTCATGCCACTCGTTGAAGTAACGGGAATAATCATGAGCCGTTTTTCTTTTGCGCCACATATCGAACGTCTCATCCATTACGATAAATCCCATACGGTCACAAAGATCGAGCAGTTCTGGTGAGGGAGGGTTATGAGAACAGCGAATGCCGTTACAGCCCATTTCTTGCAGTATCTCCAACTGGCGCTCGATAGCGCGGATATTAACTGCCGCCCCAAGACACCCCAGATCATGATGCATACATACACCATTAATCTTCAGCCGTTCTCCATTCAGAATAAACCCTTTCTGTACATCAAAACGGAAGGTACGGATACCGGTATTCGTACAGTAGTTATCCAATACTTTACCGGTTGTCTTATCAATAAGGATACTGTTCACCTTATATATATAAGGAGTGTTCACGCTCCAAAGATTAGGGTTCTTCACTACAATTTCCTGTTCTACCTCGTTCGGACAGGCAGGTATCACTTGCAGTTCCGATGCAACCTCACCCACAACATTCCCTTCTGCATCCATTAGCCGTGACTGCAACACAACATCTGCCAAGGAAACAATTTCCGAATCAAAAACAACATACGTACCATCCGCCTGCTTCACGGAATCTTGCAGTTGAGCGGCCGCATCATACTGTATTTTAGTACGTATATTTAGTCGTGCACTGTTCTTCGACACATCTTGCGCCGTGATAAAAGTACCCCATTGCGCTATATGCACGGGGTTAAGTTTCGTAAGCCATACATTACGGTAGATGCCACATCCCGAATACCAGCGGGAATTAGGTTGTTCCGCGTTGTCCACACGTACGGCAACTACATTCTTTCCGCCCCACTTGATATGGGGAGTCAGATCGTAACTGAACGAGACATATCCATAAGGACGTAAACCAAGGGAATGACCATTGATAAAGACTTCCGAATTCATATATACACCGTCAAAATCAATATACAGGCGCTTGCCTTCATCCGCTTTGTCAACAGTAAACGTTTTGCGATACCAACCGATACCACCGGGTAATGCCCCTCCTCCTGTTCCGGAAGGATTATCCTTACTGAACTCTCCCTCGATAGCCCAGTCATGTGGAAGATGGAGGATCCGCCATGCCGTGTCGTCATAATCGGGACGGGATGCCGCAGAGTCATCTCCCAGATGGAAAGTCCAGTCAGCGGTGAAGTCCTGTCGACGGTTATCAGTAACCCGTTCAGCGGAGGTGCAACCTCCCAATACCAAGAAGAGGAGCAAACAGGATATTGGTATTATTAATAGTTGTTTCATGATATTGATACACTCTGCTGCTTCCCATCATACTTCACCGTCACCCCCTTAGCCTTCGCGTCAAAAGGTTGCGGCTTATCCTTACTTACCTTTACAACGTTGAATGTACGTTCTTTCAGCATACCGGGAAATTCTCCTGCACGGTCACCAATAGTCAGAGTGCCTTCCGCATCATTGTAAGTAAACGGGATGGTGGCATACTGTCCTTTTTCGTAGTTATAATTCACACCTTCATCCTCGTACAAAGTGAACTCACCATCTTTACCCGCATATACATATAGTGTGATTTCTTCCGCAGGCTTCTCATCACTATACTGCATTTCCGGTCCGTAAGGCACAATAGCCCCTTCACGTACATAGAGAGGCATGCGTTCATAGGGAGCGTCCACTTTCAACTGTTGCCCACCGGCCATGTACTTACCGGTATAGAAATCATACCAACCGCAAGTTGCCGGGAAATAGACCTCCCGAGTGCGTGCACCATACTCATACACCGGAGCCGCCATCAACGCCGGACCGAACATAAACTGGTCACTGATATTATTCACCTTTGTATCTGCCGTAAAGTCCATTACCAGCGGACGCATAATCGTATAATCATCAAAATAAGTCATCCCGGCCAATGAATAAATATAAGGCATCATCGTATAGCGCAACTTCGTATAATACACTATAGAACTATAAGCCGGATGTCCTTCGGGAGCTATATTCCACACCTCACGGAACGGATACTGTCCATGTGCACGGAACAACGGGCAGAATGCGCCAAACTGATACCAACGTGTATTCAATTCACGCCATTCCTTATAGTCCGCATTCTCTTTTCCGGTCTTATTGAATTCCTTTTGTCCGTCTTCATAGCGTTTTTCTACGCAGAATCCGCCAATGTCCATCGTCCAGTAAGGAATACCGCTGACTGCAAAATTCAGTCCGGCAGAAATCTGCGCCTTCATATCTTCCCAACGGGTAGCGATATCGCCACTCCATGTTGCGGTAGAATAACGTTGCAATCCGGCAAATCCCGAACGAGTCAGCAAGAATACACGTTTGTCATTGTCTACGGCACGTTGTCCGTCATAAATAGCCTCAGCATTCATCAACGCATACGCATTGAAATATTGGTCGGACGGACCGAGAGCAGTCGGACCACACAAAGCTTTCCGGTAAGCCAAATCCGTACAGTCGCGTACATTCGGTTCACTGGCATCCATCCACCAGGCATCAATTCCGAGGGGATAAAGATGATCTTCCATCTGTTTCCAGAACAGCTTCCGTGCGCCCTCAGCATAAGCATCATAGAAAGAACCGATGTAGCCGGGACCAATCCAGTCACGAATGCTGTCTTTAACGGCCTGCTGATACATCCAGCCTTTTTCATCAAACTCTTTATAATGTTCCGTAGTCATATAGAATTTCGGCCAAACGGAAATCATCATCTTGGCATTCAGGGCATGAATAGAATCTACCATTCCTTTCGGATCAGGGAAACGAGCTTTGTCGAACTCATGACTACCCCAGGCATTTTCCGGCCAGTAGCTCCAGTCGAGCACAATATTATCAATGGGAATCTGACGTTTACGGAATTCCTTCAAAGCAGCCAGTATTTCTTCCTGCGTCTTATAACGTTCGCGGCTCTGCCAGTATCCCATCGCCCACTTCGGCATGATTTGTGATTTTCCGGTCAGAGCACGGTATCCACTGATTACCTCGTCCATATCCTCGCCATAAACAAAATAATAATCGATTTCATTCTGCATTTCTCCCCACCACGACTGTTTGTTCTGTTCTTCAGCAGATACAGGAGACAATGCACGCAAACCGCAATAGGATACATATCCATCAGGAATCCATTCAATTTTCAATGGAACACGTTTACCGGCTTTCAAATCTACGGCAAACTTATAACTGTTCGGATTCCAAGCCGTACGCCAACGTTCGGGAACCACCAGTTCACCGTCAATATATACCTTCGTATATCCTGCATAATAGAGGATAAAACGGAACCTACCGCTCTCCATCGGCTCTATTTCTCCTTCATACGTCACCTGTGAACCCATGAAAGGAAATCCTTCTGGTAAGTTCACGACTTTCGACAAATCTTCCGATTTCAGATGTTCAAAATAAACAGAATCTTCCCGGCGTACCAGTGTCTCCGCTGTTGATTTCTGAGAGGGTACGTATGTTCCTGTCAAAGCACCTTCCTTACCCTCCTTATCATAGAGTTTGAAAACTGTGCTTAACTGTGCATAATCACGTGGATCGCCGAAACGGCAAAGCGAATAACTATCCCACAGAATACCGTAATTCTTATTAGAAACGATAAAAGGTACGGAAACCTTTGTATTATACTGGAAAAGTTCCTCGTTCTTACCTTTATAGTTGAATTCATCAGCCTGGTGTTGTCCCAGTCCGTAGAATGCCTCATCATCGGGTGACTGGAATACCTGACGTACCGTATACGCCTTTGTTCCCCGCACTTCGATAGGCTTGAAACTCCTGCCTTTCTCATCTTCCGCCAAAATCAGGTTACCGGAAGCATCGGTAAAGCGTACTTCACCCGTGGCTTTGGATACAATGGCGCACACCTCTGAGGTTTTTACCGAAACGGCATCTTCACTTTCTTCCACGCTGAAGTCCGTCTTATCTTTTTGGGGAACTATAATCAGGCTTTCCGCCTTTGAAAAGTTTTTTTCGGGAGTGGCTGACACATGAATCAACTTCTCTCCCATTACTTCAACCTTCACCTTTCGCACATCCGTCGGTTGCTGTTGTTCGACATTTACAATAATGCCGTTACTCGTCTTCTCATACCCGCCTCCGGAGCATGCCATCAGCATCCATCCTGCGAGCAAACAAACTGAAGTGTTTTTCAATTTCATATCTTTGTTTTTAAAGTTATTTTCTCCGAGTGTAAAAGTAGGAAATCATACAGTAAACAAGCCCTTCCGATGTTGAAAGGAAAGGGCTTATTTGATTTATAGAAATATCAGATGTTTCAACAATGGGTGCTTTTTGTTATTTACCCTCCTTTTCCTGATATACAGAGGGTAAAACGCCGAATTCATCCTTGAAATACTTACTGAAATATTTGGGGTTATTGAAGCCCACCTGATAGGCAACCTCCGACACATTCTGCTGGCTCTCGCGCAGAAGTTGTGCCGCACGTTTCAGTCGGATAATACGAATAAATTCTATCGGAGTTTTACCGGTAATCTGCAACAGCTTTTTATAGAGATGCACCCGGCTCATGCCCAGTTCATGGCTCAATTCTTCCACAGATAAATCGGGACGGGCAATATGCGTCTCCACATACTTTATCGCATTCTCAATCAGCTTTTCGTCCATCGAAGTGATAACGATTTCACTCGGTTCGGGATCAATACGGGTGCGAAGTTTATTTTTGCTGCTCAAATCTATCAGTTTACGCATGCGCAAAATCAGTACCTCCATATTGAAAGGTTTCGTCACATAGTCATCCGCACCAATCGTCAGACCTTCCACCTTATTCTCTACGGATTGCTTGGCCGTAAGCAACACAAAAGGAATATTACTTGTACGCTTGTCAGCCTTCACCCAACGGCACAGTTCGTTCCCGTCCATTTCAGGCATCATCACATCACAAACGATGATATCCGGCATCAGTTCCGGTATCATCTGCCAGGCTATCTTTCCGTTTCCGGCAGATTCTATACGGAAATACAGACTCAACGTATAACGCATGAAAGAAACAAAATCTTCATTATCATCCACAATCAGTGCAAGTGGCTTCTTCCGTTCTTCCTCATTCAATTCTTCCACTGAAGCAAGTGCCACCGCATCCTCTTCTGCAGCTTCTTCCGAGAGTGGAGTCGCTACGTTCACCACCGAATGTTTCACCGGAATATCTACCACAAATACACTGCCCGTACCCACATTGTCGAACACGCGCACCACACCGCCATGCAGCGTAACGTAATCACGTACCAGGCTCAAACCGATACCACTCCCCGTACTGGGGTTACTATCACCTATACGCTCCGATTGATAGAAACGTTCGAATATACGTTCTTTATCAAGGTCGCTGATACCTACCCCCGTATCGGATACTTTGATTTCCAATGTTTCTGTAGTTCCTTTTATCAGTTCAAGAGAAACATCCACCCGTCCTCCATCCGGAGTAAACTTAAACGCATTAGAGAGCAGATTCATCACTATCTTACCTATTTTATCCTCATCGAACGACATATTCAGCGATTCGATTGCCGAGAAAAAAGTGAGATGCACGTTTTTCTTTTCCGAAAGCATCAGGAATGAGTTGCATATAGAGTGAACATACGATACAACCTCCCCCTCCGAAAGATTCAAATGCAACCCTGCCACCTCATTTTTACGGAAATCAAGTAATTGGTTCACAAGATTCAGTAACCGCAATGCATTACGATGCATCAGTTTCAATTGCTCCTGCTTCCGTTCATCATGGGTTTCTTTCATCATTCCTTCCAACGGAGAAATGATCAACGTCAGCGGTGTACGCAGTTCATGGCTCACATTGGTAAAGAAACGGAATTTCATCTGATTGACTTCTTCATTCCGCTCCGCTTCACGTTCCATCTGTTGTATCCTAAACTTATTGCGTTCACGGCGCAGCACAACATTGCGAGCCAGCAGCAATATGCCTATCAATAACATAGCATACAGAACATACGCCCAGGGGGTCATCCAGAAAGGCGGTAGGATTACTATTTTAAGACTTGACTCTTCTGTTCCGGCAAATCCATCACTATTGATTGCCTTCACTTTCAGCGTATAAGTACCGGGTGCCAAATTCGTATAAGTAACGCGGTGCATATCAGCCGCACCTGCCATCCAATCCTCATTAAATCCCTCCAGTTTATACAGATACTGGGTTTTCTCAGGCAAGACGTAATTATCCGATGCAAACAATACAGTGAAGACATTCTGTTTATAATCAAGTTTCACCTCTCTGGCTTTATTCAGCGACTCACGCAGCAAAACACGTCCACCATACTCCTTTCCAACCTCCACTTCTTCATTGAAAAGCTGGAAGCCGGTAAACATCACCTTGGGCAACGTCCGGTTATATTTGATATTCTCCGGTCTGAAAGTATTCAATCCATACATACCTCCCATTGCAATCTCACCCGAGGAAAGACGTTTAATGGAACGTTGATTGAACTCACAGCCCTGCAAACCGTCCTTATCATCATACCTGTAATAGTTGAAAGTATAATCTCCGTTTTTTGTATCGATAGAAGGAATTACATTCACTACACCATTGGCCGTAGTCACCCACATATTTTTATTATCATCTTCTACGATACCGGTAATAAATACCCTAGAATCGTTCTGCGAAAGAGGAACTACCTGTAAATGGTCGTTCTTCGGGTTATAGAGATTCAGTCCTTCACGTGTTCCCACCCATATCAATCCCCGGCTATCCTCATAGACCTGGTTAATGCTCTGATTGGAAAAGCGGATACTTCCCGACTGGTTGCCTACCAGATTCGTTATTTTCCGGGTAGTCAGATCCATTATGGATACCCCCGTAGAAGAAGTACCGATTATCAGACGATTATCACGACTCATACATAAAGAGGCTATATGATTGGAAATAATTCCGGAGTTACTTATCTTATAGGTGGTGAACTCACCTGTCCCCGGATTCAGACATTGTAAACCGCCTCCCAAGGTTCCAATCCAGATATTTCCGTTCTTATCTTCTGCCAATGACCAGACATTGTTATTAGCCAGCGAATTATCATCTCCCGGTCTGTTCCGGTAATGCACGAAGCGATTGCCGTCGAAACAATCCAATCCTTCCCAAAATGTCCCTATCCAGAGTTTGCCGTCCTTAGCTTGCAACAAACTTACAATGACATTCGAAGCAATAGAGTTTCCTCCCGGTGAGTATGCATACAGTTTCTTTTCATCCGTCTTCGGATTCCAACGTATCAACCCGGCGTCATTGGTACCCAACCACAACGAACCGTCATTACTTTCTTCCAGACAGTTAATATCCCCCAAGTGGTTGATGCCGAACTTAAAAATGCCCTCATCATAATAAGCCACACTTTTCTTATAAGTACCTATCCACATCACACCGCCTTCATCTTCATAAAGCACATTGATGGTATTATTGGGCAAACCTCGTTCGTCATCCACATCATACGTAAGCGAGACAGTTTCACCAGTCGCCTTATTCCAGATATCGATGCCATCCTGGTCCTTTCCAAACCAAATACGTCCCTGCTTATCCTGAGCTACTGCTACGATATGCGCCTGACCTCTATCGCTGAAATTCCATTGTGAATGCCACTTCCTGTCAGACAAATCGTAAGCCCATACACCCGGGGCACCATATATCCATAAATCTTCATCCTTATCCACATACAGAAAGAAGATATCAGTACGCGTTCCCATGTGCTCTGCAATATCTGTCAAAATCCATTTTACACGTACCGTCTCACGGTCGATACAGATTACGCACCCGTTATCATATACCAACAGAATGCCATCCTTACATTCAGCCATGTCTATAATGACACCTTCGGGTATTCCTTTCTCACCGAAAGGCAGGGATACAGCATTCTTTTCACCGGGACGGTAACAGTAGCACCCTTTCCCATCTATGGCAAACCAGGTATTCTTTTGCTTGTCGACAAATACATAGCGGGGTGTTCCGTCTATCCCTATATCCCACATCCGGGAACGAACATCACAGACAAAGCTCTCCGTATCCCAGTTATAAATGACATATCCGTTTTCTCCCGTCCGTATCCATAAACGTCCTTCACTGTCTTCCACTATCTTCTCAATATAGTTGTCAGGTAAAGACGCAGAACCATTGTCAGTGCTCCGGAATATCTTGAAACGATATCCGTCATAACGTGCCAGTCCGGCAGCGGTGCCGAACCACATAAAACCTCTTGAATCTTTATAAATGGCATTGATTTGGTTGCTGGGCATTCCGTCCTTAACCTCCAGATGTTTGAACATAAAATCGTGTGAAAAGGCAGAAAAACATGCCACAACGACTGAAACGATAAGTAAAATCAATCTCTTCATAGCAGTAGATATAGGAATATCGTTAACATATTGCAAATGAAACAAAAAGGAATCGTAAAAACAAGGTTTTCAATGTGTTTTTTTATCATTTCATACCCCATCATTTGTTTCCCGGACAGAAAAGAAGGAAGTAACTTCCCTCACAGAAGCTACTTCCCAAAACCAATCAAAAAAAAACCTGTATTAACAACAATCCCTGTATACACGAGGGGTATTTATGAAAACCTATTGCGGTGCATTGTCATAGACGGATTGCAATGTATAAGATGCATCTTCTGTAAAGATGGCCTTTTTCATTACTTCTACTATTTCCGCTGCATTATTCAGATAATCACCGGTAGCATGATTAAACAAGCCTGATTCTTCCTTTCCACTACCTGTACCGCCATTATCCCAATAAACAGGAGCCAATCCGTATTCTTTCGCTGCTTTACATATATATTCCAGATAGTACTTGCGGAAAGATTCCGCACGGTCAGTCGTCCGGCTTACACATCCCATTTCACCAATATATACCGGAATGCCCTTATCTATATACGTTGTCTTCAAACTATTGAATACATCTTTCACATTGTCTTCGTCTCCCCAGTTAGCTTTCTTATCGGCAGCGCCGGTATGCCCCCACTCCGAATACTTTGCATCCAGTGTATATTCATTCGGATCATAGAAATGAACAGATACCATCAGACGATTCTGAACTTTATCAGTCGGCAGTTTGAAGTTGCTCACCGTAAGTGCCACATTGGTACAATACCCCGGCACACCCAGGAAACGATTGCTATTACCACCACCTACAGCACGTACCGCATCTACAAACACCTGATTCCAGTCGTTCAATATTGAATATTGTTTTCCACCATCATTACGGTTGTCGCCCCAGCCCCAACCGCCATCATGAATTTCATTCATCGACTCGAATGCCAGGAAGTTGCCCTTATCCTTAAAACGTTCGGCTATCTGTGTCCATACAGCTTTCAATTCTGTTTTAATTGCGGTATTTTTAGTTTCATCCTGAGCAGCATCTTTAATGCTAAGCCAGTATTCACTATCAGCTCCATCGTGATGAATATTGACAATAGCATTCAGTCCGGCATTTTCTGCATATCCTACTACCTCGGCAACACGATCCATCCAGGCTTTCTCTATTTCATAACCGGGGGCGTCTCCAATATGTCCCATCCATGTAACAGGAATACGTACGGTAGTAATACCCGCAGCAGCCAATTTATCAAATAAAGCCTGTGTCGTCTTTTGATTCCCCCAGGCCGTTTCATTGGCCACACCACTATTATGCGCATCCAACTGATTACCCAGATTCCAACCCAATCCCAGACTTTTAGCTACAGTCCAGGGATCTTCACCTGCTATTTCATTCGAGCTTATCTCACCTCCCGCCAACTGCTTCACGGTCACAGTTGTTGCCGGCAAGTCACCCAAAATAAAAGTAATGGTACCGGTACGTTCTTTTCCAGTATTGGCAGCGATGATAAAAGTCTTCGTTTTATCCACCATAGCGCGCGTTTCTGTTTTCTCGGTAATCCAGCTATCATTAATAGTTATAGTTGGTTCACCGTTAGTCATCACTTTCACAGTGATAGTACCACCCGCTGCCGATATGTCTTCAAACAAGACAGTCTCCAGATCCAGACCTTCGGTAGCTGTTTGAATGACATTGAATGTCTCTGTCAGGTTACCACCTTTCACAGTAATAACAGATGTACGATTATCGGTAGTTGAATTGGATTTTACATCTATCGTATATTTAAAGACCGTAGCAGAAGCTGAAACTGCCGGAGTCACTACGCACCAATCCTGGTTACTGGTAACTTCCAACGTCACATTCGATTTCACAGAGAGTGTGTTTGTACCTCCGGCTTTGGAAAAACTCATTCCATTCGCCAGAATGTTTTCGGAAATTGTTATTTCCGGTGTTACAGGATCATTGTCATCACTGGAACATGCGGCAGCGAAAGCAGAGAGAGCAATCGTCAACAGCAACAGATAAGCTTTAATTTTATTCATGAGCATTATGTTTTTCGTTCTCAAATATTAGGTTATGGATAGAAATCCGTGTTGGCAAAGATAGGGCAAAGCAGCCACACAAAGCGTTTAGGATGTTATATGGAAGGGTATAATTTGTTATTACCCCTGGACGAAAGGTTTCCAATAGGCGACATACCATTTATCGCATTTCCCCCGGGTTCCTGCTACAAAACGGGTAGACTTGCGATATACCACCACTTATTCCATCCAAGCGTAGGAACAACACTCTGTGTAAAATGTTTCCCAAAATAAGAAGTATGCAATAAATGCATATTATTCAGGGGGATTGTGAGCTATTGAGTATTTCATAGTTATTTAATTTAAGTAACGTCGAACTATTACTCAAATGCACTGAGAAACATAAATACTGCTTAAAAGAAGTAGAATTCATTGGGATATTCTTTCAACTATTTCAGATGCGATCTTCGATAAGTTTGCTTCTGAGTTATATCCGCGTTTTCTGTCTATTATAACTACAGGAATATCAAAGATTTGATCGCCTTTATCTTCCCACATGAAATTGTTGTATGCGGATATTCCTGCAAATACAATTACTTTAGGTTTAATATTATCTCTAACCAAGGTTCTTACAGGTTTTACGATATCTTTCCATTCGTTTATTCCCAATTCTTTTTTAAGTCGTGAGAGTTGATTCAAGTTATCAGTAGCCAACGGGCATACATTCATAAACATTATTTCTTTCCCGAATGTATCATACCATTCTGGCTTTTCGCCTTTCACAAATTCACCTTTACCTAAACCGAAGGCAACCTTACAAATGATTTTAAGCATATTTTCAACGAAACCATTCCCCCGCTTTATTTTCAGCTCATACCATGAGCTTCCTTCGCAATAATTACTTTTGGTAAACCAGTCCAGTGCAATCGTTTTACCATCCGAATGATAAACAAGTCTACTTAAAGGATATGCACTCTCATCCCGGTAGAGATTACTATCCCCTGTCAATATCCGAAATGGAACCTTATTATCATTGTTCCGATAATTAGTTTCATTATAAAGCCCTGGTCCCGGATTTATTCCCATAAACAATATTTCCGGTTGATAGATAACAGGACCGTTTACAGTAATAACCCCTTTCCAATCTGCAAATCTACCGTTCTGATGCCCTTCCTTTAACTTTTCTATTATTGAACTAAATTGGTTTTGGTATTCGATAAAGCTACTCACTGTTGCATCCAAACTATTTTCCATAATATGTATATTATTGGGGTTAATGGAACAAAGATATGGAATAGTTGTCCCCTATTATAATTTTATCTGATTTATTTTCATACCCAAACTTCCATAACCGATTTTTCACAGTTGACTATCAAAGTATTACAAATAATCAATTTGCTGTTTACAAGAAGTTAAGAGTTTGTCGACAGGAAGTTAACTTCTTGTTGACAAACTCTTAACTTCTTGCAGACATGAAACAAGAGATTTCTCTATTACTTTACAAAGAGCACTTTGTATAAAATACAAAGAGGTTGTTTCTTGAATATATCATTTTATTCAGCAAACCAAACAATATATAAACTTTTGTCTTAATTTTCTTTCTTTTCGCTAACATACAGGTCGCATAAAAAAAGCGAAACAGCCTCCTTTGAGCATAAATGAGTTAATATTCATGCAACATTTTACACGTTTATGGAAGCAAAGTACATCGGAGAACTGCACGATATTAATACCGGACGTGAAGGATATATACATCGGACACGAAGGATATTAAGCTCCTTCACGCAGGAAGTTAATGTCGTGCGCGAAGGACATATATATCGTTCGTGCAGGAAGTGGAATTCTGCCATAGTCAAGCGCGAATTGATGGAAGGAAACGGGTAAAACCGGAAGAAAACAGTCTATTTCAACTGTTGCGAATTTTATATAGCTCTGTTAATTAGCAGCATACAAGTTTTTGTTCGCTTGTTTTCTTGGTAGTTGTCAGTTGGTTACAAATACGGAATTCTAAGCGTAGTTTAAAATACAAAATGATATGCTAAATAACAGCATCTTTAATAATAGTACTCTTTGAAATGAATAGGGAGCGGGAAAAGCATCTTCGCCTTCCCCACTTCCTATTCATATATATTCCCAACTCTGGAATGTATTACATCCTCTCCTCTATTACCATTGAGGAACAGCAAAAAGCTTATGGAACGTAAATTTCACTTCCATAGAAGTGCTGAAACCAAGCTCCTTGATTACATCTCCATCAGGTGTACCGAAAGCACAACCCGCATTCTTTGTTACCCCATAACAGTTCCAAAGTTCCAGACGATACTTGGAGCTATCATTGGCATCAAGCACTTTTGTCGCATCAAACGTTACCTCTGAACCATCAAGATAGAGGTTATCCAACACAGCATGCGTACCAGGGAAGAAACCGTAAAGATCTGCCACTTCAATGAAAGTCATAATGGAACCAGCTGCACAACCAGTACCTTCATACTTGATGTCGAACTGCGGGGTAACAAGACTATACCGGAAATTTTCATATTTCACTTCTAATGTACCTCCGGCATTATACCCCCATGTACCTGCACCATCCCAATTAGGAATAGTAACCAGATTAGGTGTATACGTGCCTGCACCATTGCCATCAATAAAAACTGTATAAGTAATCGCCAGACTATTGCTGAAGTGGAGTGCCGGCTCGGAACCCACATTCTGCGAATTACTGAAAGCACTGTTCAAGACTTGGCCGCCTGCTGCACCTTTCCCATAGATATTGAATAACTCGACGCGATAATTACCGTTGTTCTCAATATCTCCATAGAAGAAATTATTGGCATTGAACTGAATAGCATTGCCGTCGCACTTCATCTCGTCAATACGAACGAAAGCATTAGGATATCTGGTCAGCAAGTCCGGAAAATCGAGGGTAAACACCACAACATCGGCAGATGAGCCTTCGTAAGTGAATGTGTGCTGACCTGCCAACGCATCCGGAGACAGACGCGCGACCTCAGTTCCCCAAGTACCACCCCAACTGGAATCTACACAAATTAATGATACCGGAATCTTGGCATCGGCTTCCGCCTTACGCTGACTGTAATAGTTGACAGAGTAAGCATATTCATCGGTATTAGGAAGGGCAATCTGCAAACCGTCACTCGTCAAGGACAGGATATTCAGCTTACCACTCTTTACCGCTACCCAAGTATTGGCACAAAGTACATTGATATCAATGTCAATCACTTTGTTCGCCTCATCAATAGTATATTTACCTATTTCATCAGTAGCTACACCGTCATCAGTCAAACGATGGATATTGACAGTTCCGTCTTCGAAAAACTCCATGTAACCATAATCAACTCCATAAGTATAACCAATCCAACCATTCTCAGTACCCATTTCCCAATGAATTTCTTTTCCGATATTGGGCTGTCCGTTAGATACTATAGCCCAGTCGTACGTTTTGCCCCACTGCGTGAACGGACCTTCGAATACATGTTGTTCACCATCCTGACCATTGTCAATATACCATTTACTATAAAGCAATGAGCGGTCAAACGGAACATTCTTGGCGGTAGAAACGGCACGAATAGCCAAAGCTTGATAGACAGGAGTGGTGGCACGAGTAGCAAGAGCACTATTGAAGTGATAGCTCATGGCAAACTGAGTATCAGAAACATTGATGGAACCGGAAAGATAGCAGCCTTCCACACCAACACCGATAGTAGTGCCTTGTGTGCGCGAACCTGCGGCAGGCATAAAGATAGAGTTTCCGTTAGGACCGGTGAACTTATAGCCGGCAACACCTTCCACTTCCACCCACTCTCTGGTACAGAGTGCAAAGAGTTCTTCAAACTCAGCAATGGTAGGCATGGTCACTTTACCTTCAAATGCTTTATAGGCAAGGTCATTAGCTGTTTTGTAGATATCGGCAGAAGCATAACTTGCAGGATCGATACTGGTATTGAAACCTGTCTTATCGCCAAAGCCGAACAGACCACCAATTTCCGTTTCTGAGGTAGCACCTAAATTGTACTTTGCCCATTTAGTAGAAAGCCCAAGGTCAACAAGGTCATTATCAAGATCAAACGTATGCCCAGTCGTAGTGAATGACTTTTCTTCACCATAGACCATACCTGCACCGAGATCAAGATAAGCCACATAATAATAAGTAGTATTGGCCAACAAGCCTTCTACATCTACCGTATAGCTTTCCTTAGGAACAGTAGCAATACGTACACCGGCACGCACATTTTCCGTACCTTCTATACCGGACACAATGATACCACCTTCCGCATCCGCAGGAAAGCCAATAAGCGAACCAGACAAAGTAACCTTGTTAGCACCTATCTGGGTAGCATCGCCGGTAGTAGCACGAGCATTAGTCAGTACAAGGCTCTTTACTTCACCTTTATAAGTTACTTTGCCTTGTAAAGTGACATAAGCCTGATAATAGATAGTTTGATTCAAGCTGCCATTTACCGTGGCAGTGAATGTTTCACCGCCCGTAGCAATAATCCTTTCGGTGAGTGCATCGGCCGCAGCACCGTAATTAAAACCAATGACATAAGCACTTGAAGCCTGGCTTTCAAGCCCAGATACGGTACCATGTAATGTTGCTGATGTGGCAGTCACATCTGCCGAACCTGTTACCACGGAGTTATCAGTAAGCAATGGCTGTTGGTTTATGGCATAATCGTCATCGCTGCATCCCGTCGCCCAAATACCCATGACGAGAGCCATTATTCCGAATAATATTTTGTTCTTCATTATACTAATTCATTTAAGTGATTACTCAATAGTCATGGAAACAATCTCAACCTGTACATTCGGGCTTCCATCTTCCAAGGTTTCCACTGTAGCAAGTCCCTTGTTCTGGATTCCGATGATAAGACAGCAATTGGTTTCAAAAGTTTGCGTAGCACCTGTAGTGTTTGGCAATGATACTGTCTGGATTGCTCCCGCAGTTGTATCGAATTTCGAAGCATACTCTAAAGCGTAACAACCATCTTCAAACGAATCTCCGATTCTGTTTTCCATAATCACAGTTTTAGGAGCTGCCCCCTCGTTCCAGGTTATACCACTCAGCACCTTGTACTGAATCTTCAAAGTCTGGTTCTTTTTTAGCTTAACTTTCGTTATGTCGATACATTCATTCTTACCACCCCATGAGTTATAAAGCTGGATACGCAAACGATCAGGATTTCCATCACCAAAGATGATTTCCAACTTACTGTTGTCCACTTTGATTTCGGTGGGTCCTTCCGTCCCGCCGCTAATCTTCTTATAGAGCAGATTAGCTACAAGATAAGAATTCACCACGCCATTCTCATCTTTTGATTCGGGAACACCAATGACCAGTGTCTCACCAGCCTCCATGGCAAGTACCGTAAACTCTTTGCTTGTAACAGCAACCGTACGCTGATCGCTGGAAGCGGTAAGAAGGGTGATTTCGCTATCGAAGGTTATTACGCCCTTTGCAACGCTTACCTTACCACTGGCTTCACCGAATTCATAATTATAAGAGCCATCGGAAGCCTTACTTAGGATAAGTTCAAAATCTTCCACCTCATCACCGGCAGCAGGAGCCCATGAGTCGTTGTACACACCTCCCGTTACACTTTCCCATTTCTGTACGTTAGGAGAACCGTTCCACCACAACCAATCGTAAGGTGCTTCGGTATCAAGGTTAAATGTCATCTGGTTACCGACATAAGTCACACCGTTGATTTCGGTCGTGAAGAGGTCATCAAGAAGATTATCGAATGTGGGAAGCACGGGGGCTACTTTCTCAATCTCTCCACTATCTTCTTTGGGAATGCATTCACCCTTGGTTTCAATCACTTCTTCAGAAACAAAGTTCCATACAATATACCAGTTACCTTCGGAATTGGTACGTTTAGTTACTAATTGCAATATATACGGAGTAAGTTCTATTATCTGTATATCTTGCGTGTAGTTAGCACACATATCATCGGCATTCACGTTGTGCATGGAGTAGCAATCGGTGAACGAGATGGTAGGTTTAGTCTTTTCAGTAAGGTTCATATTGAACTTGCCTTTCATATTTGCACCTGTGCTTGAGCCTTTTTCTCCGGATTCACCACGGTACATAGTAGCCACACAGCCGTTGACGGCATCCATGCTGAAAGTCATATATGAGTCCATGTAAGGATCTGTTGCAGGGATAAGCCAGCTTTGAAAACCCGGATCCCAGTTGGGTTTCCAATTTCCGGTGCCGAAGACGATGTCTTTGTAGACTCCGTTATCCACATCATCCTGAGTATAGCCGGCACCGTCACCATCAGGATCGTAAGGAGACAAATACATCACAGGCCCCGAACACTGACCGATACCATAGTTCGCATCGCAAGGATACCATTTCTTACTAACCCCTTCAGCCAATGTCTCAGCATCAGGCAGAGCATTACCCGACTTAAAGTTCTTATCGGACAGCAGGAACCATTTCTCATCTTCCAGCAATGAGAAATCGTTTTGTGCTAAACTGAAAGTATAGGGTTCGCCATACACGACACCGCCGGGCGTCTCTACGCCGAAAGTCACCTCATACGAACCTGCGAAAGGCAATTCAATGGCAAGTTCACTTTCCTGCGAACGTCCCTGAGGAGTAACCCACAGCGGAGTACAACCGGTGATATTTGATTTGAGGCGTACTTGATTTCCTGCGATAGTCACAGTGTAGGCAATACCTTCCGCCAAGTCATCGGATACATAGGTCTTCTTACCCATATCATATTCATCGGGTGAACAGGCCGACAACATCAGCACCAAGCCTGCAATGAGCGAATATATATAATGATTCAATTTCATATCTTATTATTTTTAATGTTTTTCCTTGATAAACCTAAGCCTTCATGGATTTACCAACCGGCATTTTGAGTAAGCACATTACCCGAAAGGGTGATTTGTGTATTAGGAATCTGCATCAAACCTTTCTTCGAAGTGAAGTTACTTTCGGAGAACGAAGTGGTTGCCTCATTTCCGCCATTTGTCACCTTGGCACCATTTTGTGCAGCAGTAATAATACGTGCAGCGTATGCACCATCCTTCTCATAACGCATCAGGTCCCAATAGTGAACACCCTCGAAAGCCAGTTCAATAGCACGTTCTTTACGGATGTTTTCAATACTGTAAGCCAGTGTTTCACCGGGATATACACGCTGGTGAACCTGATTCAATCCATCGGCATTGCCATTGAGTTCGGAATGCATCAGCAATACATCAGCATAGCGCATGATAGTGTAATCCTGATAGTAAGTAACATTCTGATGCTGTTCACCCAACTTAAATCCTACTTCCTGACGTGTACCATCGGCAAAACACATCGGCGCATACTTGCGGGTATAATAACCGGTATATTCATACGAATCGGTAATGTCAGCATCAAAACCGGCCTCACTACAACTCCATACACAAGCGCTGAAACGGGGATCATTCTTATATTGCTCCACGAAAGTGGGAGTCACCGGACAAGCGCCCCAGCCGCTGGCAATGCATACGCTCGTAGCATTCCTGTTACGTGGTCCCAAATAGACCGAGAACGTATTACCATCACCATTACCGTTATAGTCATGAGTAGTATTCATCTTCAGGTTGAGCACTATTTCCCTTGAGAGTTTGCCTTGTCCGGCTTTCCAAGCGGAGCCGTCATACCACTTGCCGGCGTATGTCGTATTCCAGGCATAAGTGTCGCCATTCGAAGCATCAGTAGTACAAGCAGGCATCCAGAAGTCGGCATAGTTTTTCTCCAGTTCATATTTTCCATTCTGCACCACATCGTTGATAGCAGCCACTGCCTCAGCCTTGGTGCATGAAGGGTGTTCGGCACCGTAATAACCGGTATGGTAAAGATAGGCACGAGCCATCAATGCCTCTGCCGCATATTTGGTGATGCGACCATCGTTAGTATCGCTATTATCCAAGGGATAAGCATCGGCAGGAATATGTTCGATGGCATATTTAAAGTCTTCGAAAATGAGCTGATAAACATCGCTTGCCGGAGAACGGGGAATATTCTCTTCGGAAGGAGCGGTAAGCAAAGGAACATCTCCAAACATACGTACAAGATCGAAGTAAAGAATACCGCGAATGGCATGTGCTTCTCCCATCACTCGTCCTTGTGCCTTGATGTCCCCTGCCCAGTCGATATTATCTTCCTGAACAATGAGCTGATTACAACGGAATATAGCTTTATAATAGTTCTGCCAATCCACATTAAAGATATCATTGTATGAAGGAGCGATCCCCAGATTGAACTGGTCAATCACATTGTTGTTTTTAGCATCAGAAAGGCCAAGACCTGCAAAAGCCTGTTCGGAAGCAAACTCCGCCAGCAAATACATACCTACTCCTTCATCTGAAATAGTACGTTGCCATCCATCATAACAACCCACTAAAGCCATTTCTGCGGATTCCAAATTACTGTAAGCCGTTTCAGTGTTCAAATCCTTTTTTGATGAAGTGTCAAAGAAGTCTTCACACGACGTGAAAGCTAAAGCTGACACAACGAGCGCGCTCGTTAATAATATATGTTTTGTATTCATATTACTTTTCTTTTTCATGATTTAAAACGCAAGATTAATACCTACAATGAAGGTACGGGGGTGTGGATAGTAACCCATATCTACTCCCGACACCCATGTCTGGTTGGTCGTACCGTCTGAGTTCTGCTTGTTACCGTCTGTACCGTTGTATGAACCGATTTCAGGATCCATACCATCATACTTAGTCAGTGTGAAGAGATTCTGAGCCTGCACATAGAGGCGCAATTTAGACAGCCCCTTCCAGGAGATGAGACGTTTGAAGTCATAACCCAGAGTAATATTCTGCAAACGGATGTAGTCACCATCCTGCAAATAGAGATCAGAGAATTGCCAGTTACCTACATCACCATAGGTTACACGGGGAATCCGATTACTGGTACCTTCACCCGTCCAGCGATTCAGTATCTGACGACTGTAATTGGACTGTGAGGAGTTTGGGTCACGATAAGATTGAGCTATCTGGAAACCGGCGGCACCGGTAGCGTTCAAACTAAGATCGAAACCTTTATAACCCAAGTTAATATTGAAACCGAATGTGTATTTAGGAAGTCCGTTACCCAAGTCTACTTTATCCTTGGCGTCGATGACACCATCATGATTCACATCTACATACTTCACATCACCGGGTTGTACACTGCTTTGGTACACACCATTTCCGGCAGCAATCCAATCATTAATCTCCTGTTTGTTCTGAAAAATACCGGCTGTTTTGAAGCCCCAGAAGTAACCTATAGCATGACCATTCTCAGCACGGTAGAACTCTTCCGCATTACTATAGATTTGATTGGTAGCACCATGAATAATACCATCTTCGGTAGGGATACTTCCCACTTCGTTGTGGTTGTATGCTAAGTTGGCACCTACGCTATAAGTGAAATCCTTCCCTATTTGGTCATTCCAGGAGAGCCCCAGTTCAACACCTTGGTTTTTCACATCACCACCGTTGATAATAGGGCCACTGGTACCTGCCGTTGCCAATACGGGAGCTTGTACCAACCAGTCCTTGGTATTCTTGATATAACCGTCGGCAGTAAGTGCGAGACGCCCATTCAGGAAACGGGCATCGATACCCACATTATATTGTTCAGAGGTCTCCCATTTCACTTTTTCATTGGCCAGACGGCTGGTATAAGAACCCGTAACCCAGGCATCTTGACCTCCACCGGAACCAAAGTTATAATTGGTATTCGTGGTGGACACAGGAGCAAGATATTGATAGCAGTTGATATTGGCATTACCTACCTGCCCCCAGCTGACACGTATCTTTAAGAAATCGAACCAGGATTTCACCGATTCCATGAACTTCTCTTCGGAGATAGTCCATCCGGCAGATACTGAAGGAAAATATCCCCAGCGGTTACCTTTGGCAAACTTCGATGAGCCATCAGCACGCATGGTGGCATTCACCATATAACGTTCTTTCCATGTCCAACCCAAACGAGCGAAATATGACATACCACGGGTAGAGTCGTAAGGAGAACCTTTCACTGTCTTATTTTCCGTACCGTTGGTATTTACCAGATAAGCATGATCCCAATCATCGAATCCGGGGATAAGACCAGTATTGGAGCCTTCGGTATTACTACCATCATAGGTAGACAATTCACTACCTATCAAGGCATTGATATGATGTTCAGTAGCAATATTGAAATCGTAAGAGAGAGTATTGGTCCACACCATCGACAGACCGTGACCATGACTTTGATTCACTTTGCTCACGGTGTTGGCCGTTTGCGGGGTAAACTGATACTTCGGTGTATAGGCACGGTATTCGGAAGCGCCGTAGCTGATACCGTAGACCGTTTTAAATCTCAAGTTTTTGATGGGTTCAATCTGCACATATACGTTGGCATCGAGCGAACCATTCTTGCTGTTGTTATAGCGATTCACCATCATGTTTCCATAAGGATTACCATCGTTTACATTCCAGTCGGAGTTTACCGTAGAATTGTAGTTGCCATCAGCATCATAAACGGGAATAATAGGAGATGCGGAGAAAGCACTGCGCAGGTTGTTATTCCAGATGTTTCCCGTACCCATGCCTCGTGTGTCTTTCCAAACAAAACCCACATGTTCGCCCACAGTCACCAGTCCGTTCCACATCTTATGTTCAGAGTTGACGCGGAAGTTATATCTTTTATAATAAGAAACATCTGAGCCACCAATCAGGCCATCCTGACCAGTGTATCCACCTGAAATAGCATAAGTAGAAGTTTTGGAACCACCTGTGAACGAGAGGTTGTGGCTGGTAGTTAATCCACCATCTTCAATAGCCTGGTCAATCCAGTCAGTATCATATATATTCCCCCTGGCATCATGTATGGAGCTAAGCGAAGCCCAATCCACCGGCGACATGCCTGAATTGAGACGGGCTTCATCCATAATACTCATATACTCTGAAGCATTGAGCATACTGTATTTGCGACCTATCGTCTGCCAACCGGCAAAACCATCATAGCTGATTCTGCAAGTACCTTCCTTACCACTTTTAGTAGTAACCAACACTACACCATTGGCAGCCTGCGCACCATAAATAGCAGCCGAAGCTGCATCTTTCAATACATCGATACTTTCAATATCAGCAGGATTCAAAGTAGAAATATCGCCACCCACACCATCGATAAGATAGAGAGGCTGAGAATTACCCACCGTACCCAATCCACGAATGGTTACACTCATGCTGGCGCCCGGCTGTCCGGAAGTAGAGACGATGTTCACACCGGGTGTTTGTCCCTGCAAAGCAGAGAGAGGGTTCGTCGTGTTCAGTTTAGCAATATTTTCACCCTTCACCTGAACCGTAGCACCGGTTACCAGCTTCTTCTTCTGAACGCCATAACCTACCACGACTACTTCATCCAGCATTTCGGTATCTTCTTTTAATGAAACATTGATAACCGAAGAATCACCTACTTTAAATTCCTGAGATTTGTAGCCGATATAAGAGAATACCAGCGTTTGCCCGGTTTGGGCTGTTACGGAATATTTACCGTCCATATCGGTTATTCCACCGGTGGAAGTCTCTTTCACCTGGACGCTGACACCAATCAACGGCTCATTGTCCGTGGCAGATGTCACAACTCCCGAAATGGTTTTGCTTTGAGAAGGGATAGCCTGAAGACTACTGATTGCAGGTACCAGAAGTAGCAGTACCAATGCAACACGGCATAAATGCAAATTTATGCACTTTTCAAAGAATGTCTTTCTCATTGTACATTGTTTAATGGTTAATATCAAAGATTTTATTGTGTTCTTTTTCGTTTACAAAAGAAACCACGACAAATGTATGGAATGAAGTTGAAAGACTTTGAAAAGAATGTTATGAAGAGGAGACAGATTGGTTAATCCTCGCTCCTGAAATGTTACTAATAAAGGTACAATTTGTTTTTATCCCCCTCACAGAGGTACTGTGAAGGGGATAATGACTTACTGATTCACCACGAAATTACGTATCTGACACCCGGTTCTCTCACCTTTGGCTATACGCAAACGCAAGGTATGCCGACCGGAAACCAGTTCTGTTTCCAGCATATACACCCATGGAATATATAAGTTCCGGCTCCAATCAGTAAATGTATCCAGCTTCTTGAACGGAGCGCTATCCACACTGTATTCCAGCACACAGGCTTGCGGACCGGCTGCGCAGAAGATACCTACAGCGCGTCCTTCAAAAGAGAATGAAAGACTGGCTCCGGCACGATCAGCCACCAACATAGGAACATGTACGAAACCTTTACGGGTATTCCCTTTCACTGTAGGCGTCCAGTCATCCACCACTTTCCAACCATTCAGTTGCTTGGCGGAACGGATATCCGCAAATACACCTTTATCATAAGAATAGGAATCTATCGGTTTTTCCGGCACCTCATGTGCCCGGACGGTTTTCTTTACCACGTCACCACTCCATTCAAGGTCGAAGAGACGGTTAATAGCGGCAGCATAATATGTATGACCATTCCAAGCAGGATGTGTGCCACCAAATTCTTTCCAATCAAACTCACCATCGCGCATACGCTGCGCCACTTCTTCCGCCAGATTGATAGAGGAAACATAATAATGATTGGCTACACTTTCATGATTCATAATAACCTGGGGTTGTATACCCTTGTCCAACAAAGGTATGAATGGATCGTAAATAAAGTGAAGCATGGCAATATCCATTTCCGGACTGACAGTACGGGCATGACGAATAATACCCTCCATACCGCGCGTCTGCCGGATATAATCGAATCCGTTTGTATCATCATTTACCGCTGCCTCAACAAATAATAGATCAGGCATTCCTTTCTGCAACACATCATTTTCAAAACGGAAAGCATGAGGAGTGCTTCCGGTAGAAGGTATTCCGGCATCAATGAACGTAAATTCAGTTTCCGGGAAACGCTGTTTCAAATCTTCCTGTATCATATTCCGCCAACCACGCATTTCGGTAATGGAACCACCCAGAAAAGCGACACAACCTTTTTTCTCTTTTGCAAACTTCAGATAAGAGTTAGTAAGGCTACCACGTTGATGGATCACTTGTTTCTTCTGATAATCCGGTTGGTTACGGATTATAAAATCAACAATCGGTTCAGCATTATCTAAACTATGGGGATGATGATCGCAACCGGGTTTCAATATGATTTCGACATTACCTCCCAAAGCACGATAACGTTCAGCAGCAATCTTCATGTGCTTTTCATACGGCACAATCTTGTCACTATCACCACAAACGCCCATCACTGGAATACCGGCAGCCGCTAATGGAGCCAGGTTATCAATCGGATTTCCTTTGAAATCTTTGGCATTTTCTTCAGTCAATCCCCATTCTGCAAGGAAGCCTTTCCAGAAATCACGTTCCCAGTTCTCGGAGAAATAGAGCATATCGCATACAGGAGCGTCCACATAGATACAGGCCACTTTATCAGGATTATTTGCCGCCCAGTTAAATGCGAATAATCCGCCACGACTGAAGCCTTCTAACGTCACTTTGGGAGAAAGACGATAATATCTGCGCATGACTTCATAGAAATCAGTGCCCAGGCGTTGCGCACGCGGACTTCCATAAAGATGAGTCAAATCATAATACGCCACATGAAAACCTTTTTCCAACAAAGCCTTATCTACCGAAGGGAAAGCTCCGAAAAATGCAGGACGCCATATCCAGGGACGCCCTTCCGCTACCTTGCGGGGAGCAACAACGATAGCGCGGCGTGCATTACAAATAAAATCATAACGATCGAACCCTTCCCATTGCGACTTCTTACCGGGGAAAGGTTGATCGGTAACAATTGCAGGCGCCTCATTACCGGTCAGTGTACGATAAAGTTCACCGGCAATCAATGCAGCTCCTTGTTCATTGGGGTGGATACCATCCGTATAGTAATCAGGATATGGCTTCAGCAGTGCATAAAGATCCACAACGGGCAGATGACGTTTCTTCGCTACACTGCGTATCACAGGAATAATACCGTTTGTAATTACGCTATCGTTAATACCAAAATTCCGTTTTACGGCAGGAACAGGCAAACAAAGATATATCTTAGGTTTGGAAGGCAATTCCTGAAGAATATCCAGCATTTCCGTCAAATCCTTCTTAAAATCTTTTCCATAACGCCAATTCCAGGGTTTGCTGTCATTCGTTCCCAATTTAATGGTAACGATATCCGGCTGAAATGCCAAAAGATCACGAAACTTCTGTTCGTGCATATAAGGATGATCTCCCTTATTCAACAATACACGGGCACTAATTCCGAAATTGCGGACATCGTACCCTTCACCCAAAAGCTGTGAAAGTAACCCCGGATAACTGTTCTGAAACTGATTTTTAATTCCTGAGCCATAAGTGATACTGTTTCCAACACAGGCAATCTTTACAGGTTTCTTTTCTTGTGCCACTGCCCACAGACTGAACAAGCACAAAAAAAGTAAAAGAGTGTTTTTCTTTTTCATAATATCTATATTAAATATACTCCATAGCATTTTTGACCGACACAAAGATACATTTTATTTTAAAACCAAAGTCTAATGATTAGTCACTTAAAGGTTATCAACACTCTCGTATACGTATTTAGTTTGGATAAAATCTCCATCCTCGCTCCATAAATAGATAATATCTTCAAAGAAAGTCCCAGCCCAATACCATGACCTGAATATTCCCTTGTATTGGTTGCACGATAGAATGCCTGGAAAATAAGCTGTATTTCATCTTCAGGAATGCCAATACCTTTGTCTTCTATTTCCAAAATAGTGTTCCCTTCCTTAGGATACAGCCGCACGGCTACAGGTTGTTTACCGGAATATTTACAGGCATTGTTCAGTATATTACGGATTGCTATTTTCAGCAAATGCAGATTAGCCCTTACCACTGGCAGGCTCTCTTTCTGAAATGTATTACTGAACTGCATCCGCTCATTCTCGGCACACAGTATGATCAGAAGTTCTGCCAGGTCCACATCTTCCATATTATTCTTCAGAAGTTCTTCATCCTGATGCGAAAGGAAAAGGAGGGATTTTATCAACAAGCTGATTCTTTTGCTTTCATCCGAAATACGGTTCAAAGCCTTGATATATTCTTGTGGCGAACGTTCTTTCAGCAAGCTGATTTCACACTCTCCCTGAATGGCCGTCAGCGGATTATTAAGTTCATGGGAAGCACTGCTTACGAAAGATTTCTCGGACTTGAAAGCCGCGTCTATGCGGTCGAGCATACCATTGATAGAAGTGATCAGATCGTCCAGTTCGTCATGGTTACCGGCTGTCTTAATCCTGATATTCAGATTATTCCCCCGGATGCGCCGCAGCTCTTTCAAAATACGCTTCACCGGTGCCAACATTCGATTGGCATAAAACCTTCCAATGAAATAAACCGATATGGAACTGAAAATGAACAAAAGAAGTATCAGGATAAGCACATGATTCTGTATCTCTGTTCCATAGTTGTTCCGGGCAAGTATCAGAACTATAAAATTACCTTCATTATCCGGGTAATACAATGCCGCACCCACCTCTTTTTTATAACGAAATGAAACCGGCTCTTCCATGAATAGTCGCTTCTGCTGCTCTTTGTTCAGATACTTATCAAGTGTATCTTTCACAGTCTCCATGCTATCGGTATTCAGTAAAATTTCCTTATCCTGGGGAAGAAGCCCTTCGTATTCCTGACGGATAATTTCATAACTGCTCTCGTCTACTTCATCCTTTTCCCAATGTTTCTGGGCAGTAAGATAGGCTTTATCTGCCAGGTAAGAATCGTACAGCCTATTGATATAGTTATAAATGAAAAAATAGAAAACAACCATGATACAGGTAAGCATACATATCGTGATACCCGTATAGAACAACGCTATTTTACTTCCTATCTTCACTACGATTCTCCGTTTAATGAGATTCCATAATATAGCCCAAACCTACCACCGTATGGATAAGTTTGTTTTCATAATCTTTATCAATCTTAGTACGCAGGTAGTTCACATACACATCTACTACATTGGTATTCGTATCAAAATTCTTATCCCATACATGTTTCAGGAGATTCACCCGAGAGAGCACAACACCCTGGTTATTCATGAAGTGCTCTAAAAGGCGGTATTCTTTTACCGTCAGTTCCATTTCATGGTCACCACGACGGGCACGCCTGGTATTGCAATCGAGGATAAGATCACCACAAACAAGCTCCGAAGTTCTTTTCTCCTTGCTCCTGCGCAGCAAAGCGGTGATACGCGCTTCCAACTCCTGAAAGCTGAAAGGCTTCACCAAATAATCATCGGCACCTGCGTAGAGTCCTTTTACAATATCATCTGTTGTACCCAAGGCCGTAAGCATAATGACGGGGGAATCGTATCCATAGAGTTGGCGGTACTGCCTGCATAGGTCCAGTCCGTTCATCTTGGGCATGATTATATCCAGAACAAGTAAGTCAAAAGGTTCGTCCTGAGCCAGCTGCCAACCATCCGCACCATTATAAGCTACAGAAACCGTATGCCCGAATTCCTGCAATCCCCGTTCTATGAAAGAGGCTATATTGACTTCATCTTCTACCAACAGTATCTTTGCCATAGTTTTTAAAACTTAAAGAAAGCACAAATATACGTTTTATAGTTTTTTCTGCTTCAATCTACCGTCTTTATCATATAACATTTTACCATAAACGATCTCGACAATCAACGGGAAAACAAACAAAGCGAAGAAAGTAGCCCCGATCAGACCTCCGATAATAACAATGGCCAGCGGTCGCTGCGATTCGGAACCGATTCCATGACTCAGCGCCGCAGGCATCAGGCCGATAGCCGCCATTGCAGCCGTCATCAGCACGGGCCGAACCCTGGAACGCACACTGGTTTTTACAGCATCGGGCAACGCCAACCTCGCCTGCAGATTGTGTTTGATATCGGATATCATAATCACTCCATTTTGGATACAGATACCAAAAAGAGCAATGAACCCGATACCGGCAGAGATCGAAAAATTAAAGCGGGTTATGAGCAAGGCAGCAATACCACCCACAGCGGCAAAAGGTACATTCAGCAATACCAAACCTGCATCCCGTGCATTGGAAAACAGGATGAAAAGAATAATAAAGATGATGATAATGCTGACAGGAACCACCTGCGCCAAACGTTGAGTAGCACGTTGCTGGTTTTCAAAATCTCCGGTCCACTTCAAAGTATATCCCTCGGGCAAATGCACTGCCGCATTCACTTTCTTCTGAGCCTCAGCAACGGCAGTTCCCATATCTCTACCCCGGACCGAGAATTTCACGGCACAGAAACGGGCATGATTATCACGGAAGATAAGTAAGGGGCCGGTGATAGTCTTTATCTCCGACAGTTCCTTAATCGGCACCATCGTACCATCCATAGCGGGTACCAGTATTTTTCCTATCTCATCTTCGTTGCATCTGAATTCCTCTTTATAACGCACCATGATATTGAACTTCTTCTCATCTTCGTAAAGCAAGGAAGCCGACTTACCTCCAATCGCCATTTCGATAATGGACTGTACATCTTCCTTAGCCACTCCATAGCGTGCGAGCTTATTCTCATCCAGTTCTATGCGCAATTCCGGCTGTCCGATATTTCGTATTACCCCCAAATCTTCGATGCCATCCACGGTTCCCAATATTTTATAAATATCTACGGCTTTTTTCTCGGACTCATACAGATCTTTACCGAAGACTTTCACAGCTATAGAACCCTTTACACCGGAAGCTGCTTCTTCCACATTATCCGTAATCGGCTGGGAGAAGTTAAAGTCTATACCCGGGTAAATCTCCAGTTCATGTTGCATTTTGTCAATCAATTCCAGTTTGGTAAAGCCGCTTTCCCAGTCCTTTTCCGGATAAATATCTACGTGAAACTCGATATTATAAAATCCGGTGGCATCGGTTCCGTCATTGGGGCGTCCGGTCTGAGACATCACCTGTTTCACTTCAGGAAAGCTTCTTAACTTCGCCCGCATCTTGTTTGCCAGATTGACGGACTCATCCAAAGCTATACTTTGCGGTAAAGTGGCACGGATATAAATAGAGCCTTCATTCAACTGGGGAAGGAATTCCGTTCCGAGGAAAGAAAATGCATACAACCCCACCACTGCCACAAGCGTAGCAATCGTAATCGTCACCTTGCGATAAGCATAGCAGACATCAAACAAGGCGGATGATTTCTCATTAACAAAGCGGAGGAACCTGTTATTCTTTTCGCGCACATTCTTCTTTAACAGCATGGCCGAAAGTACGGGTACCAGAGTCAAGGTGAACACCAATGCCCCCAACAAAGCAAAGCCCAGCGTAAAAGCAAGCGGTGAAAACATCTTCCCCTCTACTTTCTGGAAAGAGAAAATAGGAATCAGCGCCGTAATGATAATCAGTTTGGAGAAAAAAACCGCTTTCGCCTTATCTTTGGCAGCATTACGGATCAATCCCATCTTTGACATGACATTGAATGCCGGCATTCCCACTTCACGCGCTTTCTTGTCAAGAACTACAAAGATACCCTCGACCATCACCACCGCACCGTCTATAATAATACCGAAATCAATGGCTCCCATGGACAACAAATTGGCGGACATACCCATTATACGCAGGCAAATGAAAGCAAATAATAATGCTAATGGAATGACCACTGCCACCACCACGGTAGTCCGCCAATCCGCCATAAATATCAACACAATGAAAGTCACAAACAGGATGCCTTCTATCAGGTTGCGTGTCACTGTGCTCACAGCCAGATCTACCAAGTTCTCACGATCATAGAAAGGTACGATCTGTACATCCGATGGCAGCACTTCTTTATTGATATAGGCTATTTTTTCTTTCAGGGCTTTAATCACTTCACCGGGATTCTCCCCCTTACGCATCACGACAATGCCTTGCACGACATCATCTTCATCCATTCGGCCTACTTGTCCGAGGCGGGGTAAACAGGACTCGTGCACATCTGCCAGGTGTTTCACCAGAATAGGAGTACCTTTCACATTTTTCACAACGATATTTCCAATTTCCTCCACATCGTTAATCAGTCCGATACCCCGGACAACATAGGCTTGGGAGCTTTTTGTGATCACATCACCACCGACATTGATATTACTTTTCTCTATGGCTTCAAACAACTCCAGAGAGGAAATATCGTAATTCCTCAATTGGTTGGGATTCACACTGACCTCAAAGGTTTTCACCTCTCCACCGAAACTTACAATATCGGCCACACCGGATACGGAACGTAAATTCCGCTCAATCACCCAGTCCTGAATGGTCTTCAGTTCACGAACCGATTTCTTCTCACTTCTCAACGTATAGCGGAAGATTTCTCCCGTAGGACCATACAAAGGCTGTACTTCCGGAGTAACGCCTTCCGGCAAGTCAGCATCATTCAATAGATTATAGACCTGTTGACGGGCTGTAAAATCGTCTACATGATCTTCAAACATTACATTCACCACCGATAGTCCGAACAAGGTGGTAGAGCGTATGTCCGTCTTCTTTTGTACGGAGTTCATTGCTATTTCAATAGGGATGGTAATGAACTTCTCCATCTCCTCGGCACTCCGCCCGGGCCATTGGGTAATAATAGTTACTTTGGTGTTGGTTACATCCGGAAAGGCATCTATCGGGGTATGCTTGAAAGAGACAATTCCTGCAATAACCGCAAGTACCGTAAAAAAGAATATGAAGAACTTATTCTTCAAAGAGAAAGCTATGATGTTATCTATAAACTTATGCATATCAAGTTCTTTATCTGTTATTCAGCATTCAATGCGTTATATACCAGCAATGTGTTTCTATTCAAGATACGGTCGCCCTCCTGCAAGCCGGATTGTATATAGCATCGGTTCCTTAACTGCTTATACACTTCCACTTCCTTTACTTGCAGCTTGCCGTCTTCGTTTGCCGTCACTACATAATTCTTTCCATTCTCAAAGATCAGGGCATGTAAATCAATGCAGGGCATCGTATCATCCGTTGATTCGCATTGTACATATATATTGGTAAACATGCCGGGTTTCAACAGATAATCTTCATTACGAAGTTTAATTCTCACGCTCATGGTTTTACTTTCTTCATCGAGGATGTGGTAGACCTTATCAATACTCCCTGCAAACTCTCTGCCGGGATAGGCCAATGCCGTGATACGGACAGGAGCACCTTCTTTTACTTTGCGGATATCACTCTCATATACATCGCCCATAATCCAGACATTATCCAGACCGGATACCGTGAATAGTTCTTCACCCTGGTCGGAGCGTATCTGCATATCTTTATTCACATGCTTCTCCACCACAAAGCCCGTTATCGGTGATTTAATCTCATATCTGGATTCATCGGACAGATTATAGATGGAATAGACTTCCTTCAGGCGTCTTTCCTCCGTCACGGCACTCACCAATTCCTGACGGGCCTGCAATGTGTCGCGGGCCGAAGCCATGCCGGCATTGTACATATCTTGCGCAACATCCCAGTTACGGCGGGTTACGGCCACTTGTTGTTCCGCATCCTTCAGCTGTTTCTCATATTCCGCCACTTCACCACTCTTGACCACAGCAAGCACTTCCCCTTTATGTACGTAGTCTCCCACCTCGGCATTCACAGCAATCACCCGTCCACCGAACATTGGAAAAACCTGTACCACTTGCTCCTGATTAAACGTCACACGACCGTTCAGCGTCAACTCGTCAATTAAGATACGTGTATGTACGGTATCTATGCTGACAACTTGCATCAAACTATCTGTCAGACACATCTCCGGAGATACTGAAGTTTCATTATTATCTTTTGTCGAGCAACTGCTCAAGAATAGTACTGCACCTATAAAAAACTGTAAAATCCTGCTCATATCCATTGCTTAGTAATTAAATATATTTCGTCCTACTACTGTATTCAAGTTCTCCATGGCCAGAAAAACATCTTTCCGGGTCTCATACAATTGTAAACTCGTTTCCTTATAACTCTCGTAATAATCGACAAATTCCAGCATACTGATATTACGCTTACGGAAATTCTCGTTCACCCCTTCAAGCAGCCGGTTGAAGTTCTTTTCCAAGTCATCGTCTGCTGATTGATAAAGTTCCATAGCCTTTTCCAGACGGGAATACGCCACATACAGTTCCGAGTTTGCCTTGTTCTCTGTGTATTCTTTCTCTTTCAGGCTCTTTTCTATTTCCAGTTTGGCTGACTTGATATTACCCTGATTCCGATTGAAAATAGGAACGGAGAAGCTAAGACCTACTGCAAAATAATTGTTGATGAAGTTTCCTGCACGGTCGTAAATCCCCTGAATAGCAAACTCCGGAGCAGACAATGAACGCTGTAACTTCAAATTTGCTTTGGAAGCCTCAAGTATAGAGAAGGCCAACCGTTGGTCGGGGCGGGAAGGTAACAAGGAATCCAGATCGGCAAGTGACAGACTAGACAAATCCAACCGGCTCAGCATCGTTTCATCCAGAAGTATTTCTATCTCCTGAGCGACCGGCAAGTTTAATAACATCTTCAGATTCCCCCTCTTCGATACCAATTCATTTACTGCATCATTCTTCTCCTTTTTCAGTGATAACAGTAATGCCTGCATACGGGATAATTCCAACAATGAAATATTCCCTTTCTCTGCCATATTCTTGTAGAATAGCAGCAATTCCTCTAAAGAAGTGATCTCTTTATCATAAATCTGCACGGACTTGGTCAGGAAATACATTTCGACACAGGTTTCCTTCAACTCACTGTTTAAGGTGCGTGCTACTTCCTCAAATTGCAATAAAGCGGATTGGTGATTAATCTTTTCCAGACGTATTCGTTTGTTGCGTTGTCCGGCCAGATTGATGGCTTGTTCTATCTGCACTCCGGACTCTCCTTCTTTTCCCAAATCAAAATACTTACCGTTCAGACGGTTATAAATATTCTGCTCCAATGTGATAATGGGGTTATCAAATAATTTGGCCTGCACCACTTGTGCCTGTGCCATGTCTACATTGTAATATTCGGCAACCAGTAAAAGATTGTGGGTACGGAAAAGTTCCTCCGCCTCCTTCATCGTCAACTTTAACGGATTCGATTGCGCCCACAGGCTGCATGAGAAAATAAGAAAAAGAGTAAATGTAATCTGCCTCATCATTGTTTTATCAATTTTGAGGCAAAAGTACAACTCCTTAAAAATTAAGGCTTCCGGAACGGATTATAATAAACTTATACGAGATTAGAAAATGATTAGAAATCACTTATGGAAGGATAGAACGGTGTGCACCCATCTTTTCATAAGGCAGCGTAAACCAGAAAGTAGAACCTTTCCCCAACTCAGACAGTACTCCGATCTCGCCTTTGAGTTCCTTCACGATATTCTGTGAAATAGCCAGTCCAAGTCCGGTTCCTTGTTTGAAGGAATCGAGCTTTACAAAACGGTTGAATATATCCGCCACTTTTTCAGGAGGGATACCGGTACCGGTATCTGTCACAAAGAAGCGTATATAACCATCTTTGGGTTCTTCATACCCAAACGTGATACTCCCTGTATTTGTAAACTTCATGGCATTGCTGATGAAATTATTCAGTACCTGAGTAATTCTACGCTGGTCAGTATATAAAAGAAGATCCGGCATAGGCATCACTGCACATATAGCGACATTCGCATTCGGTTGTCTCATTCTGGCAGCCTGCTCTATTTCAGATAACATCTTATTTACGTCTATATTTGCATAGACATATTCCAGTGTACCGGCTTCTATCTTTGATAAATCCAAGATGTCATTGATCAGTTGCAATAATATATCATTGTTCTTACTAATGATACTGAGGTATTCTATCCGTTCTTCTTCCGATACATCTTCAGCCAGTATACTCGAGAAACCAACTATTGCATTGAGCGGAGTACGTATTTCATGGCTCATATTAGCCAGGAAAGCTGATTTTATACGATTGGACTCTTCAGCCTCTTCCTTAGCCAGGCGCAGTTTACGTTCCAGAATCTTCTGGTCTGTAATATCCCAAGCCGTATAGAGAATCCATTTACGTCCATCGGAGAATGAAACTATATTATTATTCTGGAAAGTAAACCGTTCCTCGTTCTTATTCGTAAAGAAACGCCTGGTACCAAATTGGGCAATTCCCGTTCTTACCAATTCTTCATCTTCTTTCCTGATCATCGTTGCAGCCTCAGGCATTATATCGAAATCAGTTCTTCCAATCGCCTCCTTAGCCGGATATTCAAAGAGTTCTTCAGCCTTTTTATTTATAAAAGTATAGCGCATATCATTATCGACATCTTTCACCTTGGCTGCAATAGGAAGGTTATCGAGAATATTTTCAAGCAAATGCAGATGCTCTTGCCACTCCGTTGCTCTCACTTTCTTGATACGCTTGTGCATAAAGTAAAATAGCAGCAGGACAATAGCAGTACCCAATACAATTACAACATAAATAATATTCTTCTGAATAAAACTGGGCGGAACATCACAATAAACCGCATTTTTAGGAAAGTTATCTAATGGAACTCCCTTGTCAAGCAATGTCTGGTAATTAAGATAGGTATTGGGCGTACCGGCAACAACCGTTTTCGCCTCGTATGTACCATCCTTCTTCAGTGCACTTCTAATTTCACCGATAACGGTACTTTCCACATCGGAACTGCCTATATAATGCCCACCGGCAAATAAAGCATGAACCCTTGTGAACTGGTCAGACAACGAGAATACCGGCTTTTTAACTATACCGGAAATATAAGAATGCATTCTCTCATCAGGATAATATTTCTCAGACAGATTCTGACTGGCTACATTCACCCATGAACAGTAGATAATACCTGTCTCTTTACCACACTCACTAATAATGCGGAGCATTGTTTCTGTATTTGTCTGAGGATAAGTAATAAATTCCATATCTAAATCAGAAAAGTACTGCTGATGTATATCTTCTGCTTTTTTCCGAATTAGAGAACAGATAAATCTGTCATCCGATAACAAGACAACCTTTTTCATTTCAGGAGTAATCTCCTTCATCAATTCTATGGTTTCTTTAATGCAGACAGGAATATTTATGGCAGTCACATTATACCGTTCCAGCATTTCCGGTGTAGCGATAATCTGGTCTTCAGGTATATATTCACCATTATAATACTTATTTATATCAGCCGACGTATGCGGCATCGAGTGGCAAATAATTGTAGGTACCCCTTTCCAGATAGTATCAAAAAGCGGTTTGCAAACGTACCATCCCGGATCGCCTACAAATATGACGGCTTGGGGAGGAACAGAATATTTATCCTTTAGATAATCAACCTTCTGATTTATTTCCTGTTGATTATTGAAATGCCATGTTGTGAGAGTCTCCGAATATACCTTCACCGAATTTTCTTCATTGAATGCCTTTTCTACAGTTTCAAGCAGATCATAAGCCCATTTCTCACGAAAAGTGGAAGAACTGATAAGAACAATATACTCTTGATCTTTCGTATCAGCCATCGCCTTGGGCGCCAGAAATAAACAAGCGAAAATAGCAACCGCAAGTATTCGAAATGTCAAAGGGAGATACAGAAGTGTATTCTGATTTGGCATATTGGGTAAATATTAAAATATAAAATGGCAAAAGCTTCTCAACTATCCTTTGCAAAGTTAGGAAAAAATAAATGCCTAAGAAATATCCAATGACAAATTTGCATATTACGTTCATCTTTTTGCTATTTATATCCGCATTAAACATAAGTTGTAATATAAAATAGGGTATGATGTTGATGAAATAGAAAAAATGTCGCATTTATAACTTGAACTCAGTCTTCAATAAAAAGTTGATAGTATCTACTCTCACTACCCTCACTTTACAGACAAATCATTAATAATAAAAACATTAAGTGTGAGTGAGAGTAACTTTTAAGAGTGAGAGTAAAGATGTTACTCTCACTATGTCTCGTCCTGGTTTTGGTTGACTAATTTTATAATTAAGATTACAGCAGTTACTTACCCCAGTATATGGTATTCATTTGTTTTACATCAAGAGTATTCTTACCCAGAACTAGGAGAAGTCTCATTCACCCTTAGGAATAACTGGGTGTCAACCTTGGTCAACAGGCCTATTAGCCAAGGTCGATCGGCCTGTCAACCTTAGTTGACAAGCCGATTAAGCAAGGTTGGTATACAATAAAGCTTAAGATACTGATGCAACACAGACCGGACAAAAGCAAACGATTGCCCGTTCTTTGAACGATTAATGAAGCGGCACAAGGACTAAATGTCCTCATACACGTAGATAAACTGAAAGAAGAAGAGCTAATAGTTTAACAGAGTTAAAACTCTAATAACACAAGGCTGCCAGCGAGCTGATGATTAATCCCAACCATTGGAACTCTGAGAAGTTTGCCTATAAAGACAGAGTACTCACTGTTTCTGAAGAGAAGAGAAGCGAAATGAGTTGAACACTCATATTCAGAATATCATGAATCTCATCAACGACCAGTATACTCCCGATTGCGGTAAAGCATGGTTGGCTGAGCTTATCGCCAAGTATCATCACCCCAATCGTTTCGTAGTAGTAAGTGATGATACATCTGCGGAATCAACTCCTAAAACCTTGGTAGAGTATTACGATTATTTCATGGAGAAACATGAAATATCGGAAGTGAGAAAGAAAAACTTTCGGGTAATCGGTAGAGTTATCAGACGATATGAACTATTTACTCGAATTAAGAAGCGCAACAAAGACTTTACGCTCTATTTGGATGAAGTGACTGCTGATACATTGGATGATATGTGGAATTTCTTCCGTGATGAGCATGTATTGTATGAAAAGTACCCAAAGATTTATGAGGCTATACCTGAAACCAGAGCCCCCAAGGCTCGTGGAAAAAATGCGTTGATTGACTATTTTAATCGCTTTCGAACTTTCTTCTTGTGGTGTTACAAAAAGAAAATTACTAAGAATCGTCCATTTGATGATTTCAAAATAGGTGACTGTACCTATGGTACACCTATACTTATTAGTAAGGAGGAAAGAAATCAACTTTATGAGGCCGATTTGTCTGCTTTTCCAGAAGTAGCTATTCAACGAGATATTTTTGTTTTTCAGTCTTTAGTGGGTTGCCGACCTGCTGCATAAAAAATCATCATTTCGTTCAATAAGTTTGGACGAATTATATTAATCTCATTGATTTTTAGTACTTTTGCACTAAACCAATGCTGATTTGTATTATGGCGAGCCATAGACCGTATACCGAAAGAGAAAAAGTCCTTGACCAACGCTTAAGTGATGGTGTAGGATATACTTGTAAACAGCTCATGGCATATTGTAATGCTAGGGCTGATCTTCGTGGTTATAAGCCTATCAATTCCAAAACTACCTTATTGGCGGATTTAGCAAATATCGAAAATAGCCACCATATAACCATTAAGAAAGAAAAGCGGGGACGTGAATTCTATTATAGCTATGACAAGCCTGGCTTTTCCATATATAATAACGAGTTGACATCGGCTGAAGTTCAGCAATTACAAGCTGCTATAGATGTTATTAATCGTTTCGAGGGGTTGCCTAACTTTTCGTGCATGAGTGAACTGCAGAAACGCTTCTCGCTATCGATTCGCCCACAAACTAAATCAATAGTTGGATTTGCCCAAAACGAGTATATTGAAGGTCAGGAGTATTTTGATATTTTATTTCAAGCCATCGCTAATAAAAGAACGGTACGCCTTTCATATCAGCCATTTGGTAAAGATACTTATAGTGTGATTGTTCACCCCTATTACCTAAAGGAGTACAACAACCGTTGGTTTTTATTTTGTTTAGGCGATACTCGTCATTATATCTCTCAGTATGCTATAGATAGAATCAAGCAAATAGAGAATGTAGGGGCTGCCTATATTGAATCAGATATTGATTGGATTGAGTTCTTTGAAGATAAAATCGGAGTAAGCGGCATGGGCGAAGTGCAATCCATAAAAATATGGCTAAGTGCCTCCCAGTTAGCCTACGCCACTACTAAACCAATCCATGGAAGTCAAAAGGTACTACAGCGTAATGACGATGGAAGTGCTATCATCCAAATAGAAGTCATCCCTAATTATGAGTTTGAACAGATGATATTAAGCTTTGGAGAAGAGGCTATGGTGGTTGAACCTAAAGAAATAAGGGATAAAATGGAGAGTAGGCTGACAGCCACTTTGAAAAAATATCAATCCGTTCATATAAATTGGACGAATGACTAATAATTTTGCACCCAGAAACAAATAAGAAGGCAATATGAATACTATAGGATTTAATAATTTCAGAAAGTTCACGGAGTTTCCAGCTATTCAGTTAGGTGGTATCACTTTATTGGTAGGAGGTAACAACTCTGGTAAATCTACCTTGGTTAAGGCATTGCTATTGATGCGTGATTTCTTGACTCAAAAGATAACAAAGAGGGGTAACTTTTTTGAGGTGTTGACCCCTGAGCTTCGATTTGATTCTAACTATATCCATATCGGTTCCTTCAAAAGAGCTTTCTGTAATAAGTGCTCGGCTGAAGAAACTACAATGACATTCACAACGGGAATCGGTCAATTCCTTTTTGAGGTGAAGGTTAATGGAGATCGTTCGAAAGACTCTTCACTTCCTCATGTTTCAGAACTCACTATTGTGGATGATGTACGTGCTGTTAAGTTGGCTTACAATTATTCATCTAATTTGATGAGTGCTACCTTCTTGCCAAATGAAGAGATAAAAGCAAAGAATCAGCAGATTGATTTGTTGAAGCAGCAAATGGCAGAACTCGAAAAGCATCAGGTAGATCAAAAGAACTTTGCCCAAATCATTAAGCTAAAAGATGAGATGGATTCCATTGATGCTAAAATACGAGCTCTCGGTAGTTCGGAGGAAGAAAAAGAGTTATCCCTCTCTTTTAATATGGCGCTAACGTTGGATGTTGCGGGCGGTTTATTGATGCCTGAACTTGTAAGACAGTTTGCTAAATATTCTATGCAAGGAACTACAGGTGATAAGCGCTCAGCTAAATACAAAAAAGAAGAAGGCGACAAGAATATCCTGAAAGGTAAGTCTCCTCTTCTCAATGCCATGGCTATTGATTTGGAACATTTACTCTCATTTGAACAGGTGGAGTATATCTATGCCCACTCTGCCAGTCAGCAAGTTCTTTACAATATTAAGGATTCCAATGACTTCTTGTCCAAGACTATTCATGAATTCTATATGTCGAGAATCAGCGAAGGAGATGTAGAATATTCGTTTATCCAAAAATGGATGGATATGTTTGATATTGGTGTCTCTTTCAAAATTGAAACTGTGGCTGGAGAAGCTTATCAAGTTGAGATCACTGATACCGACAATGATACAGTACAATTAGCAGACAAGGGCATGGGCTCCATACAGATGATGATTCTGCTACTACGGTTAGCAACATTAATTAGAAAGTACAAGGGAGCAACTACGCCTGTGACTATGCTGGTAGAAGAGCCTGAACAGAATCTCCATCCTGCTTTCCAAAGTTTGTTGGCAGATTTACTTTTAGAAGTAAACCAAGAATATGGATGCCATTTTATTGTTGAAACGCATTCAGAATACTTGATTAGAAGAAGTCAGGCTCTTGTAGCAACCTTATATGGGACAAAGAATTCATTAGTTAATAATCCTTTTGTGACTTATTATATGCCTAAGAATGGTGTTCCCTATTCTATGTCATACAATGAGAATGGACGCTTTGAGGAAAAATTTGGTGAAGGATTCTTTGATGAAGCAGGTAAATCTAATATGATATTGATGAAAAAAGAAAGGGGGCTTGCATGATTACCTTGTTTGTAAGTCTGAAGGCTTTGGAAACAATGTCATTAACAGACCGATGGAATAGAATACTCTGCAAAGAAGTGAAGGAAATCAATGTTTATGCATCCAATAATGAGCTTTGTAATTACCAAATGGAGGAGGCTGATATATCACCGATTGTCAATCTAGTGAAAGATGGTGATATTACGTTAAACTCTTCAATAGACATGATAAATGAACTCATTGAGGATCATTCTAAAGTTCTCAATTATCCATCAGGCATATTCTTTTTGAATATACCTCAAAACACTGCCACTGATATTCAGCAAAAATATGGGGTCATTTGCAAAAATGAGAATGATATAGATGGAAATGAATTAAGCGATGAGAGAGAAATCTCTTGTGCAAACGGAGAGATAGACCACAGCTGGTCAGAGTTCTTGGAAGATGTGAAGAAAGCTCCTACTAATAGCTTGATAATAAATGATCGCTATTTTTTTGCTAACGATGATGAAAAGAACAGAGATGGTAGAGCTAATTTAATTGAAATCTTAAACTCAATTCTTCCTTTATCGTTTTCAGCAGTTGACCCTTACCATATTCTTTTGATATACAGTCAACAGAATAATAAAACAAAATGTAGATTGCAATTCCAAAAGTTATCTAAAGAATTAGCTAAAGCTGTGGAAGGATTGCGTAAGTATCCCATTGAATTTGAGCTGTTGTCTGTATCAGAAAATCAGGCAAATTATGAATTAACTCATAATAGACGGATAATTACTAATTACCATGTTATTCGTGCTGAACATAAATTTCAGGCGTTTCAAGGTGATAAATGTAAATGTACTCAAGTACTTAATTGGAGTATGCTTTTCTCTAAGGGAGTATTGGAAAAGTCTGATGCTCCGTATAAATCTCATAAGCTGCTAATCGCGGACTTATGTACGATCGCAAACTATGGAAAAGAGCATTCAACAAGTGGCTACTGCTATAGTATGAACGGCTTCCCCGCTCGGAATGAAAATAAAGATATTATATTTTCAGCAATAAAAAATAGACTTATAGTCAATCAATAAGGAAATTGTTATGATGAATAAAACAAAGGATTATATGGACAAATTTGAGCGAATTGTTATTATATGCATGAATTGTGGCATATATGGTTCACAGATTTCTTATGCATTGATAGCCTTTGCTTTTATTCGTAGAATAGATTGCCTTATTCGAAATAAGGCGCAGGAATGCGAAGATTTTTACGAAGATAATAAAGATAAGCTGAGTGATGAGCGCTTGGATCAGGGATTAAAGGCTATTGTAGAAGGCCAGCCCTTTTACAATGTTTCAGGGTATTCTTTATACTCAATCTATCGTAGCCAGACAGCAATAAATGTGACCTTTAAGTCATACTTGGCTGGATTTAGCCACAATGTAAAGAATATACTTGCAGGGTTGGACTTCGAAGGAATAATAGCACATTTGAGTCGCTCTTCTCAGTCGTTGGTTGATGTTGTCTCCATTCTGACCACTATGGAGATGTCTGATATTGACGGCTTTGGCAAAAAGGATTTTGAAAACTTGATTGCCAACCTTAAAGAAAAATGGATGGATAATAGAGGGATGGGGGAAGTATTTACTTCAACATCTCTATCAGAATTAATGGCTGCTTGCCTCTGCCAAGAGGACATGTCAAAGGGTGGCGACGTTTCCATTCTTGACCCAGTTTGCGGAACAGGAGGTTTATTGTTGGCTGCTCAGAATAAGGCTATGACTCATTTTAATATTCGTAGAGTGGACTTATTAGGCCAAGACATAAATGCTACATTGGTTGCTATTACCAATGCGATGTTATTGTTGTCGGGTGCTGAGGAAGGTAAGGCTATTTGTGGTAATACACTATTAGAAGACAGCTTTCAGTCTCAATATTTCGACTATGTAGTTGGATCATTCCCTTATGTCTTGTCATGGAAGGGTATTGAGAAGCAAGTGCAGCAAGAGGAAGGTTTCGGTCGGTTCTCTTTTGGATTACCGAATAAAACAGATGCTCAGTTCTTATTTATTCAGCACATGATTTCTAAGATGAATCCTTCGGGTGCTCGAATGGTTACACTTACTACAGGAAATGCTCTTTGGGGAACTGATGGCAACAATATTCGACGTAAAATGTTTGAATTGGATTTAGTTGAAACTATCATAGCCTTACCTCAAGGTGTACATCAACCTTATACTTCTATCCCTGTTTATTTATGGGTAATTACTAATAAAAAGAGTTGGGATAGACAAGGCAAGGTACAGCTCATTGACGCCAGAAGCTTTACTAATGGAAGTAAACATGAGTGTACTATTGATGCTTCTTGCATCAAACAGATTATGGCGGAGTACAGCAATAATAAAGAGAGTATGTATAGCCATATCTCTTCGAATGAGTCATTCTCTTTCTTTAAGCTGAAGTTGGTTCATCATAGACCTAATCGTGTAGAAAAAGTGCAAATCCCTGCAACAATATCTATTGATGATTACCTTCAAAAAGAGGTATACCCTTATACTAAAGGGTTGGTTGATATTGATTATAACTCGATTGAAAAGGGCTGCTCTATTCAATTTGATGACTTCTTTGGTAAGAGTGTAGATACTTTATCCTTGGTTGATTCGAGTAATACTCTTCTTGATATTGCCAAAGAGGTGTCAGTATTAAATTCAGAAATAGAGTCCATCAAGGAACGGACGGGTTATGATAGTTACCAAAAGATTGACTCATTATATCCGTCGGTACCCTTTCATTGGCAAGCTACTCCGTTGAACATAGTTACTAACATACAAAGAGGACAGGCAAAACCCAAATCTTCTGAAGATGAGAAGGGTTTGCCTTATATCGTCCTTGGTACTTTAAGAGGCGATGAAGAGTATACTCAAAAGTATATGCCTGCTAAAAATAGCAAACTTCTCTCGGATAAAGATGTGGCTATTGTAATTCAAGGAGCCAGTGTGGGTGAAGTATATGCTGGCATGGAAGGAATGCTTTCTTCTTGGTTAGCGATGCTTCAACCAGTTGATAAGGTACTTCCTCGTTTCTTCTATTACTTGATGAAAGGGCATGAACGCCTTTTTATGACGATGAAGAAAGGTGCTGGTATTCCTCAATTGGATTTAGATGCACTTCGAAAAATGAAGGTGTATCTACCTTCTATTGAGGAGCAATCAAAGATTGTTGATTTGCTTGATAAAGTTGTGGGGCGTATTGATAGGATCACAACTTTGTTAGGTAATGATAAAAACGCATATACTCAATACCGACAGACTCTGATAGAGCATGTGGTATTTGGGGTTACTAAAGTATAAACAGATAAAATGATATAGACTATGGCAAAGAAAGTAGTAAAGGCCAAGAGCATGGAAGAAACATTGTGGGACACCGCCAACAAGTTGCGTGGATCGGTAGAGCCCTCTGAATATAAGCACGTGGTGCTGAGCTTGATATTCTTGAAGTATGCAAGCGACCGCTTTACGGAGCGTTATAACCAATTGGTGGCCGAAGGCAAAGAAGCGTTTGTGGATAATGAAGTGTTCTACAATGCGGTGAATGTATTCTACTTGGCTCCCGAAAGCCGTTGGCAATTTATTATCGACAATGCCAAGCAGAACGATATTGCCATTAAGATTGATAAAGCATTGGCGGCTATCGAGGAGAAGAATCCTTCGCTGAAGGGCGCCTTGCCCAGCAACTATTATTCGGGCTTGGGCATCGATATCATCAAGCTAGGTTCGCTACTTGATGAGATTAATAAGATGGATACACTGGCCGACCGTGAGAACGATCTCATTGGCCGTGTCTATGAATATTTTTTGGGTAAGTTTGCCATTGCCGAGGGTAAGGGTAAAGGGGAATACTATACCCCTAAGACCATTGTGAATCTGATAGCCGAAATGATTGAGCCTTATCAGGGTAAGATTTATGACCCTTGCTGTGGCTCGGGTGGTATGTTCGTGCAGAGTATGAAATTCATTGAGCATCATCATGGCAATAAGAAAGATATTTCGGTCTATGGTCAGGAATATACCAATACGACCTATAGGCTGGCTAAGATGAATTTGGCCATTAGAGGTATTTCCTGCAACTTAGGCGAAAAAGCTGCCAATACTTTTACCGAAGACCAGCACAAGGACTTGAAGGCGGATTATATCATGGCCAATCCTCCGTTTAATCAGAGTAGTTGGCGTGAAGAGAATCAGCTGACGGATGATGCTCGTTGGAAGGGCTATACAACGCCTCCCACCAGCAATGCTAACTACGGTTGGATTCTGAACATTGTATCGAAACTCTCTGCCAATGGTACAGCAGGTTTCTTATTGGCCAATGGTGCGTTGAGTGGTGATGGTAAAGAATTAGAGATTCGCAAACAATTGCTTGAGAATGACGTGATTGAAGCCATTGTGATTCTGCCTCGCAATATGTTCTACTCTACGGATATCAGTGTGACGCTTTGGATTTTGAACAATAACAAGAAGGCTCGTGTAGTGGAACGTCATGATGAAGAGGTGCGTTATCGTAACCGCGAACATGAGGTGCTGTTCTTGGACTTGCGTCAATGGGGCGAGCCTTTTGAAAAGAAATACGTGCAATTCTCTCCTGAGATGATTGCCGACATTGCTCAGAACTTCCATAACTGGCAGCGTGAAGGGCATGAAACGACTTATCACAATGAACCAGAATACTGCTATTCTGCAACGCTCGATGAAATTGCAGCTAAGAACTATTCCTTGGTACCCAGTAAATATATCGAGTTTAAGAATCGCGATGAGCAGATTGACTTCGATACTAAAATGAAAGGTTTGCAGAGCGAACTGAAAGACTTGTTGCAGCAGGAGGAAGAGAGCAAACAAGAGGTACTGAAACTGTTTGCTGAGTTGGGCTATGTTATTAATCTTTAAGTAAGGACGCTATGAGTAAAACAGCTAACCATAAAAGATTAGGCAATTATATCCGAGTAGTGGATGTGAGGAACCGAGAACTCCAAGTTAAAACTTTATTGGGGCTTAGTATTGAGAAGCGCTTCATTCCATCTATCGCTAACACTATTGGTACTGATATGTCTTCATATAAGGTGGTTCAATCAAGACAATTTGCTTACGGACCTGTGACTTCACGTAATGGAGACAAGATAACAATAGCTTTGTATGAAGGAGAAGGGGATGTCATTATCTCTCAAGCATATACTGTTTTCGAGATAACTGATGTCACTCAGTTATACCCAGACTATCTCATGATGTGGTTCCGCCGTCCAGAGTTCGACCGCTATGCTCGCTTTAGGTCTCATGGTAGTGCACGCGAAATATTCGATTGGGAAACGATGTGTGATGTCATGCTACCTATCCCTTCCATTGAAGAGCAGCACCGCATTGTATCCGAATATCAAGCCTTGACTAAGCGAATCGAGATAAACAACCAACTGATCGCCAAACTTGAAGATACTGCTCAAACTCTTTACCGCAAAATGTTCGTAGATGGGATTGATAAGGAGAATCTGCCAGAAGGGTGGAGAATGGGAACACTGGGAGAGTATTGTTTAGAAATGAAATCAGGTGGTACGCCAAGCCGTTCTAATCACGACTTTTGGAATAGCCATGATTATCGCTGGTTAAAGACTGGTGAGGTTCATAATAACATTATATTTGATACAGAGGAGTATATTAGCGAAGACGGTTTGAAAGGTAGTTCTGCTAAATTGATACCTTCTAATTCTGTAATAATGGCTATGTATGGAGCTACAGCAGCGCAAGTAGCTTTTTTAAATTGTGAAACTACTACTAATCAAGCATGCTGCAATATGATTTGCAGGAATAAATTGGATGCTTCATTTTTATATTTTCATTTGCTTTACAATCAAAATAATATTAAGCGCCTTGCTAATGGTGGGGCACAAGAGAATTTAAGTCAAGAGCTTATAGCTAAACAAATAATCATTATATTTGATGATGATAATATTAAAAATAAATTTGTTAACTTGATTGATCTGATAATTTGTAAATCTCAGGAGAACATCCTTTTAACCGACTTACACCCCCTCCTTCTTTCGAAGATGGGTACAAACTAATAACCGGAGGACATCATTATGGCGCTACCAATAAATATCGAAGACCTGCTTCGCAAACAGAAGATAGAGTCGAACCGAATAGAGTTTAAGAAAGGATGGAAACCTGATAAGATATACCATTCTATTTGTACATTTGCCAATGACTTGGACAACATTGGTGGAGGGTATATCCTTGTGGGCGTAGAGGAAGACGAATATGGGCGTGCAAAACGCCCCGTGACAGGTATTCCCGAAGAAAGCTTGGATAGGATTCAAAAGGATATGGTAGGGGTCAATAACAAAATTGAACCTTACTACATGCCTCGCACCGACGTGGAAGAGGTGGATGGAAAAATGGTGCTGGCCATTTGGGTGCCTACCGGAGCCAATCGCCCATACAATGTGCGCGAGCGAGTATCGGCTAACAATCCTACTCCCATAAAATGGTATGTGCGTAGCGGTACAAGTAGCAGCGAAGCCAAGGGTGAAATCATGGATGAACTGCGCGATATGGCCAGCCGTATGCCTTTTGATGATAGAGGGAATTCAAACATAGATATTACAGATATATCGCCTGCTTTAGTACTCGATTATTTGCAAACAGTAGATAGTAGGTTGGCAAAAGATTTCGATATCAAGCCCTTTGCCGAGATATTGAATCAAATGGATTTATATATCGGCCCAACAGAGAGACGATTAATAAAGAATGTCGCTGCCATGATGTTTTGCAAAGATCCGTCCAAATTCTTCCCTACTACCCAAGTAGACATTGTTATCTTTCCAGAAGGTTGTGTGAGAAACCCCAATAACATGATTGAGGTTCCAAAGATAGTTGGTACTGTGCCACAGATGATTAACAAAACACTGAATTATCTACGAACTAATGTTATTAAGCAACGGATTATTAAACCCAAGGATAGGGCTGAGTCGATAAAATTCTTCAATTATCCTTATCAGGCTTTTGAAGAAGCTGTCGTGAATGCGCTGTATCATAGAGATTATCAAGAACGTGAGCCTGTTAAAATCACCATAGAACCCGATAAGGTAACTATTTTGAGTTATGCAGGCCCTGACCGTTCTATCAGCATGGAGGCTATAGAAAAAGCCGAACGGCTGAAGTCACGTAGGTACCGCAATCGTCGTTTGGGCGACTATCTAAAAGAGTTACAACTTTCAGAAGGTAGGGCTACGGGTATTCCCACCATTCAAGATGAATTGCGTAAGAATAGTTCAGGTCCAGCTCGTATAGAAACAGATCAAGACCGCACTTACTTCTCAATAGAGATTCCATGTAGGGAGGGCTTCGAGTCGATAAATGAATCGATAAAAGAAAACGAATTGTTTGCCTTCAAAGAAATAGCAAAAGCTCCAGGTATAAAGAGGCAAGGCTTGACCCTTACCTTGAATATGACTTTAGCAACTGTTATGAGGTTAATAAAGGCTTTGACTTCTGAGCCCTTGAACCTCATAGAATATAAGGGTTCCCGAAAGACGGGTGGATACTATCTTACTGAAAAAGGTGAGAGCTATTTTAATTCATTAAAAAATAGATGACTATGGCACACTTCAATGAATCGAGCCTTGAAATGGCTATCATGGAACTCTTTGAGCATGAGGGCTATCTTTACCAAGATGGACGAACTGTGGCGAAAGAAGATACAGAGGTATTGCTACGCGATGATATGCAGCAGTATCTTGCCCAACGCTATCAAGCAGAAGGCATCATTCAGGTTGAAATTGATCGTGCTATCAATCATCTGAAGGCCGAAGCTGGTGTACTACTCTATGAGCAGAATGCGCTTACCTTGCGGCAAATGGTAGAAGGCTTTTCAATTAAACGAGAAGACTCTACATTGCCTGACCTATTTATTGAGCCCATTAACTTTGATGAGTTCACTAACGACTCGGACAAAGATAAGACTAAGAATATTATTAAGATAGTCAATCAGCTGAAGATAAAAGGTAAATGCGACCGCATTCCAGATGGTATTGTGTATGTGAATGGCCTGCCTGTGGTAGTCTTGGAATTTAAGAGCGCTATTAAAGAGAATACCACCATCATAGATGCTTTCACCCAGCTCACGGTGCGCTATCGTAGGGATATACCGCAATTGTTTAAGTATAATGCTTTCGTTGTGATTAGTGATGGAGCGAACAATAAGTATGGTACGCTCTTCACACCTTACGAATATTTCTATGCTTGGCGAAAAGTTAATGATGAGGATGATACGGTGGATGGCATCAATGCTTTGGAGACCTTGATAAAAGGACTGTTCCGCAAAGACCGCTTGCTGGCTGTTATCAAGGATTTTATATTCGTACCGGACAATTCACATAAGGAAGAGAAAATTATCTGCCGTTATCCACAATACTTTGCCGCCACAAAACTGCTGCAAAGTATCAAGAACCATAGCCGATTGATGTTGCATGGGGATGGTAAGGGAGGTACTTACTTCGGTAGTACGGGATGTGGCAAAAGCTATACCATGCTTTTTCTTACCCGTATGCTGATGCACGACAAAGCATTTGGCAACCCCACCATCTTACTGATTACCGACCGAACCGATTTGGATGTGCAACTCAGTAAACAATTCAAAAACGCCAAACGGTTTATCGGAGATGATTGCGTGATGTGTATCGAGAACCGTGCCCATTTGGGCGAAATGATTCGTGGACGAAAGAGTGGTGGTGTGTTCTTGACCACCATCCAAAAGTTTACCGAAGACCTTCAACTGCTGTCCGACCGTGCCAACATCATCTGTATCAGTGATGAAGCCCATCGATCGCAGGTAAACATGGACCAAAAAATTCGGGTAGATGAGAAGGGAGTAAAGCGTAATTATGGATTTGCCCGTTATCTGCACGACTCATTACCCAATGCTACCTATGTGGGGTTCACGGGTACACCTATTGATGCCACACTCGAAGTGTTTGGCCCTATCGTGGATACTTACACTATGAAGCAAAGCGTAGAAGATCATATAACCAATCGAATTGTTTATGAAGGTCGTGCGGCCAAGGTGACGCTTAGTGCCGAAAAGCTCAAGGAAATAGAGGCATATTACGAGCAGTGTGCCGATGAAGGAGCCAATGAATACCAGATAGAAGAAAGCAAAAAGGCTGTCTCAAAAATGGAAGTTATTATCGGCGACTCTCAACGCCTGAAGGCAGTGGCTAAAGATTTGGTGAATCACTACGAGCGTAGAGTGGAAGAAGGCAGTACTGTGGAAGGGAAAGCCATGATTGTATGCATGAATCGCAAAATAGCTTTCAATCTCTACAAATGTATAGCTCAATTACGCCCTGAATGGGTTGCCTTACCAGGCAATACAGCGGCATTATATCCTTCGGAAGAAGAGGACTATTCTTGCAGTATGGCAGCTGAACCTCGGGAAAGCTATGGTAATGCCACATTGCCCATTGAGAAGATGAAGATGATTATGACCTATAACAAGGACGATGATGCTGAACTCTTTGAAATATTGGATAGAGACCGCAACCGAACAGATTTGGATGCTCAATTCAAGAATCCACATTCAAACTTTAAGATAGCTATTGTAGTAGATATGTGGATTACAGGGTTTGATGTACCTTCGTTGGATACCATGTATATTGACCGTCCGCTGCAAAAGCATACGTTGGTACAGACCATATCACGCGTTAATCGTCTTTATGAAGGTAAAACAAAGGGCTTAGTGGTCGATTACTTTGGTATTCGCCGTAAGATGGACGATGCCTTGAGTATTTACAATCAGGGAAAGGGCTTTGGCTCTTCTGTAGAAGAACAGGAGCAGTCGGTTGCTTTGGTTAAAGATGAACTTGATATTATCCGTAGATTATTCCATCCGTTTGACTATAGCTTGTTCACTAAAGGTACTGCGCTACAGCAATTAGACTGCCTAAACAAGGGCGCAGAGCATATCATGGGGACCCAAGAACGGGAAACGTTGTTTATGGGGCATACGAAGAAGTTGAAGCAAGCTTATAACTTGTGTCTGACTAACGAACGATTATCCGACGACGAACGAGACGATATTCATTACTTCACAGGTGTGCGCTCAATCATTTATAAACTCACTAAAGGCGAGGCCCCTGATGCGTCGCAGATGAATAAGCATGTATGCCAAATGATAGAAGAGGCGCTCCAAGCAGATGGGGTAGAGGAAATTATCCAAATGGGTAACCGTCCGCTGAATCTGGATCTCTTGAGTGATGCTTATATGGAGCGATTGAGCCATATCGAACTTCCGAATACTCGACTTAAGTTATTGGAACGTCTGTTACGCCAAGTTATCTCATCCTTTCAGAAGGTGAATAAGGTGAAGGCTATCGACTTTACTGAACGTTTCAATAACCTAGTGGCTCAATATAATGAGCGCAAGGAAGACAGCAAGATTATCAAGGAAATTTTGGATGAGATTGCCAAGAAGATGGAGGACTTAATCCACGATGTAAAAGCTGAAAAGGATAAGGCCAATGAAGCAGGAATCACCTATGAAGAAAAGGCTTTCTATGATATTTTGGAAGCTGTAGCCAAGAATTATGCGTTCAATGATAAATTTACCGTCGATCAATATAAGGAGATGTCGGTCAAGATTAAAACCTTGGTTGATGATAAGACGAAATATACAGATTGGAATAGCCGTGATGATATCAAAGCTGAAATGAAGATGGATTTGATTCTATTGCTTGCCGAATATGGATATCCACCTTCGTCGTACGAAGATGCGTACAAGGAAATCTTCGAGCAAACTGAGAATTTCAAGAAACATAATGGATAAAGAATGTGGGGAGCTTACCAAAGTGTGAGTTCCTCACTTTGTTTTTCCCATTTATAAGATATTTGATAGTTAATGGATGTAAAACGACTGAAACTCATCGAAACTATCCGAAAGTAAATGAATATCGCAATTGTTTAGCTTTGCAAATTCGGGATGGCTGGGAACAATTTAGGAACAAACGAGAGAGGTATATAAACAAAAAAACCTGTAAACCCAAGACTTACAGGAGTTAATTGTACCTTTGACCGTTCTGTTCTCGAACCAATTCCTACATGATTTGGATCTAATTTATGAATTAAAATCTTGGATACCAAATCCATAATCACCAATCTTATCTTACAACAATATAATCTGATTATTTTTTCATTTTCGAAATATACAATAGCTCTTCCATTGTCAAACGATATACCACCTTAACATCGTCAATATATTTTCTTTTAGCATTATATTGAATTTTATGTGCAGAAAAATTTCCAAGCTGCCTAAAAGTGTCCAATAATTCTTGACTCTCTTTTGCTAAAGAAAAAGGTTTATTGCTTAAGGTATAGTTAATTATATAACTCAACCCTTTATACTCTCCGCTGGCTTCTTGTATTAGTCCTATTTTACCAATAGCTTCGTAAGAATGAATGAGTAATATTTCTAATAATCTTCGCATAAGAATAGCACACCCGTCATAGATATTATATTCATAACTCGCATTTATTTGTTTACAAAGACATTCAATATACCCCCTTGTTTCTTCATATAATATTTTAGGAATAATTCTATCATCAGAAATAATTGTTTCATCTTTTAATATCAAATCACAGAATTGAGCATCCAATTTTTCAATTAGCTCACGATTTGGCTTATATGTCCCAATAGTTTTACCTGCAATAATACCCTTTGATTTTCTCAAATCATTTTTTAGGTATGTTGAATTGTACTTAGGCAAATCACAAGCCTCAAAATATTTATTTATCATTTTTATATCACAGCCATCTGGAAACATTTTATAGTGCAACCATATAAAGGCCGATGCTTTATCTATTTTTTTAGCATATTCACGACAAATTGCATACAACAATGACTGTGTATTCAAATCCATAAGATTATTTTTTCTTAGAAAGAGACTTCTTCTTAGTTCTTGTCACAGACTTTCCTAAAGCAATTAATGAAATTTGTTCTTTTCCCTTGGAGGTAATGGAAAATTTAGTTTTATTTAGAGCTGTAATATATTCTGCTTTAAGCAAATTATTAAGTGCTGAAGATAAATTTTTAGTTCGTGTAGGCGTATGAATATCATATTCTTTATAACCATCTATCAAAGCTAATCTCTCAACAGGTTGAGTACCTTTATTAGATTTAAAATAAAAAATTAATAATAAAATATCCATTTCACTTTTCGCAAATCCTTTAGTCATTAGCTCATATATTGAAGGAACATCTGGCTCACAGTTATCGACTTCCACCACTTCTTGAGAGTGTGGTATGTGTGATTCAATTTGGGCAAAAGTGGTAGGTGTCAAATTGGAGACATTAGCTTGATTAGAAATAGAACTTATAGCATTATTTGTCTCTATTAGTTCAAATCTATCCAGCAAGTGTTTAATTACTCTTACCTTTGCATTATTCTCAATCAAAGAAAGTGCTTTTGCACATTTAGCAATAGCTTCTGATTCTAAATCGTCATCGTAAACTCCCATAACTTAGATTTATTTTATGCAAAAATAATTAGTTTTTTTTTCATTACGAAATATTAATAAAGATAATTGCGAATTTCAGTTAAGCATAAAATACATCCATACCCCTACCTTTCATTTTTCTTCTTTAGAAGAAGAGTTCTTATAGTATATACCGAACCAATTCTGGATCAACGTAAAATCCTGAGGAGTAAATTTCTAAATTAGTATCTTTGTCTTCAAATTTATTTAGTATGGATTCCAATGGTTATCGCCTTCTGCTTCCTGAAGG